>ERZ773022.2479-NODE-2479-length-11056-cov-5.094355_pt1 | contig 11056 bp, 4 predicted proteins | sample MGYA00580839_ERZ773022 | MGnify/ENA primary metagenome ERZ773022 (study PRJEB29015, sample SAMEA2738020) | human oral metagenome | biome: human oral; feature: human-associated habitat; material: dental | place: China | collected 2044 ... | reverse complement strand
GCGCAAGTAACTTTACATTCCTTATAATCAGGATGGATTCCTTCCTTCATGCTAGCTCTCCTTTTCTTAAAAGTCTATCGTGCGCACTCGCGTGCTATCCCAATAGCCTTGTTATTATAACAAAGCAGAGCATCTTGTGCAAGGGAAAACTCTAGTAAGTATTGAATTTTAGCCATTTTGATACGATTAATACTTTGTTTATGATTGAGAAATCGCAGATGAAAGTATATTATATTATTTAACCACAAGATATAGATAACAGGAGGAGTCACATGCTTAAAGATAAATGTGTTGTTGTCGGTGTCACAGGCGGAATTGCCGCGTATAAGACGGCATCCCTAGTCAGCGCTCTCAAGAAGAAGCATGCGGATGTGCACGTGATCATGACTAAGAATGCGACTGAATTCATCTCGCCGCTGGTCTTCGAGACACTTACGGGCAACAAATGCATGACTGATACATTTGACAGGGACTTTAAATTCGATGTAGCGCACATATCTATCGCGAAGGCGGCAGATTACTTTGTCGTTGCTCCGGCAACTGCGAATTTTATCGCCAAGGCATCGTACGGAATGGCTGACGATATGCTCACAACGACATTTCTCGCTGCGAACTGCCCTAAGCTGGTTGTACCTGCGATGAATACGCAGATGTTCCTTAACCCTATCACTCAGGGCAATATCATGAGACTCCTCAAGGTTGGAATCAGAGTCATGCAGCCATCGAGCGGAGTGCTCGCCTGCGGAGATGTGGGTGTCGGAAAGATGCCTGAGCCAGAAGCTATTTTGGAAGAAATCTTATTTGATCTAGCATACGCAAAAGACCTCACTGGCAAGAAGGTGCTAGTCACTGCTGGCGCTACTCAGGAAGCAATCGATCCAGTTAGATACATCACCAACCATTCTACTGGACGCATGGGATATTCCCTAGCTAAAGCTGCCGCTTACAGGGGTGCGCAGGTTACGCTCATCACCGGCAAGACTAGTTTAGAGCCAATTCCTTATGTGAACACGACTCAGATTACAACTTCTGCCGAGATGTGCGAAGAAGTGCTAAAGCATGCGCCTAAGGCGGATTACATATTCAAGGCTGCTGCAGTTTCAGACTATACGCCAGTTTACACATCTGATGAGAAGATTAAGAAGCAGGACGGCAACATGCTCATAGAGCTTAGGAGAACCTCTGATATCTTGGCTGAGCTAAAGAAGATTAGAAAACCTAATCAGATTATCTGCGGTTTCTCGATGGAAACTCAAAACTTGCTCGAAAACTCTAGAAGCAAGCTCGAGCGCAAAGGTCTCGACATGATATGTGCAAACAGTCTAAAGGAAGAAGGTGCTGGCTTCGGCGGAGACACTAATATAGTTACCATTATCACTAAAGAAGATGAGACAGAACTGGGTAAGCTCAGTAAATTCGATACAGCGATGGCGATTCTCGATAAGGCCAAGACGCTCGGAGAGAAAACTAACTAATCGTTAGCTTCTGACTTAAGTCCCGATTTATGTCGGTAATTAAGATGAAAACTTTTGCAATGCGAGTTATTGAAAATTGATAAACGGTATTAGAGATGGACAACAAGGCATTAATGATAAACACAATCAAGGAAGCTCTATTAGCTCCCGACTTCATCGCAGCTGCTGGATTAGATAGCGATGTAATGGAGGTGCGTACAGCACGCGAGGATTTTGTCGAGATGGTGTACGAGCTGTATTACCATTCGGGTAATCACGGACGGTTCGACAGTAAAGTAATTCTAAGCATCTGCTCACGCTATACACCAGAGCTTGAGGTCGCTCCGCGTGAAGGTTGGCTCGAGCATACGAGGCTATATCTCCTCAACTTGATATTCCCTCACCTAGATGGACCACAAGACCCAGATAAATTCAAAGCTGGTAGAAACATCTTGCTACAGCTCATGCGTGGCGTGTACGAGTATGAAAGGAAGACTCTTCCCTTCGATCCTTGCTATGATATCCACCTTCTAAGTGATGAAGAGATTACGAGCAAGGGATTTACTGATGAATATCTCAGATTTAATAAACTCGTTAAGAGCAATTATGTCTATGAATTCATGAGACTTAGCTCCGATATCTCACCTTTTAACACGCTCGGCCATGTAAGTGGAGTTCACTATGTTGCTATGTACACAGCGAGGCAGCTTTGCGATGCGGGAATTAACGTCGATCTCGGTCTATTATCTGCCGCTGCAGCTTCTCACGATATTGGTAAATACGGCTGCCGCAAGGAAGAAGAGCGCCGTGTTCCTTACCTTCACTACTATTACACGGACTACTGCCTGACTAGATTTGGGCTGCCGACCATCATGCACATCGCTGCAAATCACTCGACTTGGGATCTCGAGCTAGAGAATCTGTCCGTAGAGTCACTACTGCTCATATACGCCGATTTCCGCGTGAGGAGCATAAGGGACGGGGATGATCAAGAGACCATAAACTTCTTTACATTGGAAGAAGCATTCGATGTAGTCCTTAATAAATTTGATAATATAAACGAAGTCAAGAACCACAGATACGAGAAGGTGTATAACAGACTTCTCGACTTCGAGGATTTCATGCGCGAAAACGGTGTAACTACTGACCTCCCAGAGGATTGGGCAGAGACCCCGCACTTTAGGTGCGCTCCAAAGGTCAGAGAGCTAGCCCTCTTAAGTGGATCTGAGGCTACTTCTCAGCTCAAGTTTAGAGCAATCGAGCACAATATTCGCCTCATGAAGATCTTCAATAGTCCAGCTGAGTTCTCCAGTCTTCTTGAACGCGCTAGGAGCGAGTCTCAGTGGAGCAATATCAGAACTTATCTGAACATTCTCGGTGAGTACAAATCCTATATGACGGAGGATCAGAAGGTAATAGTTCTCGATTTCATGTACGACATGCTTTTTAACAGAGAGAGCGACCTCAGAGAGCAGGCTGCTCAGATAATGGGTCAGATAGTCGCAAGATTTCGCGAGGAATATAAGAAAGAGCTACCTAAATCGGTGCCTACAAGGGATTCTGACACCACTAATATCACGCAGTTTTCTAGTTACCTCGAGAAGCTTCTCATGCCATCTAGAAAGCATACGGATTTTCATAGGAAGCGTATCATCGAGGCGGCGCCTGATTTTGTAAATGAAGTCGTTAAAAACTGCCGACCTTCGTGCCGCAGCAAGTATTTTGATGTCCTCGAGGACTATTACCACGTAGCTGACCTCGATGAGCAGACAATTATCGTCCTATGCAGCACTGCACTAAGTATCGATAAGGATCTAATGCCGGAATCGTTCCTTGAGAGCCTAATGTTCTTTACAAAGGATATCCTTAACAGCTACAGTCAGGATACTGATCTCCTTGCACTCGCTGTGATTGAGCGATTCTTCCCTGACTCAGGCATAGATGTAGATGCAAGACGCCTGAGCATTCTTGGAGTATCATCAGGAAGAGATATGACCGAATCGGTGCCTTCGTCACTATTTCTGGACAATCTAAAGACTAGCACATCCTGGATGTCTAAGCTCGCTAACATAGATTACATGTTCAAAGTAGCAAAGCAGGGATACAATGTTATGCATATCGCAACGCATTTTGTAAACCTGATCAAAGTCAGCGAGGCCATCGTAGTTCGTAAACATGCTGGCGACTGCTTGATAGAACTTGCGAGCAGCATGCCTAACGACCAGATAAACGAGCTTTGCATAGACCTCTTCAACGGTCTAGAGCTAAGCGATTACCAGTTCCTTAAGTACATTCCTGGCTATCTAGGGCAGCTCATGATGTATCAGCCTGACAGCGAACAGAGTGAGGCAATCGAAGCACTTGAAACTATGTTATATACGGGAAATAGCATGTCGGCAGCTGCATCGCTAAACACTATGGCAGTGTTACTAGAGAACTACGACAAGCTGCCTGAACCCGGCAAGAATGCGGAGAAACACAAGAAAAGACTACTCGGTATGATTATCAAGGCTATCAGTCATTACAATATTGCGCTATCGCAGGAAGCACTGCGGGTGCTTGGAATTAGAATATTTGGCAGTGAAGTCATGACTCTAGTGTCAAAGGGCTGGGTTGCATCTCACTGTTTCAAGAGACTAGCTGCTGTGATTCCGCTAATTGGTGATGATATCGGACTAGAGTTCTACAACAATGCAGCAGTGTTAAATTACATATACCGATTCATCGCTACATATGTCGATGAAGTTGGGCAATTTGAGTTTAAGGAGTATGACAAAGTTGCATTCTTCCCTGGTACATTTGACCCATTTAGCCTCGGACACAAGGCGATTGCTACGACTATACGAGATATGGGATTTGATGTATATCTGGTACTAGATGAGTTTTCTTGGGCCAAGAGGATGCTGCCTCATGTACTCCGCAAGAACATTCTCGCTATGTCCATTAGTAGTGAAGAGAGCTTAAATCTATTTCCTGACGATATACAGGTTAACCTCACTAATTCGGATGATATGCGGAGATTGAGAGAGCTTTTTGCAGGCAAAGAGCTGTACATCGCTATGGGTTCGGACATAGTTGAAAATGCGTCATGCTACAAGACGGCGCCCAGCGAATACTCGATTCACTCGCTGGGACACATAGTGTTTGATAGAGAATCGCGAGATGATTCGCATAGCGACAGCAGTGAGACTCTTTATCCAATCACCGGCGCAGTGATCAAGCTCACGCTCAAGACGTACTGTGAGGATATCAGTTCGACCAGAATTCGCGATAACATCGACCTCGGCCGAGACATCGGAACCCTGCTCGATCCGATAGTTCAGAACTACATCTACGATATGAATTTATATGAGCGCGAACCCGCATACAAGCACGTGTTGCAGACTCGAGAGATTGAATTCAGTGAGTACGAGCACCATGATGCATCATTTATAGAGCCTCTTCAGAATACACTGTCGCAGGCAGGCTACGAGTGCTCTACCCTGCAGGAGTATCTCGGGGATGTCGACACCGAATCGCTGTTTATAAGCGCAAACAGCGAAGAACAGCCTCTGTGCGCCTTCGCAGCCGCACACAAGCTGCGTACACATAACTTGCTCGAAGAGTTTGGCAGCAACAAAATTGCCGCAACTGTCAGGGGAAATGCTCTCGGTTCAATCGCCGTCATAGGCGCATTTTACGCTAGTGAGACCTCCGGCAGCTCAAACCGGAAACAGATATTACTCACAGAGATACTGACCGCTCTCCTCGCCAGGGATTATACATACGTAATCTATCACCCTGTAGATCCTGCGGGAATGGACGAGGACATTATAAATATGCTGAAACGGCATGGCTTTATAGATATATCCGGTGGCGGTGAAGCACCGATCTACGTAGTAGAAATGAAGTCTCCGATTGTGCTGTTCAGAGATGTTGAGGCTTGCATCAAGACACCATTAAGCAAGAACCCCAGAGTTATCAAAGCTCTCGATGATGCGCACGACAAGCTGCTGAATACCTTTAATCAGCTGTTTCCCGGTCAGCTGATTCTGTCATTCAACACAGATGCTGTGTACAGCCGCATTGTAAATATGGTTGCGGCTGAAAATGGCGTACCCACAGAACCCGATCCGCTGAAGAGGCGTGGTCCGTATATGTCAGTGCCATACGGCAAGGCTCTATCCGACGTAGCCTTCCCTAATACTGTAACCAAGGCTCTAAGGACGGATAAATACTTCAAGGACGACCTTTCGGGATATGCCATCAGGGAGTACAGAGGCTATGCACCGCTACAGGATCAGATAAGGACCATCAAGTCATTTGCAAGACCTGCAATATTGGTGGATGACTTGCTGCACAGCGGACAGCGGCTAAATCAAATAGTGCCTCTGATGAAGGACGAGGGAATAGACATCCGCAAGGTCGTCGTCGGTGTGCTAACGGGCAGAGCGCTTGACGACATGAAGAATAGCGGTATTCCGGTTGATGGTGCGTATTTCATACCTAACATCTCAATTTGGATAAACGAGCATGACAGCTATCCGTTCTTTGGAGGTGACAGCATAGACCTTGTCGCTGAATCGAATGAGTCTAAGACCGTCAATTTGATGCTGCCATACACTTCATTCAGCTTCGTGGGCGAAGACGACATGGAGAAGGTCTATAAGTATTCGGTTACCTGCCTCGAGAATGCTCGGGACATCCTTCGCATACTCGAGCAGGAATACCAGGCTGAATACGGACGCAAGCTGACTCATAAGCAGCTCGGAGCAGTCATCTCAAGGCCTTGCACACCAATGCTGCCACCGGGCCTCGAGTACGACAGCTCCTTCGCAGCTTCCGAATTTATCGAAAACGATATTCGCAAGGCAGAGAGACTCCACATGGTTAAGAAGTAGTGCTGTGCTCCTCCATCGCCAGCTTGATCAGACTGTCAAGCAGCGTTGGTCGATCGATACCCATCGCCTCCCAGAGCTGCGGATACATGCTGATATTTGTAAAACCCGGCAGTGTGTTGATTTCATTAAATACAACCCTGCCTTCCTCTGTATAGAAGAAATCCACTCTGGAGAGTCCACGGCAATCGAGCGCCTTAAATATCTCGACGGCCTTGCTTCTGATTTCCTTCTGCTTGCCGACCGGGATATCATCTACCACACGGGTCTTTGACTCCGGATTGTTGTATTTGGCATCGTAGTCGTAGAACTCGCCTGCGGATAGAATCTCGCCTACATATGAAGCCTTTGGATTGTGGTTGCCGAGCACTGCTACTTCCAGCTCCCTACCGACAATCATCTCCTCGACGAGCACCTTGTCGTCATACTTAAACGCATTTTCAATAGCCGTCTCCAGCTCCGACTCCTTCTCGACCTTGGACGCACCGACCGATGAACCTGCTGAGGATGGTTTGACGAACAGAGGCAGCTTGCCGTCATTCGTACTGAGAGCATTCATAATCTCGCCTTCACGGTCGTCTGTAAAATCCTTCCTCTTGATCACGCAGTGTCTCGCCTGGTCGATACCGATCTCTCCCACGATAATCTTGGTGAACGACTTGTCCATACAGTTCGCAGAAGCCTTTACTCCCGGTCCGACATAAGGAATTTCAGCCAGCTCGAAGAGTCCCTGAATAGTTCCGTCCTCGCCGTTATCACCGTGCATTACAGGAATGATGCAGTCTATGTGTTTAACTGCCGCCCTTTCCTCATCATCGAACACGAGGATACCGTGAATTGTAGGGTCTGCCGGCAGGCACACCTGTTTGTTATCTGCTCTGTTCTCCCATTCTCCGCTTGCGATTTCATCAGTAGCGGCCTCGGTTCGGTACCATCTGCCCTCTTTAGTTATACCGATCTGTGTAATTTCATAGCGGTCAGAGTCGAGTTCATTGATCACGTTCACTGCTGAATTGCGCGATACCTCGTGTTCATCGGACTTTCCTCCAAATATTACTGCAATGTTCATCAATCAACCTCCAAATTTTGAAGTGCTTCCAAAGTTCTTTTTATTGTGCCTTTAAATGCACCTTTTCATAGCAGCATGTTTTAAAATCATTCTTGACTATTTATCAGATTGCTATGAAGGTGTGCCCGGCTTTTCCGCAACAACCACTCTGTTCTTGCCTGCCAGATCCTTGATTATCGCCGCCGGCTTGTAGTAATGTGTCCTCTCGAGCAGGAACGCAACCGCCTCTCCTTGGTCATAGCCTATCTCGAGGGCGAGCACTCCGCCGTCCTTAAGGTGAGCGGCAGCGTTATTTGCAATAACCTTATATGCATCCAGTCCATCCTCACCGCCATCGAGCGCCCGGCGAGGCTCGTGATCCTTAACCTCAGGAGCGAGCGTCTCGATTATATCCGACTTGATATACGGCGGATTGCTGACGATTATGTCAAATTGCTCGTCAGACCTTAGCGCCGAGAACATATTGCCGAGTGCGAAGCTGCTGCGTTCCAGCACTCCGTTGAGCTCTGCATTTTTCATCGCTGTGGCGAGGGCTTGCTCACTGATATCTGTCATCTTGACAGACGCATCCGGAACCATATGCGCAATCGAAACGCCGATAGCGCCACTGCCCGTGCACATGTCGAGCACGTACGGATGCTCCATCTCCATGCCGCCGATAATACCAAGTACCTGATCCACGAGCACCTCCGTGTCGAGACGAGGTATTAAAACATTCTCATTTACACGAAACGGCAATCCCATGAATTCCTGCACCCTTGTAATGTACTGTAGAGGCATCCCCGAAGCTCTCTCGAGAATCCGCTCCCTGTAGTCTGCCATATCCGACTCGGATAGCAGCTCGGTGTCCCTCGTTATTATTTCGTTGTGGGTAAATCCGGTTACGTAACAAAATATGTCATCCGCATCGCCGTCAGGATTGCTTACCCCTGCAACCTGCAGCTTTTTGCGACCTTCTCTTACCAGGTTTCTGACCATCGCCACGTCTTCATCGTATCTCTTGTTATCGAGAGCATCAAATATCGATTCCTCCGCCTCAGCTTCACCGTCCGCATCGCGAGCCTCTGCGCCGGCTGTATCTCCGGAAGCGCTTATAATCCCCGGTTCCAGCTCGCCGAGCACTGCTCGCAGTGAAACGATTGCTACCTCCAGCTGGTCTTCATCCGGTTCTCCGGTGGTCAGCTTCTGCATCATCAAACCGGGCCAGCTCAGCACCTTGACAACCACGTTGTCGCTGCGACCCGCCCACTTGAGCAGCTCGTAGCTGATACCCGCGATGACCGGCATCAACAGCAGCCTGGATGCAATTCTCCACACCAGATTAGGCCATCCTAGGAAGGAAAAAAGTATCAAACTGATGATGAGCACGAACATGACGAAGCTCGTACCGCAGCGGGGATGCAGCGTGTAGAAGCCCTTTGCATTTGCAGTAGTGAGCTCCAGCCCGTTCTCATAGCAGTGGATGGTCTTGTGCTCCGCACCATGGTACCGGAAGAGCCTTCTGACATCATTCATCTTCGAGATTAGCAGCACGTAGAGAACGAATATCAGCAGTCTCAGGATTCCCTCTGCCAGGTTGAGCAGTATAGAGTTCTTGGTCACGTGCTTGAGCACGTTGACGCTGTACGTCGGGAATATTACGAACACCGCGATTGTGATAAGCAACGAAATCAGTACCGAGATAGTGAGCATCACATTCCATGCCGTCCTGTTGCCAAATTTACGATCGAGCCACTCCTCGAGCTTGCTCGATTCTCCTTCATCTTCAGGCATTGCTTCCTCGAGGATTCTTGTCGAACGCATCAGTGTCTTCATGCCGTAGACCAGCGAAGAGAAGAAGCTGACGATACCCCTGACAAAAGGAACCTTGCTCACCTTAGAAGGTCCTTTCATATCTTCAATTTCCAGCCTTATATCACCGTTTGGAAGTCGCACCGCCAGTGCCTGCTTATCTTCTCCGCGCATCATGACGCCTTCCATTACAGCTTGTCCGCCGATCTTGGTCGGCCTCGCATCCTTGATGAAAATCTTACTGTAGTCCATCGCTCCCTCCGGATTTTTAGAAATTCAGCTCCTTGATCATAACGTCTACAAAGTCCTTGTTGCACCTTGTATGGCTGAGATTGTCAAGCATCCTCTCCGTGACTTCACCCGGATTTCCGGATGCCATCTCACGGCGCATCATATTCATAACCAAGTACTCGTTATCGTCGAGCAGCAGCTCTTCCTTCCTCGTGCCGGACTTCGCAAAGTCGATCGCAGGGAATATTCTGCGCTCGCTCAGCTGCCTGTCGAGGTGAAGCTCCATGTTGCCCGTACCCTTGAATTCTTCATATATCACATCGTCCATCCTGCTGCCCGTGTCCACCAGGGCTGTCGCGAGGATTGTTATGCTGCCGCCTTCCTCGAGGTTCCTTGCAGCTCCGAAAAATTTCTTTGGAGCATGCAGCGCTCCGGGATCAAGTCCGCCGGAAAGCGTCCTGCCGGAAGATGGCGTCTCCATGTTGTATGCGCGAGCGAGTCTGGTGATGCTATCAAGCAGTATAACCACATCCTTTCCCTCCTCGGCGAGACGCTTAGCTCTCTGAATTACCATTTCGGCAACCTTGACGTGGTGAGCCGGCAGCTCGTCAAAGGTCGAATATATTACCTCCGAGCGAGTGAGCGCCCTCTTCATGTCGGTAACCTCTTCAGGTCTCTCGTCCACGAGCAGCACTATCATCTCTATATCAGGATATTTGCTCTCGATGCTGGAAGCTATCTGCTTGAGCAGTACCGTCTTGCCGGCTTTTGGCTGAGCGACGATCAGGCCTCTCTGCCCCTTGCCGATAGGCGCAACCAGATCCATCGCCCTGGTCGCCAGCTTGATACTTGAGTCCTCCAGCACGATTTTCTTGTTAGGGAAGATAGGCGTGAGTCTGTCAAAATGTGGCCTTCTCCTGGCCGTAATCGGTGGCTCCCCGTTAACCTCCTTGACATAGAGCAGTGCCCCGAAGCGCTCGCCCTGATTAGGATGCCTCGAGATGCAGCGAATCTTGTCACCCGTTCTGAGCCCAAACCTTCTAATCTGAATCTGAGACACGTATATATCCTTTTCAGATGTCAGAAAATTGTTGAATCTGAGGAATCCAAAGCCGCCATCTGCTATCTCGAGGATTCCCTCTACCTCCGGGCGGTCTTCTTCATTTCTCTTGTAGCTATCATCCTGTTCGTCAGCTGCTTCTGCATGATTGACGCCGCGTGACTCATTTGTTACATGTGCATTATGTGAAACACGCGAATAATAAGCCTTGTGAGCTCCTTCTTCGGTTGTGTGACTCTTACCGGTGTCAGATCTGTCGGTCGAATCGGCTCTATCGCCGGCTGCCGCACTGTTCACAGGTTCTGCGGCGGCCGGTGTGGTAGCCGGCTTGGTTTCCTGCGGCTCTGCCGCCGGCTGAGCCGCAACCGGATTCTTGCGAGGTCTGCCGCGCTTTCTTGCCGGGTTTGCAGGTTCTGCGGCGGCTGCAATAGCTGTCGTCGCAGCTGCTACAGGGGGTATAGTTGTTGCTGCTGTTTCTGATACCGCGGATGTAGTTGCGGCTGCCGTATCGGTTGTAGCTGCTGCGGCGTCCGGTGTGGTTTCCTGCGGCTCTGCCGCCGGCTGAGCCGCAACC
>ERZ773022.2477-NODE-2477-length-11057-cov-7.253954_pt1 | contig 11057 bp, 8 predicted proteins | sample MGYA00580839_ERZ773022 | MGnify/ENA primary metagenome ERZ773022 (study PRJEB29015, sample SAMEA2738020) | human oral metagenome | biome: human oral; feature: human-associated habitat; material: dental | place: China | collected 2044 ... | reverse complement strand
CACCCGGCGGTGCTCGATTCGTCCCGCACCGCCGCAGTGCGCCTGGGTGCCGAGCACGTCGAGGTCGCGGTCGACGCCGCCGGGCGGGTTAAGGTAGAGAGTCTGCGCCGGGTCGCACCGGGGGCCGCGCTGGTCAGCGTCATGGCGGCCAATAACGAGACCGGTGTCGTGCAGGACGTCGGCGGCCTGGTGGAGGCGGTGCGGGAGGCGACGGGAACGCGGCGGCCCCAGGGTGAGGGGTACGTGCCGGTGCACTCCGACGCCGTGGCGGCGCTGGGGAAGGTACCGGTGAGCCTGGCCGGCTGGGGGCTGGACGCCATGACGGTCGCCGGGCACAAGATCGGGGCGCCCGTCGGAGTGGGGGCGCTCGTGGCCGGGCGGGACTTGGCGCTCGTTCCGGCCACCGGCGGCGGACGGCAGGAGCGGGGGGTGCGTTCGGGCACCCAGGACGTCGTGGCGGCCAGGGCTCTGGCGCTGGCCGCCGAGCTGGCGGCGGCCGAGCAAACAGCCGAGGGACAGCGTCTCGAGGCGCTGCGGTCCCGCGTGCTGGAGGGGGCGCGGGATCTGCCGGGCGCCCATGCGACCCTGCCCGCCGACGCGGCGCACGTGCCGGGCACGGCCCACCTGTGGTTCGAGGACACCGACATCGAGGCGCTGCTCATGGGCCTCGACATGGCGGGCATCGACATCTCGGCCGGGTCGGCCTGCCACGCCGGGGTGGCGGGGCCCAGCCACGTCATGCTGGCGATGGGCTACGAGGAGGGTCCGGCGCGCTCGACGCTGCGGTGCTCCATGGGGCGAGGCACCACCGCCGACGACGTCGATCGACTGCTCGCGGCCCTGCCCGGGGCCCTCGAGACGGCGCGGCGGGCGGCCCGAGCGGGCTGAGCAGGGATGATCCTCGCAGCCGGCCATCGCCCTGTAAGCCTAACGATTCAGTTACGGCGGGCCCGCCAATGTGACGAGAGCAATAACCTATCCCGGTCCCCGAGGAATCCGAAGGAAGAGTGTCGATGGAGCTCTCACCACGAGCGCGCTCCGCGTGGGCCAAGTCCGGCTATGACCCGGAGCGGCGCCGCTGGCTTCCGCTCTGGCTGCACCTGCTCGACGCCGCCGCGGTGGCCGAGCACCTCGCCACGCATTGGCTGGCGCCCACTACTCGCGACCTCATTGAACGCGAATTCGCGGATTCGACGTCGGGGCTGGCTCCGACGGACGAGTTCGGGCTCCTCGCCTCCTGGATCGCCGGCGTCCACGACATCGGCAAGTGCACGCCGGCCTTCTCCGTCCAGGTCGATGGGCTCGACGACAGGATGAAGGAGGCGGGTCTGACCCACGAGCCGGTCGACCCCCTCGAGCGGCGCAAGGTCCCTCATGCTCTGGCGGGGCACCTGATCCTGGAGAACTGGCTCATGAACGATCATGGGTGGGACTTCGAATCCGCCGAAGCCCTAGCCTCCGTCGTCGGCGCCCATCACGGTATACCGCCGACGACGGCGGCTCTCACCGCCGACTACTACGGGCACGAGCATCTTCTCGGCGACGAGGCGTGGGATACCGCCCGCCGCGAGTTGCTCGGCCTCGTCACGCAGCGCACCGGCGCTGAGCCTCTGCTCCCCCGCTGGGCGCAACGACGGTGGTCCCAGTCCTTCCTCGTCGAGCTGTCGGGACTGGTCATCGTAGCGGACTGGATCTCCTCGGCCGAAGACTACTTCCCCCTGCTCGGCCTCGACGAGGCCGGTACGAGCCTGCTCGTCACCGAAGCGCACGCCGAGCGCGCCGACGCCGGGCTGAGGCGTCTGGAAGTCCCCTCTCCATGGCGGCCCCGCGACGACGGCGCCGATCCCGACTCCCTGCTCGCCCGGCGCTTCGGTCTTCCTGCCGGCGCCCGCGCCACCGATGTTCAAACGCGCACGCTTCAAGCGGCCCGCACCATGGATCTGCCGGGGCTCCTCGTCGTCGAGGAGTCGACGGGAGGCGGTAAAACCGAAGCGGCCCTCATGGCCGCCGAGGTGCTCGCCGCCCGAACCGGCCGCTCCGGGGTGCTCTTCGCCCTGCCCACCCAGGCGACAACGGACGCCATGTTCTCCCGCGAGCTCGACTGGCTGAAGCGGATCGAGGAGGCGTACGCCGGCGAGGGCGCGCCGTCGGACTTCGCCGCTCAACTTCTGCACGGACGCTCGCGGCTGAACAAGGAGGCTCAGCGACTGCGGCGCCGCGGCTACGAGATCCGAGACCGGCTCCTCGGCGCTCTCGGCGGCGAGGACGAGGAGGCCCGGCGCACTCCGCGCCCGGGAGACATCGGCCGCGACGAGGACGCCGTCAGAGCGGCTGGGAACCCGCGCAGTGCAGCATCAGCGCATGCGACCTTAGGCGATGCGGCCCGCCGTCAGGCCGACCTGGCGATCCTGGCCTGGTTCAGCGGACGCAAGAAGTCGATGCTGTCGGACTTCGTCGTCACCACCGTGGACCACCTGCTCTTCGGGGCGATGCGCTCCCCGCACCTGGCCATGCGGCACCTGGGACTGTCCCGCAAAGTCGTCATCGTCGACGAGGTGCACTCCTACTCCACCTATATGAATGTCTACCTGGATCGGATCCTGACCTGGCTCGCCGCCTACGGAGTGCCGGTGGTGCTCCTGTCGGCGACGCTGTCCGAGGCGCGGTGCACCGCCATGGTCGACGCCTATCGACGGGGCCTGCGTCTGTCGGCTGGAGAACGAGTCCCCACACGCCCCGACCTCGAGACCGTGCGCACCCCCTTCCCCTGCCTGGTCACCGCCGGCGGAGAGCGGATCGAGGTCGTCCCGACGTCGGCGGGGCGACGTAGCACGATCCGCCTCAAGCGGCTCATGAAGGACGCCCTGGTCCCGCTGCTGGAGGAGAGGCTGACCGATGGCGGCTGTGCGCTCATCGTCCGCAACACGGTGCGACGCGCACAGGAGACCTATGAGCTGCTGCGGGAGCGATTCGGCCAGGAGGTGAGCCTCACCCACGCCCGCTTCACCATCGGCGACCGGTTGGCGAAGGACGAGGATCTTCTGCGCCGCTTCGGACCTCCGCGCAGCGGCCCGACGCGCCCGCACCGGGCCATTGTCGTGGCCACGCAGGTGGTCGAGCAGTCCCTGGACGTCGATTTCGACCTGCTGGTGACGGACCTGGCGCCCATCGACCTGATTCTTCAGCGGATGGGCCGTCTGCACCGCCATGAGCGGCCGCGGCCGCCCTGGGTGTCCGCCCCCACCTGCTACATCGATTGGTTGCCGTCGACGTCATCCCCCGACCCTTCGCTGGAGCCGGGCGCCAAGGCGATCTACGGCGAGCAGGACATGCTCCTGAGCGCGGCCGCCCTGAACCGGGTCGTCGACGACTCGGGCACGATCACGATCCCCGACGACGTGCACGAGCTCATCGAGGCGGTCTACGGGGCCGACGTCCAGGGGCCACCGCTGTGGCACGAGGCCGTGGAGCACGCCCGTGAGGCGTATGCGCGGAAGAACCGCGCGAAGCACGACTCCGCTCAGGGCTTCCTGCTGAGCGAGCCCGAGCGGAGCGGGGCGAGCTCCTCCCTGGTCGGCTGGCTGCATACGACGGCCTCCGACGACGAGGATGAGGGGCACGCCCAGGTGCGCGACGGCGAGGACTCCCTGGAGGTCATTCTCCTGGACCGGCGCTGGATCGGCGGCCAGGAGGAAATACGCACCCTGCCGCACGCACCGGAGTCCCCGGGAGCTCTGATCCCCACCGATCGCGTTCCGGACCGGAAGGTCGTGCGCGCCATGGCCCTGTCCGCCGTGAGACTGCCCGCCGGCATGACGAAGGGCAGCAGGCTCGACGACGCCATCGACGAGCTCGAGAAACGCGTCGTGCCCCCCTGGCAGGACGATCCGCAGCTGCGCGGGCAGCTGTTCCTCCTCCTGGAGGAAAGCCGGGCACAGCTGGCCGGTGCAACGCTCGAGTACTCCCCATCCACCGGACTGAAGGAGGTCCGTCCCGAATGACTTCGACTTTCAATCTTCTCGACGAGCCGTGGATCCGAGTGATCCGGCTTAACGGCGAGGCCAACGAGGTCTCTCTTCTCACTCTTTTCCAGGATGCCACGGATATTAAGAGCATCTACGGCGAGGTCGCCAGCCAGGACATCGCCGTCCTGCGCCTGCTCCTGGCGATCTGCCACCGGACCATGGACGGGCCGGAGGATCTGGACAGGTGGAGGGAATACTGGCAGAAACCCGAGCTCCTGGGGCGGGACGCCGCCGCCTACCTGGAGAGGCACCGCGACCGTTTCGATCTGCGCGACCCGGAGCGTCCCTTCTTCCAGGTGGCGGGGATTCATGCGGCGTCGGGGAAGATCTCGGACCTGGAATCCCTCATCGTGGACGTTCCCAACGGCAACCAGTTCTTCACCACCCGCATCGCCGAGGGCTTGAATTCCATTGGCTGGGCGGAAGCGGCCCGGTGGCTGGTGCACGCCCATGCCTTCGACCCCTCCGGCATCCGCACCGGCGCCGTCGGCGACCCGCAGGTCAAGGGAGGAAGAGGCTATCCGATCGGGCCGGGGTGGACGGGGCGGATCGGCACCGTGAGCGTGGTGGGCGGAACGCTGGAGCGAACGCTGCTCCTCAACACCGTGGTCTGCGACGGGAAGACAGCCGGCCTCGACGGTGTTGATCCTGCACGCGATCTCGCCCCGTGGGAGCGTGAGGCCGACGGTCCGGCGGGCTCGCCCGCCCTGGAGCCCACGGGGCCCGTGTCCTGCTACACGTGGCAGACGCGCCGCATCCTCCTCCACGGCGACGACGAGCGCGTCACCGGACTGTTCCTCGGCAACGGTGACAAGACGACGCCCCAGAACCGCTATCTGGTGGAGCCCATGACCGCATGGCGCTTCTCCGAGCCTCAGAGCAAGAAGCTGAAGTCGCCCGTCTACATGCCGCGCAAGCTGCCGGCGGACCGGGCGTTCTGGCGGGGGCTGTCGACCCTCGTGGCTCAGTTGAGCCCGAAGATCACGGTCAAGGACGCCGGGGATGTGACCCGATACCGTTCCCCCGGCGTCGTCTCCTTCTACCAGGAACTCATGCGCCGCAGGATCGTGCCCGCGGGCGGCCTCATCCCCCTGCACGCCGTCGGCCTCGAATACGGGCCTAAAGAGGCGACAGTCACCGAACTCGTCGACGACGTCCTGACGCTGCCCGCCGGCCTGCTCAATCCTGAGAGCAAGCGCCTGGTCGCCGTCGTCCACGACACAATGGAGCAGACCGAGCAGGTGGCTGCGGCGCTGAGAAGCCTGGCCGGGAATCTGGACCGGGCTCACGGCGGGAGCCCGGAGACCGCCTCGGCCGCGCGCACGCGCGCCGGCGCGGACTTCTACCAGGTCATCGATGAGCGCTTCCCCCGCTGGCTCGCCTCCCTCGACGGAGCAGACCCGCACGTCGCCCGCGACCAGTGGCGCGGCCTCTTGCGCACCGAGGCCTGGAGGCAGCAGGAGGAGCTCGCCTCCGCCGTGCCCGGCACTACCTTCGCCGGACGCGGGGAGGGAAAGGGACGGATGGACGTCGGCAAGGCGCTGTTCTTCTTCCGCCGCGCTCTGAACGCGGCGGTGCCCGCACCCGCCCGGCAGGACGCCCAGTGAGAACAAGTGAGAACAGTAAGAACGCAGAAAGGACACCGGCATGACAGTGTCGGATACCAGCACACCCGCAGAGGTGTCGGGCGGTGCCCCGCCCGATGCCCGACGAGCCCGCCGCCTCGGGAGGATCGGCCTCCTGGTGAACCAGCGCATCGGCGGCGCGCACGGCTTGCAGAAACGCTACCTCGACAACGAGTCACTGGGGCGCGCCGAGGTTGCCGCCCTGCGCAAGGGCGCGAACAGGGCTCCCGGTGAGCTGCCCGAGATCTGGGAGCTCACCCGCGTCGAGGTCCCCGACGGCGCCGGCGACGCTCCGACCCGGGAGGAGATCGCCGTTCACACGGCTATGACGCTCTACGCCGTCCACCAGCAGTCGCGGTCCGAGTGCATGTTCGTGCCCGGAAGAGGCCTCGGACGCGCCGCTCACGAGCTGGTGGGCACGGACGAGGAGAATCCCTCCGCCCGGGCCCGCTTCAACGCCCTGGTCACCTCGACGACCGTGGCGGAGCTGCGCCACCACCTGCGGAACCTCGTCTCGCTGCTGAGATCCCGAGGTATTGCGTTGGACCACGCCATGCTCGCTGACGATATCGTCCGCTTCCAGCGCCCGGGCGGAGCTAAGAGCGTCCGCCTGGCCTGGGCCCGCCAGTACTACTCACTGCCCGCCGACGGCGCCGTCTCGGCCCCCGGCATCGACCACGACACCACCTCCACCAACCACGCATCCACCTCGGAGAACTGATCAATGAGCACCTACGTCGACATCCACATCATCCAGAATCTTCCGCCGTCCTGCGTCAATCGGGACGACTCGGGATCGCCGAAGTCCGCCATCTACGGCGGGGTGAGGCGGCTGCGTGTCTCCAGCCAGTCCTGGAAGCGGGCGGCGCGTCTGTACTTCGACGACCTGCTGGACGCCTCCGACGTCGGTGTGCGCACCAAGCGGGTCGCCGGGGTGCTCGCCGCGAAGATCGCCGAGGACGCACCGGAACTCACGGAGAGTGCCCTCTCCTTGGCGGAGGGGGTTTTCAAGACGGCCAAGATCAAGCTCTCGCCTCCGCGCGGTAAGAAGAATGCGCCTCAGGAATCGGGATACCTGATGTTCCTGTCCGCCGGACAGATCGGACGCCTCGCTGAGCTCGCTATTACCTCGGCCCGCGGTGGCGAGGCGCTCGACGCTCGGACGATCAAGAAGATCTTCAAGGAGGCTCACGCCGTCGATATCGCGCTCTTCGGCCGCATGGTCGCCGATGACACCGATCTCAACGTCGACGCCGCCTGCCAGGTGGCTCACGCCATCTCCACGCACGCCGCTGAGAACGAGTACGACTTCTTCACCGCCGTCGACGATGAGAAGAGCCGTTCGGAAGAGGAGGAGGATGCGGGAGCGGGTATGATGGGGACGGTCGAGTTCTCCTCGGCCACGATGTACCGCTACGCTACCGTCAACCTCGACATGCTGGTTAAGAATCTCGGGGACGGTGAGGCGGCGCTGCGGGCGCTGGAGGTTTTCATCAAGGGATTCTGCCTGTCCATGCCGACCGGCAAGCAGAACACCTTCGCCAACCGGACCGTGCCCGAGACGGTGGTCGTCTCAGTCCGCGAGGACCAGCCGGTCTCCCTCGTGGGAGCGTTCGAGAAGCCGATTCCGCAGGACGCCGATCGCGGCTACGTCGACCGCTCGGTGGAGAGTCTGGTCCGGTACTCCTCGACGATCGAGGAGAACTACGGGCTGCGGCCGCTCGCCAGTCTCGTCGTCGCCCTCCAGGATTCCGAGGCCGTCTCGTCTGTCGGGGAACGCGTGTCCTTCGCGGACCTGCCCGGACGGGTCCGCGACATCGTGGCCCCGCGCGTACCCGGTCAGGAGCGGGCCTGATGACCGTTCTCCTCCTACGACTCGCGGGCCCGTTGCAGGCATGGGGGGTGAAATCCCGCTTCACGATCCGCGCCACGGAGCTCGCCCCGACCAAGAGCGGGATCATCGGCATGCTGGCGGCCGCTGTCGGACGGCGCCGAACGGATCCGATCGAGGACTTTCTCTCGCTGCGTTTCGGCGTGCGCAAAGACCAGCCGGGCACCGTGATCCGCGACTTCCACACGGCGAGACCCCTCGACGGCGGGGACTCCATGCCCCTATCGAACCGCTACTACCTGGCCGACGCCGTCTTCCTGGCGGGCATCGAGGGGGACGGGGCGCTCCTGGAGGGCATTGACGAAGCGCTCGGGCACCCGGTGTTCCCGCTGTACCTCGGGAGGCGATCATGTCCGCCGACGCCCCCGATCTCGTTGGGTCTGCGCGAGGCACCGCTGCTCGACGCTCTCAGAAAGGAGCGATGGCAGGCCTCCGAGTGGTTCCAACAGCGGTTCCGCCGGCGTCGCACCCCCTTCGACGCGGAGCTGCTCGTCGACCAGGAGGCCGTGCCCGCCGTGGAGCGAGGCACTGTCCGAAGCAGCCGCGATGTGCCCATCTCCTTCAATCCGCGGCGTCGCGACTACGGGCTCCGCCAGGTCGAACGACTGCTGGTGACTGTGGAAGCCCCCGCGGTGGACCTGCACGACCCCATGATCGATGTGGAGGAGGCGGGACGGTGTTCCTGACGAAGATCGAGCTGGATCCGACACGACGGCTGGCACGCAAGTACCTGGGCTCGCCGCAGGTCATGCACGCCGTCGTTCTGGGCGCCGCCGGAGACAGTGGCGGGGGCGAGACGGACGACGGATCCGGCCGTGTTCTGTGGCGGGTGGACCGGGGCGCGATGACGACGTTGTACCTGCTCTCGCCCTCGGAGCCCGACTGCTCGCAGATCGTGACCGAAGCAGGGGCGGCAGGCGTGCCGGCCCGGACCCTCGACTACTCCCCGTTCCTGGAGCGCCTCGACGCCGACCAGCTATGGGCCTTCCGTCTGGCGGCGAACCCGTCCTACTCGGCCTCTCGGGGGCCGGGCATGCGCGGGAAGCGGTTCGGGCATGTCACCGTCGAGCAGCAGAGGCAATGGCTCCTCTCACGCGCCCCGGGATACGGTTTCGAACTCGTGCCCGCGGTCGCCGGGAGGGAGAGCACTGAGCGGGTCGAGGACGCTGACGAATCGGCGAACCTTGTGGTCGTGCGCCGGGAGAGGCCCATTTTCTCACGACGACGGCCGGGCTCAAAGACGCATGACCGCGTCACGATCAACCGGACCGTCTACGAGGGAATTATGCACGTCACCGATCCGCAGGCTCTGCGTCATGTCCTCGTAACAGGGATCGGTCGCTCCAAAGCCTACGGGTGCGGGCTCCTGACTCTCGCACGAGTGAGACGAGGCTAAGGAATGGCCAGGATGCTGCCGGTTCCCGTGACGGCGCTCCCCCGTGTGCAGGATCGGATGTCTTTCCTCTACCTGGAGCACTGCGTCGTGCACCGGCAGGATGGTGCCCTGACCGCCCGCAACGACCAGGGCACCATCCATGTCCCCGCCGCCTCCCTAGTGGCTGTCCTCTTCGGCCCGGGAACGTCGGTCAGTCATCAGGCGATGAGCCTGCTCGGTGAATGCGGAACGACGGCGGTCTGGGTCGGTGAGCGCGGAGTTCGCTATTATGCGCACGGTCGCTCGCTGGCGACGTCCACCCGGCTTCTGATGGAGCAGGCGACCCGCGTTTCCTCGCCTCAAAAACGTCTGCGTGTAGCGCGTGAAATGTACTGCATGCGTTTTCACGGCGAGGACGTCGACGGTCTCACCATGCAGCAACTGCGAGGTCGCGAAGGCGCCCGGATCCGTGAGGTGTATCGGGAGAACTCGCGACGAACCGGTGTGCCATGGACCCGCAGGGAGTATCGGCCCGACGATTTCGAGGCATCGGACCCGATCAATCAGGCCCTCTCAGCGGCGCACGCCGCGCTGTACGGAGTCGTTCACGGCGTCATCGTGTCACTGGGCTGCTCACCGGGGCTCGGTTTTGTCCACACCGGACACGAACGATCCTTCGTGTACGACGTCGCAGACCTGTATAAGGCCGAGACGACGATCCCGATCTCCTTCGACGTGGTCGCCGAGGGAATGGACGACCTCACCGGCACGACTCGACGGCGCGTTCGAGACAGGATCTTCGAGCTGAAGGTCATAGAGCGAACGGTCAGGGACATCTATCAACTGCTCGGAGTCGACGAGCAGGAGGATATGAGCATCAACGTCGTCTCGCTATGGGACTACCAGCGGCGTGCCGTCACCGGTGGATCGAACTACGCCGGAGAGGACGCGGGAGGATGGTAGTGCTGATTCTGTCAGCAGCCCCGGCCTCACTGCGCGGGGCCATGACGCGATGGCTGCTCGAGGTCTCCCCCGGAGTCTTCGTCGGCCACCTCTCGGCTCGCGTCCGCGAGCAACTGTGGGAACTGGTCCGAGCGTACATAGGCGACGGGCGCGCGCTCCTGATCTGGTCGGTGCGCTCCGAGCAGCACTTCACCGTGGCCTCGCTGGGATACGACCGGGAGCCACTGGATGTCGAAGGCTGCCTCGTCATGCGTACCCCCTACCGGCAGATCGAAGGGTCGTCGTCGCAGGCCCTACCCGGCGCCGTTAAACCGGCGAAGGAGTCGTGGTCGATCGCTGCCCGGCGACGACGCTTCCGCAACTCAGCCGAGCGGTCCCTAGGTCACCAGTGAAGGCGAACGCCCCCTGGTAGGGTGGCCCACCGTTGGAGTCACGCCGATCGCCAAGCGTAAACCCCGCGCGAGCGGGGATGATCCGTGTCCGCCTATGTGCGGCGTATCGGCAGTGACGTAAACCCCGCGCGAGCGGGGATGATCCGCCCGACGACAGGACCACGTACACGAAGCGCACGTAAACCCCGCGCGAGCGGGGATGATCCGCAAGCCCGGTCCGGTCATCCTCTCGATCTTCGGTAAACCCCGCGCGAGCGGGGATGATCCGATATCGACCTGCCGCCCCTCCCTGCCGTCCGTGTAAACCCCGCGCGAGCGGGGATGATCCCGCTGTAGCCCTCTGGTGCGACCCGTCTCACGCGTAAACCCCGCGCGAGCGGGGATGATCCAGCGTCATCGTGGCTGTTGGCAGCCCCGAGCCCGTAAACCCCGCGCGAGCGGGGATGATCCGGCGCTCTTGAACATCGTCCCCGCGATAATCTTGTAAACCCCGCGCGAGCGGGGATGATCCTCGACTACCCGCCGCCTACCATACTCACCAATGGTAAACCCCGCGCGAGCGGGGATGATCCCCGGAAGGGCTCACCGGGGCGAAGAATGTCGTGGTAAACCCCGCGCGAGCGGGGATGATCCGATCGCCAGCAGGACCACGGACACCTTCGCCATGAGAAGTAAACCCCGCGCGAGCGGGGATGATCCATGACGTCCTTCGTGGTCAGCGTCGTTCCGACCGTAAACCCCGCGCGAGCGGGGATGATCCAGCGTCATCGTGGCTGTTGGCAGCCC
>ERZ773022.2475-NODE-2475-length-11061-cov-20.044067_pt1 | contig 11061 bp, 3 predicted proteins | sample MGYA00580839_ERZ773022 | MGnify/ENA primary metagenome ERZ773022 (study PRJEB29015, sample SAMEA2738020) | human oral metagenome | biome: human oral; feature: human-associated habitat; material: dental | place: China | collected 2044 ... | reverse complement strand
ATTGGTGTCCCATCATTTCATCTATTGCTTGGAAGAATAAAATTTGTTCATTCTTTCCTATTCCATTTAATTTTTGGAATACTCCATTTTCTCTTGTTCCTATGTCTTCAACACCATATCTTTGTTCCAATCCATCTAAGAAATTATATGTATCTTTCTTATCTACTGGTGTTGATTGATTTCCTGCCCAATGAGTATATGGTACTTTTGCTAAGTAAGCACTCTTCATAGTTCCATCATTTTTATCTTGTGCAACAGTTGCCATCCAAGTTAATGCACCTGCATAGATATTCCATTTTTTGATTTGTGGATTTTTCTTTATCATTTCATTATATGGTTTTAATATCTTTTGGTCAACTTGTATATACTTACTTGTTGTACTTTGTGCTGCTTCATTACCCATTATTAAATCAGCTGTTCTTAAATGAGATAATGCACTTAAACCATTAATAGGATTAGTAAATCTCTTATTAGATGTATCTATATACATACCAATCTTTGATATTTCCATATCTCTATATTCTTTAGCACTTGTTGTTGCTAATGTTGGAACTACTGGTTTTCCATTTACTGTTATAGTTCCTACAGATGAACCTTTTGGTACATCTATTTTAACATTACCCATTGCTTTTCCTAAATCTTGTCCACCTGAAGACTGTTTTATAACTGAAGAATCATTAGGATTAGTAACTCCATTGATATTGAAAGTTCCATAGTTCTTAATTATACCTGGGTTGTCTCCTCCTGCATTTCCTTTAGATAAAATTCCAACTGCATCATCTGCTGTTAATTCTATCTTTCCATGATTTTCTATTGTAGATCCATTTTTAACAACTATTCCAACTACTTTACTTAAGCCAGTACCAACTGATCTAATTGTACCATAGTTATATCCATAAGCTCCATTATCTAAGTACATTCCAGTAGTATTACTTGCACCTAAATTTATTGTAGCATTTTTATTTGTTGATGTACCATTATATACTTTAGTACCTACACCTGTTCCATACATTCCTATACTGTATTGTCCATTTACATTAATAGTTCCTTCATTAACTATATTTCCAGTATAAGGAGTTTTTCCAGCTCGTTTTTCTTCTTCTGTTGGTGTAAATCCAGCTGCCATACCTACTGCATATCTATTATTTAATGAATTATTAGGATCTATATATGAAGCTCCAACAGTTATATTTCTTCCTGCTAAGTTTGTTGCTCTTCCTCCATGAGTACTATAAACTCCTACATTTCCTAGTCCTGTTCCAAAGTTTATATCAGCATTATTTTTTACTGTTCCTGCTGAATATAGACCATAGTTATATGAACCTGTTGATGTCAATGTAGTATTATTATTTACTGTTCCTGACTTATCACTTGAATAGATATATGTTCCATCTGTTCCTAATGTTTGGTTTGCAACATTACTATTTATAGTATTTCCTTTTCCTTCATTTAAGAAACCAAATGAACTATTTCCTATTGTCATAGTGCTTCCTGCACTTGCAGTTATTGTTTGTCCAGCACCTTTTGTGAAAACTCCCACAGCTTTATTTGCACCTGTATTTATTTTACTTGTTGCATCTAAATCAACATTTCCACCTTCACTGTATATTCCTGTTCCACCATCACCAACAGCTATTGTTCCTTTGTTTAATACTTTTTTACCATAAACTCCTACAGAATTATTACCAACAGTTACTGTTCCTTCATTTGTTATATTATCTCCTGCTTGTGTAAGAAGTCCTACACTAGGTTTTGATGAAGTCAATGCATTTGTCAAAGTTACTGTTCCTTGGTTTACAATTTCAGTTCCTTTTGATATGATTCCATAACCTTTATCTCCTGAAATTGTCGCAGTATTTGTTAACTTTCCTCCACCAGCTGTATAAACACCTATAAGTCCACCAGTTGTTCCAACAGTATCCATTAATTTTACATTAAGAGTATTTAATAAGTTTGCTCCTGTTCCACCTTCATAGAATAGCCCTACTCCTGTTCCTGTATTTGAACCACTGTATTTTAATTTAAGTGTATTTGCACCAGATGGTATTATATTACTTCCATCATTTTTAACAAATACCCCTGTTCCTCCATCTTTTACTTCTACTCCATAGTCTGAATTAAACTTTACTTTTGATTTTTCAGCATAAACTCCTATACCTTTTTTACCTACAACTATATCTGAGTTTCCTGTTCCAGTTAAACCAACTGTTGCTCTCTTAGAAACTATACCTACTGATTCATCTCCTGTTAATGTTAATTTTCCACTATTAGTTATAATTCCATTTGAGTTACTTAGTTTTGATGAGTTTCCATTTGTTTCTCCGTATAAACCAACAGATTTATTTCCATTAACTGTTACTTGACCTTTATTTATTATTTCAAATGTCTTATCAGTAGTTGTTAGTTTATCATCAGCAATCTTCTTATCTGTTCCATATGTTTGTAGTGTATTTGCTGATGTAAATGCAGCCATTCCTACACCTTGTGTAGTAATATTTATTTTACCTGTTGTATCATTTGTTAATGTACTTCCATTTATTCCATAAGCACCTATTCCATTTTCAACATTGATAGTACTCTTATTATGTATTTGTCCATAACTAATATTAAGACCTATTGTTCCTGCTGATAGACTTCCACCTTTGATATCAACAGTTCCATTGTTTATAAATTGTGTCTTGCTGTTATCTGCATCTTTATTAGCAGAATCATTAGATCCCATTGCTAATCCTTTTCCTACTGTTGAACTAACAGTTCTTCCAGAATTTATAGTAACAACTTCTCTTGATAATCCTACTTTATTGAAGTCATCTGATGCACTACCTACATTGATATTTGAATCTATCTTAAATGTTCCATTGATATAGTAAATCTTATATGAATGTCCATTAGCATTAAAAGCAGCTACTTTCATAGTATTTTTAACTAAGTCTGCTATTGTAGTTCCATCCCATACTTTATCTATTCCATTATTTGAAGCTAGAACTACATTATTTCCTGTAAGATTTACAGTTACATTAGACATTCCATTATATTTTGTTGCTGTTCCTGTTGCTGCTGCATAGTCAGCCTTAGTTCCTGGAATTAATACACCATCTGATATATTTAAATTTGTAGCCCTTGTAAAGTTAATATGAGAACTACTATCTGCATAAAATGGAGTTGATTGTGTATGGTCTCCAGTATTATCACCTTGATTAGCTCCAACATTATTAGTAGAAGCAGTTGTTTCATGGTAAATATCTCCACCACCAAAATTAACTACTCCTCCATTTATTGCTGCTAATCCTCCACTTTTACCAGTTTGTACCTTATTTGCACTTCCTTTTAGATTTACAGTTGCTCCAGCTCCATCAGCAAAACCAGCCATACCATTGATTTTTAAATCTTTCTCAAAATCAACAGTAGAACCATTCCCTTTAGCATATCCTCCAATATTATTGTATAAATAAGGTTTTGTTGCAGCATCCTTTTTTACCCATTCATTTACTGCTTCAGCTTCTTTTTTAAGAGTAACTTTTCCAGCTGATTCAGCATAACCTAATATTGCTCCAAAGCCTTTTGCCTTAGTTGTTCCATGAGCAGTGATTTTACCAGAATTTTTTGCAACATAAGCAACAGGAGTTGATTCTGTTCCATCAGCAAACTTTTTATATCTAGCAGTCAAAACTACATTTCTTCCTATATTAATTTCACTTGGTTTTCCATTAAATTTTTTAGCTTCATCTGATTTCATCTTATGAATTTCATTTTTCCATATTCCATCTGAGTAAGCTATTATTGTTCCAGTTGCAGCTTCATTATCAGCATCATTATACGAAATTTTTCCATTAAGATCATTTGCTCCATGATCTTTAATATCACCTGTCATTATTGGGACTGTTGTTGTATCTTTACCTTCATGCTTATTAGTATCCATAGCAACATCTAAAACAGTTCCATTTTCTGAAACCATCATAATACCATTTTTAGAATATTTACCAAAACTAATATCAATGTCATTAACTTGTAATGAATGAATTTCATCTAGATCAAAATTAGTATTTCTTGCAGTATCCACAGCTCCTAAATCTTGTGAAGGAATAATTTTAGCTCCCCCCTCTGCTCCTCTTTGTCCAGATCTTGCATATATTCCTATATTATTTTCAACATAGTTAGGATCTCCTATTTTGGTTTTTTCAACTCCTCCTTCTCTAATAGTTGTTGTATTCCCTGCTTTTGTTTGAGTTCCAGAGCCAGCTATATTTAATTTATTACCAATAATAGCTTTTGCCCTTATTTCACCTTGGTATATTCCTACTCCTGAATCTCTCCAACGTTTTTTTCTATCTTTACTATCAGTATGTATAAAATTATTCGAAGCATCAGTTGGTGCATCATAAGTATCTTGATTTGTTAAATTTATTCTATTATTGAAAAGCATTACAACATTTCCATCACCATAAGATTCTGGAGCTTTATCAAGCTTTAAAGAAGGGGTTAATCCTTTATTATATAAATCTTGAATTATTCCATTATGACCATTACCAATTAAATTATTAAAATTAGGAGAGTAACCTAAGCCAGAATAAACTATATTATCTGCTCCTTCTAATTGATGTATTCCTGTACTTTTAATTTCAAATGATCCTTGTGCTCCAAAAGCTGAATATATAATGTTCTTATTTGATCTTATTTTTGTATTAACTTCTCCTATAAAGCCTCCACGTTGTTTTGGTGCTCCTGCCCAATGATTATGAGAAGCTATTGTTTCATAAGTAGCTGGGTAGATATAGAATAAAGTATTTTCATCTGCATTTATTCCTTTTTCTTCATCTCTTTCAATATCTATTGATACATTTTTAAACTGAACATTACCTGAATGCCAAGTTTCCACAGAAAGAAAAGCTGCTCTACCATATAGGTGCCCTCTAACATTTTCTAGAGTTCCATCCCAAACTGTATGTATTCCTATTGTACCCCTATGTCCTACACCACTATGCACTGAACTAGTTAATCCTGCTGAATTTCCGTCTTTATCTTTTACATCACCAGCTGCATAGACATCAAGATTCTTCACTTCAAAACCAACTTTAGGAGGTTTTGGAGTTTTCATATTTGAAGCTTTTAAACCATCAGCTGGATTTTTTTGTGCTCTTGAATCCTGAGACTTATTAAAATAAAGTGCTGCTCCTACTCTTGGTGCATATGTTTTTAATACAGTACTTCCATGACCATCACTTTCATAAGTAAAGTTTCTTACTGTACTGTTTATTCCTGATTGATTAACTAATTTCTTTGTTATTGGATTATATCCTGTCCAAAATTTATTATCTTTCCCATCTGACCAGTCAGGTCTTTTATCAGGTTCACTTCCATCACTACTATTGTGTTGTGCTTCACTAAAAACTTTGTCATTATCAGTTTGAAAATATCCATTTAAACTTCCATCTAGAAATGAAAAATCTGAAAATGGATTTGTATTTGGTGTTGGTAAATTCAAACTTACTGTTGGTGTTATTGGAGCTGGTATATCCAATGACGGAGGCAATAAATTAGGTACATTTAATGCTTGTAACACTGGTGCTTTTACATCCACTGTAGGTGCTGTCACTGGATCTCTATATACATCTTTTGGCTTTATTGATGCATCAACATTCAAAACTGTTAAAGGTTCTTGTTTTGGTGTTGTACTTGCTATACCGTATCCTAAACCTAATCCTCTTCTAGAACTTGTTGTAGCTGAATATGGATCTGTTGATGTAGGTAATAATCCATAGTTTGGACTTTCTGGCGATGTGTATCTTTCAAATGAATCTTTACTTCTTGTAAAGATTCCTTCATACGGATATTTTTCAGCCTTATCTCCTCTTCCTTTATATGTTCCATTCCATTTACTGTACATATAGTTTAGTCCAAATTGCCATGAAGCCCAAGGTGATTTTACTACTTGATCCCCTTGTTCCATTAATTGTATTAATTCTAATTTTAATCCTGCTAAGCTTTTTTCATTTTCAGCTCTTGCAGAATCTATTTTTGATTGCAAACTTCCAACTGAATTTTTTAAATTTTCTTTTGATGAAGCTATTTGTTCTCTTGTTGGGATTGTATTTTGAGTGCTTTCATTATTTATCTCTTCAGAAAATGCACTCCCTCCCAACATTAAAAATAGAATAGCTAAGCCTAGTGAATATTTCACTGATTTACATCTTTTGGCTATTGACCTTAAAGTATTCTCTACTTTATATAGATTATTACTCATTTCTAATTCCCCCTTTATATAATAATAAAATTTAATTAACAACTAATATGATAAAATTTTTATGAATAAGATAAGCTGTGTTAAAAGTTTTAATTTAATTTTTGTTGAATATAATTTTGTAATATTTTTTAAAAACCAGTACTTTTATATTACAACCCTATTTCAAATTTGTCAATTCTTTTTTTTAATATGAATGCTTTTCAGAAAAAAAAAGGAGTTTTTAAGTATAACACTTTACTGACTCCTTTACTTTATTATTTATAACTAATTTTTATTTGTTTTCCACAAAATGCTATACCTATAAATGTTATTTCTTTTATCCCATTTTGTTTTAACGATATATCATATTTCTTATCTTCTATTTGCTTTAAGGCTTCTTTTGACACTTCTTCCAATTTTTCTACACTATCTGTTGACTTAAACTCCATTATAAAGGCTCTTTTACTTTTATTTTTTGGCTCTATTAAAAAATCATATCTTCCTAAACCACTTTCTATATTTGATTTTGTTATATATTCTCCTTCTAAATATAAGCCCATTCCCATTATTAATCCATGATAGAATGCTTCATTTCCTTTTTTTGTATCATTATAACTTACTGATGTTAATAATATTTCTTGTAGGTTTTCTTCATAATCTTCTATTTTATTTTCTATTAGAGATTCCATTAAAAATGATAATTTACTTCCTCTTGCTATATATGTTTCTATAAAGGTTTTTCTAAATAAACTTTTTACTTCTTTATTTGGTAATCTTAATATATAGTTATCTTGATCTATTTTTTCTTCTATTGTTAAATATCCACTAAATAATAATAACTCCCATATTTCATCATCACTTAATATTTTTGATAAATCTGATGTTCCTGATATATTCTGTCTTAATCCTTCTCCATTAAATAATCTTTCTAGGGCTGTTATTATATTTTTATTTTTCATTTTTAACACATTGTTTATTAAATCATTTCCTGAAGTATCAACCCAATAAGCATCTAATTCTTTAAATCTTAAAAAATTTAATATACTCCAAGGATTGTACACTTCACTAGTTCCAAATCTATATCCATCATACCAATCCTTTACCTTTGATATCTCAGCTTCAATTCCATAATATTTTAAACTTTTCTCTACTTCTTCTTGAGTTAAACCATAACTATCTGTATAGTCATTACTTAATATTGTATAGGTACTTAAATTATTTAAATCTGAAAATATTCCAGCCTTTATCACTCTTATTATCCCAGTTAGAACTCCCATTTGTAAATAATTATTATCTTTTAGAACTAAACTATAAAAAGTCTTAAAGAAATTTTTAGCTTTTTCATAATATCCATTTATATAGGCAGATACCAATGGACTATCATATTCATCTACTAATATTACAACTTTTTTATTGTATTTTTCATATAAAATTTTTGTTAAGAATTTTAATGCTATTGTTAAATCTTCTATATTAGATTTTTTATAGATAATATTTTTTAAGTTTTCAAAATTAATTCCAGTCAATTCATTTAATAAATATTCATAGTCAGAAAAAAAATCAGAAAGAGTAATAATTATTTTTCTTTCCATCTCTTCCCAAGTTGTTGCTTTTAAATCTTTCAGAGATAGAAATACAACTGGATATTTACCTTGTTCTTTAAATAAATCTGTATTTTCTATGTATAAATCTTTAAATAATTTTCTATTTTCTTCTTTTTTTTCTATATCAAAGAAATATTTTAACATTGACATATTTAATGTCTTTCCAAACCTTCTAGGTCTAGTAAATAATTTTACTTGTGAGCCATCTTTAATTATGTCTTCTATAAATTTTGTTTTATCAAAATAATAAAGGTCTTCATCTATTAGATGTTTAAAGTTACTAACACCTATTGGTATTCTTTTCATACTAACCCTCCTTTAAAATTTTATTTTCTATTACTATTATAACATTATTTATATTTTATTAACAAAAAAAGCTGATTGAAAATTAAAAAATATTTTCAATCAGCTGGAGAGGGGTAAATTAAATTTATTATAATTAAAGTATATAACGGTTTTTCTAAAATCTCTGTAACATTTGTTACCAAAAATATTAAATTTTTTTAAGCATCCTTTTGTAACATTTGTTTTACTTTCATAAGTCTTGTTATAGTTGCTCTTTCATTTTCATCTAGTTTCATTCTAATATCTTTTACTGTTTCTTCAAGATTAGGAATTGTACTATATTCAAGAGCATTAACTCTTCTTCTTGTCTTTTCAATTTCATCTGCCATAAGCTGACAAGATTTTTCTATTTCTGCAAGAGATAGAAGATTATCCAAGACTTTTTGTAATTTTATAACAGTGTCATCTAATTCTGCTGAGGTTTGAACAAAACCATAAGGAAAAATACTTCCTTCCATTTCATCTTTAACAAACTTCATTTCAGGAACATTTACACTCATTATATTTTTTAAATTCATTTCCACTGCTATCTTTGTTTTGGGAAATGATATAGCACTTTCCAAAAATAATGGACTCATTGTAGCACTAGCAAGAAGAAAAGATTTAAAAGAGTCTGAAAGCTCTTTTTCTACTTCTACACGAAGTTTTTTATTTTCTTTAATAAGATTTATAAATTGTCTCATCAATTCATCTTGCTTATCTTTTAAAAGTTTATGTCCTCTTTTAGCTGTTACAAGTCTTTTTTTCAATTCAGAAAGAGCCATTCTAGTAGGATTTACTTTTAGCTTAGCCATAATATCCCTCCTAGTCTTTATCTGCTAAATATTTATCTAAGTATTCAACTCTTATTCTCTTCAATTCTGAACGAGGAATAACTTTTAAAAGTTTCCATCCTAAATTTAAGGTTTCTTCTATACTTCTATTTGTTTCATAACCTTGATTTACATATTCTTTATCAAAATCTTCTGCAAACTTTGCAAAGGCTTTATCTGCATCAGATAAGGCTGAATCTCCAAGAATTACTGCAAGTTCTCTTGCTTCTCTTCCAGAAGCATAACCAGCATAAATTTGGTTCATTGTATCTGCATGGTCTTCTCTTGTTTTTCCTTTACCTATTCCTTTATCTTTCAATCTTGATAGAGATGGAATTACAAAGATAGGTGGTTGAATACCACTTTTATATAGTTCCCTTGAAAGAATTATTTGCCCTTCTGTGATATATCCTGTAAGGTCAGGAATTGGGTGAGTTATATCATCTTCTGGCATAGTTAAAATTGGAATTTGAGTAATTGAACCAGGTTTTCCTTTTATTTTTCCTGCTCTTTCATAAATTTGTGAAAGGTCAGTATATAGATATCCTGGATATCCTCTTCTTCCTGGAACTTCTTTTCTAGCTGCTGAAACTTCACGAAGAGCTTCTGCATAGTTAGTCAAGTCAGTTAAAATAACCAAAACATGCATTCCCTTTTCAAAAGCAAGATATTCTGCACAAGTAAGTGCCATTCTTGGAGTTGAAATTCTTTCAATAGCAGGGTCATTGGCAAGATTTATAAATAGAACTGCTCTATCAATAGCTCCTGTTTTAGTGAAATCGTCTATAAAAAATTGTGCTTCTTCAAAAGTAATTCCCATTGCAGCAAATACAACAGCAAACTTTGCATCATCACCAAGCACTTTAGCTTGTCTTGCTATTTGTGCAGCAACATTATTATGAGGAAGTCCTGAACCAGAGAAAATTGGTAATTTTTGTCCTCTAACTAAGGTATTAAGTCCATCAATAGTTGAAATTCCTGTTTGGATAAACTCTGATGGATAATCTCTTGAAACAGGGTTTATTGGAGAACCATTTATATCCACTCTTTTTTCAGGAATAATTTTTGGTCCTTTATCAATAGGATTTCCTAATCCATCAAAAATACGACCTATCATATCTTCTGAAACTCCTAATTCAAGTGGTTTTCCTAAGAATCTAACTGTTGTATCTTTAAGATTTATCCCAGCTGAGCCTTCAAAAAGTTGTATCATTGCTCTATCTCCATCTATTTCAAGAACACGTCCACGCCTTTTTTCTCCTGTTTGAGTTTGAATTTCTACAAGTTCTTCATATTTAATTCCTTCTACCCCTTCAACTATCATCAAAGGTCCTACTACTTCTTGTACTGATTTATATTCTTTAAGCATTAGGTTTACCTCCTTCTGCTATTAATTTTGATACTGCTTCTTTTATTTCTTCTTCTATTTTATCAAAACTATCTAGCTCTTTTTCACTTATATTTTTTGCTCTTGTTATCTTTTCACGAGCTGGAAGAGCTAAAATTTCATTCAAATAAACTCCTTCTTTTAACCCTCTTTGAGCTTCATCATAGAATGATAAAATTAATTTTAACATTTTAAATTGTTTTGGTAAAGAACAATAAGTATCTACTTCATGAAAGGCATTTTGTTGTAAAAAGTCTTCACGAAGAGATTTTGTAATTTCTAATTTTAATTGGTCAAATTCAGAAAGTGAATCTCTACCAACAAGTCTTACAATTTCTTGTAATTTAGCTTCTTCTTGTAAAAGTGCCATAGCTTCTATTCTAAACTTTGGAAAATCTTTATCAACTTCTTCTTCCTTATATTTATCCATCTTTGCTTGATAAAGTGAATAGGAATTTAACCAGTTTATAGCTGGGAAGTGTCTTCTATAAGATAGTGCATAATCAAGTCCCCAGAATACTTTTGCAATTCTCAATGTTGACTGAGAAACTGGCTCTGAAATATCTCCTCCTGGTGGAGATACTGCTCCAATTACAGTTAATGCTCCTTCTTCTCCATTACCTAGACATTCAACAAGCCCTGCTCTTTCATAAAATTCTGCTATTCTACTTGATAGATATGCTGGATATCCTT
>ERZ773022.2474-NODE-2474-length-11072-cov-4.576836_pt1 | contig 11072 bp, 7 predicted proteins | sample MGYA00580839_ERZ773022 | MGnify/ENA primary metagenome ERZ773022 (study PRJEB29015, sample SAMEA2738020) | human oral metagenome | biome: human oral; feature: human-associated habitat; material: dental | place: China | collected 2044 ... | reverse complement strand
CATCTCCAAGTTCCCCACCTGAACTCCCATCGACCCCCCGCCCCCTATCGAGGGAAGGGTCAAGGTCGGGGAACTGTCCAAAGCTGAGGGCACAGTGATCTCACCAGTTGATTGTGCCAAGCTTGCAATGACTTTGACACGATAATAGTCAACATATGCTCCGATGGCCTCTGGATTAGGCAACGTCTTCCACGAATCAAAAAGATTATCAATCATCGTTCGGATATTTTTGAACGAATCTTTGTAGCCTTTAGTTGCCCTATTTCCATCAAACACTTCCTCAGCAAAATCCCGCCAAGCGGAGCCACCACTGTACTCGCCCCCTCCGTTACCCTGTCCGTCAGGTCGGGTGACCATCTGATAAGGATCCTGTGCAAAACAATACGAGTCCCCCTCGATGAAACACATGCATTCACTGCACATATAGGCATCAATAGCGGCTTGTTTGAGCGGTCCAAGAAGCTCATTGAGCTCGACTTCGAAGGCGTCGCTTGAATCCATGGTTCTTCTCCTTTTAAGTTCTCGGATTGCAGGCTAGAGATTGGCAGGCACCAGGACCCAAACTCCAACCGTCTTGCATCCTATACTAACAGTTGAAGTTGATAGTCTATTGTGAAGTTGCCCACATTCAGTTCAACCAACTTCCAGAGCGTAACGCGAACAGAAGCTTTTGACATACTTTAACTAAAGCATTTTCCACCACACCCCTTTTCCCATTTTTCATCTACAGAACTACTTCAATTCATAAGATAAGGATGGTGAATCAAGTTTCATACCAATAAGTTTTCATGAAGCTAAGTCAGTGCAATGTTAGACTGGTAAGCAATTTGGTCGCATACATCCATTTGGGAACAGGGTCTACATCTTAAGCAGACACAATGAACCGCTTTCAACAGACATAATTTACAAATTTTCAAAATATATACTTAAATTGATAGGATTTGATATTTTTTGATCTGTAGAGATTACTTTTGTGTCACTTTAAATGTTTTCCCTATTTCGGTGTCGGCAGTCTAAACTAGCGGAATGACCAGTACGCCGAGCATCGTCCAGACCGCGCAGCCCTTCCTGCTGGCGGTCTGCCGAATGCCCGGCGCCATCGCGGACGACGAGCTTGAAACCATCATCGACTGGGGCCGCCTCGACCCGAACAGCGGCATCGAGACGATCTCCCTCGTCGACGAAGACGCCGTCGACCCCGCAAGCCTCGATCTTTCGCGGTATTCCGGAGTGATCATCACCGGCTCCCCCTTCGGATTCGGGCAGGACGAGAACCGCAAGAGCCGCGAACACCAGGTCATGGAGCGCCGCATCCTTGCGCTCGGCAAGCGTCTCGTGGAAGAGGACGTCCCGACCCTCGGGATCTGCTTCGGCCTCCAGGCGATCGTCAAAGCGCTCGGCGGCGAGCTCGTCGAGGGATACGGCGAGGACCTTCAGGCCCCGCGCATGACCCTCACGCCCGAGGCCGCCGCCGACCCCCTGACCGCCGACATGCCCCAGGTCTTCTACGGGTACACGGGCCACGCCGAGGCGGTGGGCGACGTGCCGGGCGGCGGCGTCGTGCTCGCCACGGGCGACTATTGTCGCGTCCAAATGGTGCGCTGGGGCCAGAACGTCTACGGGACCCAGTTCCATCCCGAGATCACCCGCGAAGGGATGCGCATCCGCATCAACACCTACGGCGACACCTACTACCCGGCGGATGAGAGAGCGGCGGTCATCGCCCGCTGCGACGCCGCCGAGGTTGACGAATCCAACCGATTGATCACGAAGTTCGTAGCCAGATACAGTTCATAGCCAGATACAGGCGGTGATCGCATGTCCATTGCTTTTCGCGACTCCGAGCGCTCGACGGTCGGGCTCGAATGGGAAGTCCAGATCGTCGATCCGAAAACGTTGCAACTGGCCCACAACGCCAAGTGGATCCTGGCGGAGGTCCGCCGCCGGGGATGCAGCCTCGTCAAAGGCGAGATGCACCAGAATATGCTCGAGTTCGTCTCCCGCAAGCGTGTGAGCGTGGCCGAATGCGCGGCCGACATGGAGGAGGCGATCGACGCCGCGTTGCCCTACGCGGAGGAGCTCGGCGTCGGCCTTTCAGGCGGAGGCTCACACCCCTTCGCACACCCGAGCGACCAGCCGGTCTCCGAGACGGCGCGCTACAAGGAGCTTGTGGAACGCACCCGCTACTGGGGTCGGCAGATGGTGATCTTCGGCACGCACGTGCACGTCGGCGTCGAGGACCGCCGGAAGGTCGCTCCCATCCACAACTTCCTCAGCGCCAAAATCGGCCATTTGCTCGGGATATCGGCGGCCTCCCCCTACTGGGACGGCGTCGACACCGGATACGCCGACAACCGGGCGATGATGTTCCAGCAGCTGCCGACGGCCGGCCTGCCGATGCACCTGAACTCGTGGAGCAACCTTGAAAGGATCGCCGGGGACCTCGTCCGCGTCGGCGCCATCCGCGAATACAACGAAATCCGCTGGGACATCCGGCCCTCCCCCGGCTTCGGCACGATCGAGGTGCGCGCCTGCGACTCGGCCACGAACCTCGCGGAAATCCGCGCCATAGCGGCCTTCGTTCACGCCCTGGTCGAGACGGCTTCGCGCGAGCTCGACGCCGGGCGCCCGCTTCTCTCCCTGCCCTTCCACCTCCTCGAAACCAACAAGTGGAGGGGCGCCCGCTACGGGGCCCACGCCGAACTCGTCGAGTCCGCCGACGGCGAATACGCGCCGCTCGCCGAAACCCTTCCCGACCTGCTCACGTGGATCGAGCCCGCCGCCGAGTTCCTCGGCTGCGCGGAGGACCTGGCCGCGGTGCCCGACCTGATCGCCTCACCCGCAGCGGACAGGCTGCGCGCGGCCGCGGGGCCCGACGGCGACCTCAAGGCTGTCGCGGCCCACGCCCTCGCCGAATTCAACGCCGGCCGCCCGATCCAGCCGGACCAGATCGGGGCAGACCCGGCCGCGGAGAACCCGCGAGGCGCAGCTGAAGAGAAAGGCATGTGAGAAGCGGCTCAATCGGGCTGGGCCTTAATCGAGTCAGGCTCGAACGGACCGGACTTGAACGGGCCCGACTCGAACATGCCGGCCTCAATCGGGCTGGGCCTCAATCGGACCAAGCGCGGTTGAACCAAGCCCGATCGAGCCAACGGGCCCGTGACGGACGGTCGGCGCGAAGGGCCAGAAGACGGCTGCAACCATGAGGGACGCCAAACGGCGATTTGCACGCCGCTTCGGTCGGTCATTCGCTTCGGCCAGCCAAACGGCGCTTTGCGGGCTGCTTTGGTCGGTCCTCCGCAGCGGTCGGCCATCCGCTTCGGCCGGTAGGCCCAGCGGCCGCCTTCCCGGTGCGCCGCCGGCTCGCACGCCTATCTTCGCAATGAGCCGCGCAGACCGACCGCTCGGCGATAGGATAGTTCCGACGGCGAAAGGAATTCTATGGCAGCGCATGCGCGGCGCTTCGGCGCTTGGGCGGTTCTCCTCCTGTTTGCGCTGACCGCATTCGCCGCCGCCCCCCGCTCTGCCCAAGCCGCAAACGGGGCAAACGGCGCTGGCGCATCCTCGCGTCAGCTGGCGCAAAAGCAGACGGAGAGCGCTCACTCCGCGGGAGCGGCAAACGGCGCGCCGTCGGCCAATCGAGCCGCAGCGGGTTCGCGCGGCGCCGCACCGGCTTCCGCGGCACAAGCCGCGGGGAAGGGCGGCAAGCGCCGCACCGTCGTCGTCGTAACCGGCGGCGTGCGCTGGGATCAACTCGACCACGCCAGGGCCCCCAACCTGGCCCAGCTCGGGGCGTCGGGCGCGATGGCCAACCTCGTACCGCTCGCCACTCGCGGCGCCCCCTGCCCCGTCGACACATGGCTTGCGTTCTCCGCAGGACGCCAGATCTCCGAACGCGCGATATCCACCACCCCCACGTGCGCCCAGCCGCCCGTGGCCGCCGGCGACGTCCTCCCCAACTGGGACCGCTACACGCGCGCGCTCGCGGCCACCGACCCGAAGGCCAAGCTCGGCCGCTTCGCCGAGTCCCTACACAAAGCGGGGGTAACCACGCACAGCATCGGCGACGGCGGCGCCTACGTGCTGGCAAACGGCTCGGGAGACGTTCCCGCCAACCACACGCCGAACCCGCTCACCGTCAAAGAGCTCGGCGAAGAAACGGCCAGGAGTGCGGCCAAGTACGACCTCACGATCGTCGACGCCGACGCCGAAAGCTATGCCTCGGACCAAGAACGCGACGCGGCGCGCCAGCTCTTCCAAGAGCAGCGCAAGGAGCTGGAGAACGACCAACAGCCCACCCCGACGCCGACGGACGGCATCGGCCCGGAGAACCCCACGCCGCCCGACACCGTGGACGGCTCCACCCTCCAGCCCGACCGCCGGGCCTTTTCGGCCATCAACACGCTGCGGGTCGAGTCGATCCTCGAACGGGTGCCGGCGGGAACACGGGTCGTCATCATGTCCGCCGTGGACATCGACACATACTCCTACATGCAGCTGTTCGTCATGGCCGACGTCTCCGCGAAGGGCCGGATCATCCCCGTCGGGTTGGCCGGCAGCGACTCGGTTCGCCACGAGGGGCTCATCCAGATGCTCGACGTCGTGCCCACGCTGTTCGAATGGGCCGGCGCGGACCGCACGGGAATCGCCGGATCCCCCATCTCGGTGGCGAGAACCGCCGCCGCCTGCGAACAGTCCCAGCCCTGCTACACGAACCGCGTGGACGAGCTCGCCGACCAATCCCTCCACGCGAACAAGATGCGCACCTTCCGGGGCGAATTCGTCCAGTACATGACCTGGGCCGCCATCGGATACTTCCTCTTGTCGCTCTTCTTTCTCGCGCGGCGCTTCTACGCCTCCACCCTGGGGCGAAGGCGCGCCTACGCCAAACTGTGGCAGTGGCTCGGGCTGACGCTCTCGGCGCTGCCGCTGGCGAGCCTCGTCGCCAACTACTTCGGCTGGTGGTCCGCTTCCAGGCCGTACGTCGCCCTTTTCGGCGGCAGCTGGGTCGGGGCGGGCGCCGTCGCCGCCGCTGCCCTTCCCCTCGCGCGGCTGCATTCGCTCGCGCCGCTGACGGTCGTCTCCTGCTCGACGGCTGCGCTTGTGGCGATCGACGCCGCGACCGGGTCCGAGCTCATGGCCGACTCCCCCGTCGGATTCAACCTTCTGACCGCCGCTCGGTTCTACGGCATAGGCAACGAAGCGTACGCCCTCCTCGCATCCGGGGCGCTCATCGGCCTGGCCTTCCTGGGCGTGTGGCTGCGAAGATGGGGCGGAATCGCGGCCGGCGGCGCCGTCCTCTTCATCGGCCTCGCGATCGGCGCGATCGACGCCCTTCCCTCCATGGGCGCCGATTTCGGCGGCGTCCTTTCCTTCGTCCCCGCGCTCGGCCTCCTCGTCCTGCTGGTCGCCAGGCTGCGGCTGTCGTGGCGACGGCTCCTTGTGGTCGGCACGGTGACGATGGGCGCCGCCGTCGCTATCGCCGTCGCCGATTGGATGCGCCCGGCCGAGTCCCGCACCCACCTTGGGCGATTCGTCCAGTCGGTGGCCGACGGAGACATGTTCGACGTCGTCGGCCGCAAACTCAGCACAAACATTCGGCTTCTCTCAGCCTCGACGCACCGGTGGGTGGTGCTGGCCGCGCTGCTCCTCTTCTTCCTCTGCCTCATTCACCTCGTGCGCGTCCCCAAGAATCCCGACGACGCCGGCGGCGTCCTCTCGCGCACAGACAGAGCCCTTTCATATGCAGGCGGAGTTTCCTCTCGCGAAGGCGACGTTTCCTCTCACGCAGGCGGCGTCCTCTCGTACGCAGCCGACCGCGCTGAAGCGGGCGCAAGCGCGTCCGTCAAAGCCGAAACCGTCGCCGTCCACGCCCACCGATCGGCTGAACGGGCCGGAGCAACGCACGAGGGAGGCGGAGCAGCGCCCGAACGGGCCGGAGCAGCGCGCGAGGGAGGCGGCATAGAGCACAGGCAGACGGGCACATTGGCAGAGGACGCCATCGACGAAAGGTCGAAGCTGAGGCGCGCCGTCGCATGGTGCCATATGTGGGCGGAGCTTGTCTGGCTTCGCCTCCGGGAATGGGCGCGGCGGACGAGGATCCGGGCAGAGGAGAGCTGGTCTCTCCGTCCGCTGGAAGGCCGAACGTTCGAAGGCCTTCGGCTTGGCCTCATCTCATTGGGCATGTGCATGGCGCTCGCTTTCGGGCTCAACGACTCCGGCATCGTCCTGCCGGGTATGGCGGCGATACTCGTCATACCTGGAATCGCCCTCGCCGCGGTCAAGGACCGGGAAGGGGGAAGGAGCGAAGGCGAAGGAAACGAACCGACCGAAGCGTGACATTCGCTCGCTGCGCCCGCTATCGTCGCATGCCCGACGACGTCAATGGGGAGGAGAATCCGGTCCCAGTGCGCGTTCGGAAGGTATGCGCTAGAATCAACGTGCCTATCAAACAATGGAAGGTTGACAGAGCGGCCGAATGTGACGGTCTTGAAAACCGTTGTGCGGCGACCCCGCACCAAGGGTTCGAATCCCTTACCTTCCGCGAACAAAGGGACGTACACGCAACCGAGGGAGAGACATGAACTACCAACTGCGAGCGGTCACCATTCGAACCAACAACTCCCTGGAGGGCATGACGCAGATAGGCAATCTGTGGACGGACATCATGAACGGCAAGTTCAATCTGGACCTCCCCCCGAATGGGACGATCATCTCCCGCTACTCCAACTACGAAAGCGACGAATCCGGCAACTATGACCTGAGCGTCATGGGCGTGAAGAAGGACTTCGTCGAACAGCTCGAAACCGAGGCGAAGGAGGGGCGCTTCCGCGTCTACCGAGGGGAGACCGACGACGGCGACGTCGCAGCCGCCACCGAGCTTGCCTGGCAGCGGGTGTGGAACGACACGCAATCCGGCGAGCTCAAGCGCGCATTCACCGTGGATTACGAGCTGAGCGAGGTCGAGAGCGGGAAGACCTCCTGCACCGTCTACATCGCGCTGCCTTAAGAGGCCTTTTCCCGCCTCCCCACACCGGCCTTGACGGCGTCTGTCTACGCCCGCTTTTTGCCGCGTTTGATCCAGTACATTGCGTAGCCGAGAAGCACAAATAGGACCAGCATCACCACGCAGTAGAGGGTTACAGTGCCCCACCCGATCTGACGTCCGTTAAGGAAGAAATATGGGAACGGGCTGTCTTCGTTCTCGGGAATCGGAACGTTGAAGACGATTCCCCGAACCAAGGCGTAGAAGAGATAGGCAAGGGGAAGGGCCGTCCACAGCAGGGGCTCGGTCCAGCGGTAAGAGCCGCGCGGGTCGAAGAGCAGCCAGTCTGCGGCCACGAGGATCGGAACGATGAAGTGGACCGTCAAATTGTCGTAGGCCAGCACTTCCGAAGGGTCGGTCTTCGGCAACAGCAGAATCCCGAAGGTAAAAAAGGTCATGAGAATGGCGGTGGTCACCGCCGCCTTCACGCGAAGGTACCCCTTCGACCTGAGGACCCCCGTGCGACCAGTGGCGAGCAAAACCAAATGCAGGCCAAAGAAAAGCACAACCAAAGAGTTCGACATCAGCGTGTAATAAGTGAACTGGAACCATTTGAACGGATACATCTGCACGTAGACACCCGTCACACCCAGAAAAATGATTGCCAGGGCGTTGACCATTTGGATGCCGCGACATTTCACCCTCGTCTGCTTCGCTTCCATTTTCGGTATCGCTTTCCCCTTTCCTTTTCGCTTCTTTTCGGGCTTGATTCCCAAGTGTCGATTCTAGCACGAACGTTCGACGGCCGCGGAAGCCGACGGAGGCATGCAAAGCGGACGAGGCCGGCGAATAGAGGGAAAAGACAAAAGGGTACGGCGCAGAAGGTTTGGCAAAAGAACGCTACGCCGGAGGCAGCCACCGAGCAAGACAACGACTGCGGAGACGCGGAGCGAGCCGCAGAAATCGCGTCAACACGGCGGTCCAAATGCCCTCGCCGACGGGGACAGCCGGTGTACGATGAAGTAGCTCACCACACTTTAAACGAAGTGACTCACCCATTTCGAAAGGGCTTCGATGAAGAACTCGGCTTTTGCCGCGAGCGCGGCCTGCCTCTGCCTCCTGCTCTCATCGTGCGGCTCGGACTCCGCCCCTGCAACGCACGACGCCTCCAATATTGCAGCGACCGCCGGATCAAACGGCCGCTCAGCCTCACCGGGAGCCGATTCCGCGACGTCGAGCGTCGATTCCGGAGCGCCGGGAGCGGGCCGCGCTTCGGCGTCGTCGGGATCCTCGGACGGCGGCTCCCCGAACAGCCGGCGGAACCCGAAGCCTTCGCCGGCGAGCAGCGCAGGCAAGGCGAGCAAGGGCTCGGTTCTGGCGTCGGTCAAGTCGATGGCGTCCGCGCGCGTGACGATGCAGGCCTTTTCGAACGACGCCGCCAATGCGAACCCCACGCACAGGGACTTCGGCGGGGTCTATGACGTGACGTGGAACGGGAACGAGGCTGCGTCGGTCTCGCCGTCGGATCCGAAGTCTGACGTCGGCCACATGTTCTGGAAGGGGAAGTTCGCCTACCTCCTGCGGCACGCGAAACGCGGAACCGTGCAGGCCGAGAAAACGGTCTTCTCCGTCGGGCGGGTGAACGCGCCGCTCGCGCAGGAACGGCAGGCGGGCTTCGCGCCGTGCGCCCAAGACGGCACGTTCCGCGTGCGCGAGGCCACGATCGAGTACGACCCCGCCTCGCAGGCCGTCACACGACTCGATCTGACGACCGAATCGACCGACCTCAAGGTGCCCAACAGCTCGCGGGCCGTCTCGTGCCGGCTCGTCATGGCCTTCTCCCAGGTTGCACGGAACTGAACGCTCATGGGACTTGTCCCGCCAGCCCTCCTCGCCTTTTCCCAGGCGGAGCTGAGTTCAGGCGTCTCTTTCCGGCCTCTTCCCTTTCCGACCCCTTCCTTCTCTTTGGTCGCGCGGATCTGAGGGGCGGCTCCGCCTTTCTTCGGAATCCGCCTTCCTCTTCTCAAATCTCGCTGAGCCGCAGGGTCAGAGCACCCCGCTAAACGGCGCTAGCCGATCCAGCCAGCAGGTACGCCGCCACCGCGAAGCGCAGTTTCAAGGCCCCATTCGTCGGCGGCGGACAGGCTCACGCTCACCGGGGGCGGGCAGGCTCCTCAGTCCATAGGTCAATGGGCAACAGGCCCGGTGGATCGAGCGAAACAAACACGCTATCCTTGATGGTGTTGGAGACGTCGCATAGTCCGGTCGAGTGCGCCTTCCTGCTAAGAAGGTAGGGGTTCAAAGCCCCTCGCGGGTTCAAATCCCGCCGTCTCCGCAGAGCCTAACGGCCCTACGCGAGCCCCGGCCGAGATTAGGCCGGGGATTTGCTGTTCGCGACACTGCTGGCGTCAGTGCATCTGCCGCTTCCCTCCCCAGCGCTCGGACGAAACTGAAGGCACTGTGTTCACCTATCTACCTACCCGCTGTCGGGAAACTAGGGCAGATGGACCAGAGACTTTACACCTGCACTCTGGCCGCCAGCCTGTTGAGCTCGGCTTCAACCCTCAGCCAGTTTGGAGCATCGAGAGCATTCTTCCACTTGCCATAATTTTCGGCACACTCCGAGAGCCAGAGAGTGCGGATGTCCCCATAACGACAAGGGTCAAAGCCCCCGCAACGCCTCTTCCACCACAGACCTGTTCGGCCGCTCAATGCGGATTTTCCATTGTCCAAAACCGCACCTGAAAGGCCTTGCAACGGCCTAACCCAAAGGCTCCGCACCGGGACCGGCACCTTGGAAGGAATGCGGAGGGTAGATTCTATACACTTCTTCAGAAGTTATCGGATCAATGTGGGAAATGACGTTCTCGGGCACACCATGAACAAAACGAAGTCCATCCGTATTCGCATCCCGAGGGCTGTCGAGAACTTCGCGAACGACAGGGCGTTCAAAATCATAGTAAAACTCGGGCCGGCTCATACGAGGCTCGCGGCGAGAGGGGTCGCGATCAGCTTCCTCTATCTCCAGTTGATTGACGAACTCCTTGCCATCAGGGTCAAGTTGCCTGTATGCGCTTTGCCAGTCGTGAGCCCGGTTAGACGGATCGGCGATAGACTCGCGCATGTGCTCGACATACGGCGCGGCGTCGGCGTACTTGCCGCCGAAGACGACCGCCGGCTCGTAATCATTGCCGAGAATGCGACGGCGAGCCGAGTCAATCAGATGCACGTCTCCCCGTCCAGACGCCGCATCATCCGATAGAGGCTTTTCTTCCCTGTCAGCGAGCTTGCGAAGCTCAGCCTCAACCTTTGGCCAGTTCGCCACACCGGGAATAATCCTCCATCTCCCACCGCCATTAGCGTACTCCGGGAGCCAAATAGTGCGAATATTCCCGTCAGATTGAACGACGGCGCCTAGAAACATCCCTGTCCAGTTAGGGAAATTGTTATCCGTCAGTTCTTGTTGCCAATCGGCAAGAATCTCAACAAAAGCATGGACTGCACCACCCGGAAACCACCGATCATATATCTCGTCTTCCCACACCAAAGGGATATAGGTTCGCACTCCTGGACGGTCCTTGTGTTGGTTGATGATTGCGCCGAATTCGGTCCAGCCTTCAGCGACGTCGTCGGCCATGTCCTCAAGGACGGTCAGGAGGTGGCCCATGTAGCGAGTATCAATTTCATGGGACGGAGGGAGGTTTGGCATGTGTCTGTCCTTTTCTTGTGCGGGTATTCAGATTAGACGTCCGAGCCTGTCGTCACGCCCTGGCGGCTAGTTTGTCGAGCTCGGCGTCCACCTTCGGCCAATTTGCCACGCCCGGGACGATCTTCCACTTTCCTTCGTCGTCGGCGTATTCAGGAAGCCAAATGGTGCGAATATCCTCTTCGCCCTGCGGAACAGCGCCGAAAAACATAGCTGTCCAATTGGGAAAACCGCCAGCAATTAACTCTTGCTGCCAGTCGTAGAAAACGTTGGATAACTCCACCAAGGCAAGATCTGGAAACCACTTGTCGTACTTCTCACCCTTCCAGACGACGGGGATGTATGTGAGTACGCTCGGATCGTCAGGGGACTGGTTGACGA
>ERZ773022.2473-NODE-2473-length-11072-cov-5.256694_pt1 | contig 11072 bp, 6 predicted proteins | sample MGYA00580839_ERZ773022 | MGnify/ENA primary metagenome ERZ773022 (study PRJEB29015, sample SAMEA2738020) | human oral metagenome | biome: human oral; feature: human-associated habitat; material: dental | place: China | collected 2044 ... | reverse complement strand
GCGGAGTTCCCGTCGCCCGAAGGCCCAGCCTATTTCCGCGTGGACTCCAGCGCCTCGCGCACCGCCTCCTTTTGGCGGGCCGAGGTCTGCACGCTCGGGTGCCGCGCGTCCCAGTAGGCAATCGCGAGGGCCACGCTGATGAACGCCGCGAGCAAAGCGCACCCGGCGACCATCGCCGTGACGTAGCTTTGCCCGGCAAGGCTGTAGAACAGGCCCGTGCACGCCGCGGTCCCGATCGCCGTGGCGATGCGCTGGCCCGTCTGCATGATTCCCGACGCCGTCCCGCCGCTCTCCACGGGCACGTCGCGCAGCGAAAGCGCCTGATTGGGCGAAGTCACCCAGCCGATGCCGAAACCGACGATCGCCGCGCCGATCGCAAACCACCACACGCTCGCCCCGCGGCTCACGAACACCGCGGCGGCCGCGATCGCCGCAAGGCCCACCACGTTCAGGAAGATGCCGACGATCACGATCCTTCGGCCCCACCGCCACACGAGCCGCCCCGCCAGAGGCGCCGAAACCACCTGCGCCGCCGCCGTCGGAAGGGCCAGCATGCCCGAAACCAAGGCGGTTTCGCCCATCCCGCGCTGCACGAAGTCGGCGAGGATCACGCCCATCGTCGTCGAACCCGCGAAAAACGCGGTAATCGTGGCCGCGCCCAAGGTGAACGATCGAATCCGTAAAAGCCGCGGGTCCACCATCGGCTCCCCGCCCCGCGCATGCAGTCTGTGCTCCCACAGCCACCACAGGCCCACCAAGGCGAAGCCGACCGGCAGAAGCCACCACGCCCACGGCATCGTCGCCGCCGTCACGAACGGCAGCATGACCCCCACGATCGCGACCGCGAGCAAAACCGCGCCGACCGGGTCGAGCCTGCGCCACAGACGGCCGCGGCTTGCGGCGTCGATCGGCTCGCGGGGAATCCACTTGAGCGCCAGCAGGAACACGGCCGCGGCCACCGGCACGTTGAATCCGAGGGTCGCCCGCCAGCCGACAGACTCCGGCAGCAGTTCGAGGAACACCCCGCCCACGGTCGGTCCGATCGCCACCGCGACGCCCACCGTCGCCCCGAAGATTCCGAAAGCCTTCGCCCTCTCCTTGCCGCGATAATGCTGCTGGATCAAGCCCCCCGTCTGCGGCGTGTAAATCCCCGCGCCGAAGCCCATGACGGCGCGTGCGACGTCAAGCATGAGTGCGTTCACAGCCAAGGCCGCCGCCGTCGACGCGATCGTGAAAATCAGCACCCCCGCTGCAAAAAGGCGGCCGCGCCCCAGAATGTCGCCCGCGCGCCCCGCCGCGACCAGGACGACGCCGATGGCCAGCGAGTACCCCGAAAGAGCCCACTGCATCTGGCTGGGCGAGGCGTCCAGCGCCGTTTTGATGGACGGCAGGGCGACATTGATGATGCTCACCGTGATGAGCGAGAGAAACAATCCGCTGATGAGGACGAAAAGAAGGCGCGCGCGGGCACGCCCATGTAAAACAGGGGGTTCTGAAGGCATGATGTATAAGCATATGCCCGTTCGACGGCGGTGCATGCCCGTCTGCGGTGGGAACTTGGTCACCGGGGCGTGCGCGGGCCACTGCCGAGTCCGCCAACTGCCGGGCCGTTAACTTCCGAGTCCGCTAAATGCCGAGCCGTTAAATGCCGCGGCCTCGCGGTCGGCGCGCCGTTTCGGGCGTGCGCGGGCTTCCGGTTCGCCCTCGCACAACTGTCGGAGGGCTCGCATACGCTTGATGCATGGATGCCGATGCCGTCAGCGCCCCCGCCTTCGACGGGGCCGCCGCGCCCTCCGAGGGTGCTGCAGCCGCGCCCCTTGACGCCGCCGCGACTCTGCGGAAAGACCTGCGCGCGTACACCCTCGCCGCGGTTGAGCAGCTGCTCGGCCCCGAGGCCCTCGCCGCCGTGCGTCGCGAACAGCGCGTTCCCGCATTGGCCCGAGCGCGGGCGATTGCGGAAGGCGGGAGGCCCGCCGGCGGCGTCGGTTTTGAAGGCCGGAAGGCTGCCGACATGGCCGGTCTTGAAGGCCGGAAGGCTGTCGGCGCGGCAGAGTTTGAAGGCCAGAACGCCGTCAATGCGGACGACGTCAGGCTCGCCAATCTCACCAGGCTTTTCATGCTCGGCGACCGGCTCGGCGAGGGGGAAATTGCGGCGGCCCTTCCCGCGACTTGGGTGCGCGGACGCGTGGGCGCGGTCGTCAAAGACGGGCGTGCTCTCTTTCAGATCGTTCCCGCGCCGATTCCCGGGCATCTGCAAGTCTTTAGATCTGCGGCGGAATCTGGGTCGGCACCCGAATCTTTGTCTGCGCCAGAGCCAGTTTCGCAGCCTTCGCTCGGCCGTACGCCTGCGCAGGAGCCAGTTTCGGCTTCTTCGCTTGGCCGTACGCCCGCGCCTGATTGCGTTTCGCCGCCTTCGCTTCATCGCGCGGCTGCTGTAGACGCTCGGCGACGCGACGACGTTCTCATCGCCTCTGACTGGGGCGAGCTGGCGGGCGCAATTCCGGGACCGGACCACGTCATGCCCGTCGGGGGAGCCACGCGGACGCTCGCGGCGCTGGCGGCCTACGGCGCGGACGAGCGGGTGCTCGACGTCGGAACGGGCTGCGGATACCACGCCATTCTCGCCGCCCTATGCGGCGCGCGGGTGACGGCCACCGACGTTTCCGCCCGCGCGCTCGGCTACGCGCGATTCAACGCGGCCCTCGCGGGGGCGGAGATCGACTTCCGGCGCGGTTCGCTGCTGGAGCCCGTGCGCGGTCCGAGGTCTGACCCTGCGGATGCCCTGGATTCCGCGGATTCTTCGAGCGCCGCGAGCGAGCGGTACGACGTCGTCGTCTCGAATCCGCCGTTCGTCATCACGCCGGAAGCCGCCCGCGCGGACGGCGTTCGCACGTATCGCGACGGCGGACGCGAAGGCGACTCGCTGCTTGCGGAACTCGTCGGCGAGCTCGGCGACGTGCTGGCGCCCGGAGGCCGAGCGTGGATGCTGGGCAACTGGGAGATCAAAGCATCCGACGCAGCTCCGGATCGGCTGCTTGGCTCTGTTTCGGGCCGGTTGTACGACGCGGCTCCGGATCGGCCGTTTGACGCCGTTCCCGATTGGGCTCGCGGCCCGGCGGCCTGGATTCGCGATGACCTTGACGCTTGGGTGATCCAGCGCGAGGTCCTCGCGCCGCCCGACTACGCGGAAATGTGGCTGCGCGACGGCGGCCAGACGCCGCGCGACCGCGGCTACGAAAAGGCCTACGCCGCCTGGCTTGACGACTTCGCGCGCAGGGGCGTGGTCGGCGTCGGCATGGGATACATTTCCGTGCGCGCGCCGGAGGGAGAATCGGGGGATTGGGACGCGGGGGATTCGAACGCGGGGGATTGGGACGCGGCCCGTTCGAACGCGGCCGGTTCGAACGCGGGGGACTGGGACGCGGCCTGTTCGAACGCTGAGGATTCGGCGAAACGCCGTCCGTGGCGGCGCTTCGAAGAGCTTTCCGGCCCCGCGCCGATCGACCTGCACGGGTACGTCGAGGGCGTCTGGGCTCACCGCGACCTGCTGCGCGCCGGCGACTCCGCGCTCCTCGCCGCCCGTCTCGTCTGCCGCGGCGTCGAACACCGCCTCCACGCGCCGGGGCAGCCCGAGCCGTTCATGCTCAAACTCGCCCAAGTGGCCGGATTCGCAGCCGAGGTTCAAGTGACGAGCGCGGTTGCCGGCGTTGTCGGCGCGTGCGACGGCGAACTGACCCTCGGCGCCCTGTGCGACGCCGTCGCCCAACTCCTCGGCGAACCCGTCGAAGACGTGCGCACCGAGGTGCTCCCCGCCGTCCGCGAGCTTGTCGGCCTCGGAATCTTGGTCTCCGGAAGGCCTTCGGCGGTCGCATGATCTAGAGCTTGACGTCACGATCCCGGAATCGCGGTCTCGACTTCGTGGCTTCTAAATCGTCACGTCTGCGGCAATTCCCGAGGTCCCGTCAACATTTCCGCCGTCTTCCGGCGTTTAAGCGGCCCTCGGCGCTCACTCAAAGGGCCGCAGCGCCCCGCGCAGCTCGGCCAGGATGGCCGCGCCGGCGTCGGCGTCGGGGCATCCGATCCGGCGGAAAGTCTGGCCTCCGGCCTTGTAGAAGGCGTCGGCGTTGAGGACGTCCATCTCGTAGATTGTCTCCAGGCAGTCGGCCATGAAGCCCGGATTGGCAACGACCACGCGGCGCACGCCCTCGCGCGGAAGGCGGGCCATCGTGTCGATAGTCGCGGGCCGCAGCCAGCGGTCGGGCCCGAACTTCGACTGGAACGTCGAGCGCCACGGGACGTTCACGCCGAGGTCCGCGAGGCGCGCCGCGATCGCGCGGGCCGTGGCGTCGCATTCGGCGGCGTATCGGGCGGGCTGGTGGGGGCGCCTGTCAGGCAGCCCGTGCCAGGAGAAGAGGAGCATGTCGGCGTCGCCCTCCTCCAAGGCGTTCGCTATGCGCGTGACGTGCCAATCGACGTACCCGGGCAGCTCCGGCCACGACCTCGCCGCGCGAACCCGCGGCACGCGCCCGAAACGCTCGCGGGAAATCTTCAACGCGGCGTCGAGCCTGTCCGCCACCGACCCCACCGTGGCCGGCGCGAACTGCGGATACGTGGGAAGCACCGTGATCTCGTCCAGGCGCGAGGCCATGTCGGCGAACGTCTCGACGAAGCTCGGGCTGCCGTACTGGTATCCCACGCGCACCTCGCATTCGGGCAGAAGCTCGGCGAGCCTCGCGACCTGCCCCTCCGTGATCACCCGCAGGGGAGAGCCGTCCGCCCAGATGTCTTCGTACTGTTCCAGCACCTTGCCCGGGCGGCGTTTGAGAATCGGGCCGCGCAGCACCGGCTGCCACAGGAAGTCCGGCAGGTCCACAACGCGCTTGTCCGAAAGGAACTCGCCCAAGAACTCGGCGATCGCACGGGTGCTCGCCTCTGTGGGCGTCCCCAGGGCAACGACGATCACGCCTTCGTGCGTCGCGCCGGATTTCGGCGAGTTTTCGCGCATATAAGAGATCTCTCCTCATGTGTGTCTCAAACTGCGGCAACAGTGTATCCCGTCATTGACGGCGTGGCACAAATGGCGGGGTGTCGGCAAATGGGGTTATGGTGGCGCCAGCAACCCCTCCGTCGTCCTGAAGGAAACAGCGTGAGCAAACTTGTGATCGTGGAGTCTCCAGCGAAGGCTCGCACCATCAGCGGCTATCTCGGATCGGACTATTCCGTAGAGGCCTCCGTCGGCCATATTCGCGACCTCCCCCAGCCCTCCGAGCTGCCCGCATCGATGAAAAAGGGCCCCTACGCGAAGTTCTCCGTGGACATCGAAGCGGGCTTCGAGCCCTACTACGTGATCGACCCAGACAAGAAGAAGAAGGTCGCCGAGCTGAAAAAGCTGCTCAAAGAGGCCGACGAACTGCTGCTCGCAACCGACGAGGACCGCGAAGGCGAGGCCATCGCCTGGCATCTGAACGAGGTGCTCAAGCCGAAGGTTCCGGTCAAGCGGATGGTGTTCCACGAGATCACGCCGGAGGCCATCGCCAGGGCTCTCGACAATCCCCGCCAGCTCGATGCGCAGCTGGTGGACGCCCAGGAATCGCGCCGCATCCTCGACCGCCTCGTGGGCTACGAGGTCTCGCCCCTCCTGTGGCGCAAGGTCTCGCCCGGGCTCTCGGCCGGGCGAGTGCAGTCGGTGGCCACGCGGCTGGTCGTCTCGCGCGAGCGCGAGCGCATGGCCTTCGTCGCCGCCTCCTACTGGGACGTGACGGCGGTTTTCGCCAAGGAGAAGCAAGACTTTTCGGCCAAGCTCGTGGCCCTCGACTCCGTGCGCGTCGCCGCGGGCAGGGACTTCGACGACGCCGGAAAGCTCACCTCCAAGGCCGCCAAGGAAGGCGTGCGGGCCCTCGGCAAGGACGACGCCGAACAGCTCGCCGCGGCACTCGAAGGCGCGGATGCGACGGTCGCCTCCGTCGAGACGAAGCCGTACACCCGCCGGCCGGCCGCGCCGTTCACGACGTCGACCCTCCAGCAGGAGGCCTCCCGCAAGCTCCGCATGAGCTCGCGCGACGCCATGCGCACGGCCCAGTCGCTCTACGAAAACGGCTACATCACGTACATGCGAACCGACTCGACCAACCTTTCCGAGCAGGCGGTTTCGGCTGCCAGAAGCCAGATTCGGGAGATGTACGGGCAGGAGTCGCTGCCGGACAAGCCCAGGCTGTACGCGACGAAGTCCAAGGGCGCGCAGGAGGCCCACGAGGCGATCCGGCCCGCCGGCGACCATTTCCGCACGCCCGCCCAGGTCAAGGGCGATCTGACGGCCAGCCAGTTCGCGCTCTACGAGCTCATCTGGAAACGCACGGTGGCCTCGCAGATGGCCGACGCCCGCGGCCAGACCGCCTCCGTGCGCGTCGCCGTCGGCGTCGCCGGGGCCGCCGGAGCGCGCGAGGCGACGTTTGCGGCGTCGGGAACGATCATCACCTTCCCCGGCTTCATGGCCGTCTACCAGGAGTCGGCCGACGCGAAGCGGTACGAGGACCGCGAGAACGCGCGCCTTCCGGAGGTCAAGGAGGGGGAGGCTCTGCGCACGCTCGAGGCGGCCGCAGACGGCCACGAGACACTGCCGCCGCCGCGCTACACCGAGGCTTCGCTCGTCAAGCGCATGGAGGAGCTGGGGATCGGGCGCCCGTCCACATACGCCGCGACGATCTCGACCATCACCGACCGCGGGTACGTCGACCGCCGAGGCCAGGCGCTCGTGCCCACGTGGACGGCCTTTTCGGTTGTGCGCCTGCTGGAGGAGAACCTTCCCGAGCTGGTCGATTACGACTTCACGGCCGACATGGAAACCGAGCTGGACCGCATCGCAGCCGGCGAGGAGCGGCGGATCGAATACCTCACCCGCTTTTGGAAGGGCCAGGAGGGGCGGCTCGGCCTCGAAGGCCAGGTCGAGAGCCTGGGGGACATCGACGCGAAGGCCGTCAACTCGATCGACCTCGGCGAGGGCGTGGTTCTGCGCGTGGGCCGCTACGGGCCGTACGTCCAGGAGGAGCGCGAGGGGGCGGAAGCCCGCAACGCCTCCGTCCCCGATTCCATCGCCCCCGACGAGCTGACCCCGGCCAAGGCCCGCGAGCTGCTCGACAAAAGCAGCTTCGACGGGCGCGAGCTGGGAGTGGACCCCGAAACCGGCCGGAAAGTGTTGGCCAAAGCGGGGCGTTTCGGCCCGTACGTCACCGACGTGCCGAAAGAGGGCGAAGTGGCGCTCACGCCTACCGGCCGCCCGTCGAAGAAACCGCCGAAACCGCGCACGGCCTCGCTTTTGTCCTCGATGGCGCTCGAATCGGTCACGCTTGAGGACGCGCTCAAGCTGCTTTCGCTTCCGCGCGCCGTGGGCGACGACGGCGACGAGACGATCTTTGCCCACAACGGCCGCTACGGGCCGTACCTGACCCGCGGCAAGGATTCGCGGTCGCTGGCCAGCGAGGACGAGATTTTCACGGTCACCCTCGACCAGGCCAAAGAGCTCTTTGCCCAGCCCAAGCAGCGGCGCGGCGCCACCGCGAAGGAGCCCCTGCGCGAGCTGGGAACCGACCCCGTCGCGGGCGTCACAGTTCTGCTCAAGGACGGCCGCTTCGGCCCGTACGTCACCGACGGCACGACCAACGCCTCCCTTCGCCGCGAGGACGACCCGCTGACGATCACGCCCGAGCGCGCCTACGAGCTGCTCGCCGACCGGCGAGCCAAGGGCCCGGCGAAGAAGCCTGCCAGGAAAAAGGCCTCGGCCAAGGCCGCGTCAAAGTCGGCTTCGAAAACCGCGTCAAAGTCAGCCTCGAAAACCGCGTCAAAGTCGGCGTCGAAGGCCTCTTCGAGCAAGGCCTCCAAGGCTGCTTCGGGCACAACCGCCTCCGGCAAGGCGGCGGGCCCAGGGAAGGCCTCGGCGAAGTCCGCGGGTGCGAAAGCATCCGCTTCGAAATCCGGCGCCGCGAAAACCGCCGCTAAGAAATCTGCAGCCAGGCCGTCTGCGGCGACCGCCGCCAAGAGCAAGAAGTAGCCGATGTTCATCACCTTCGAGGGCGGCGACGGATCGGGCAAGACCACCCAGATGCAGTTGCTCGCCGAATGGCTGCGCGGGCGCGGCTTCGACGTCGTCACAACCAGAGACCCCGGCGGAACCGAGCTCGGGCGCCATATCCGCAAGCTGCTCTTGCACGGCGGCGACGTCTCGCCGCGGGCAGAGGCCTTGCTGTACGCGGCGGACAGGGCGCACAACGTCGCGACGGTCGTGCGCCCGGCCTTGGAAAGGGGCGCGATCGTTCTCGCCGACAGATACATCGATTCCTCCGCCGCCTACCAGGGCGCGGGAAGGACGCTCGGAGAGGACGAGGTACGCGGACTGTCGCTGTGGGGCACGGAAGGGCTCATGCCCGACCTGACCGTCTTCCTCGACCTTCCCGCCGAGGCGCTGGCCTCCCGGCTCGGCGGCTCTTTCGACAGGATCGAGGCGGCGGGCGCGCGGTTTCACGAGGACGTCCGCAGGGCATACCTCCGATTCGCCGCGGCCGAACCCGAACGCTGGTTCACCGTGGACGCCACGGCGCCGCGCGAGCAGATCGCCGAAACGGTCCGCGCACGCGTGGCCCAGGCGCTGGGCGACGACGGACGCCGGCCCGGGGGCGGCAAGCCGTGAGCGTCTTCGACGAGCTGGTGGGGCAGCGGGCCGTGCGCGCCCAGCTTGAAAAAGCCGCCGCGGCCGCCCGTGAGCTCGCCGGGAAGGCCGCCGCCGGGGCCGATTCGGCCATGGCCCAAGCCTGGCTCGTCACAGGGCCGCCGGGCTCGGGCAGGTCGGTGGCGGCCAGGGCCTTCGCCGCAGCCCTGGAATGCACCGGGCCGGAACCCGGGTGCGGCCAATGCCACGCCTGCCACACGGTCATGGAGGGCAAGCACCCCGACGTCGAGTCGGTGGCGACCCGCGGAGTTTTCATCACCGTCGAGCGCACGCGCGAGCTTGTCGGCAGGTCGTATGTCTCCCCGGGCAGCGGCCCGTGGCGCGTCGTCGTCATCGAAGACGCCGACAGGATGCTCGAGCGCACCACGAACGTGCTGCTCAAAGCGATCGAGGAGCCTCCGCCGTTCACGGTGTGGATGCTGTGCACGCCCTCGCCCGAAGACGTTATGACGACGATCCGCTCGCGCTGCCGCGAAGTCAGTCTGGCCGTGCCGAGCCCGCAGGACGTCGCCGACCTGCTCGTTCGCCGCGACGGCGTCCCCCCGGAACGGGCGCTCGACGCTGCGCTCGCGGCCCAATCGCACGTCGGCCGCGCGAGAGCCCTCGCCACCGACGCACAGGCCGCCCGCGAACGGGCCTACATTCTCACCGAGACGCTTTCGATCCGCGGCGCGGGCGACGCCGTGCTGGCCGCCCACCGCGTTCTCAACTACAGTCCCGAGGCCGCCGAGGCGCTCCTCGGCCCCTCCGCGAGTTTCGACGCGGGTCCGCGCGCCGGGGAAGCCGGGCGGCAGGCCGATCGCGACGGCGAGGCGGGCGGACGCGACGGCGTCGATTCGGGCAGTCGCGGCAACGGGCGGGGCCGGAACTCCGGCTCGGCCGCGAAGTCGGGAAAGAAGCCCGCCAAAAAGAAGTCCGGGGCCAAAGCCGTCAGCGACGCCTTGGCCGCCCAGTTCGCGCAGGAGGAGGCCGAGCTGCGTCGATCCCTCGGCGTCGAGGAAGGGGGGCGCGTCCCTCCCGCCGTGTCCGCGCAGATAACCGCCCTGCGCGAGGATCAAAAGCGCCGCGCCACCCGCGCCCAGCGCGACAGGCTCGACCGCGCCCTCGTCGACCTTCTCTCGCTCTACAGGGACGTCCTCACGGTCCAGCTGGGGGCCGACGTCGCCCTCGTCAACCGCGACTTCGCCGACCGGATCGCCGAAGTCGCCGCGAGCACCTCGGCCGAGCAGTCGATTCGCCGGATGGACGCAATCTCGCAGGCTCGCACGCGCCTGGCGGGGAACGTCGCCCCGCTGCTCGCGCTCGAGGCGATGATGGTCAGCCTCCGCCCGCAGGGTTGACATCTGCCGATTCCCCCAGGGCTGTTGACGGGCAGACGCCTGCGACCGCCCGCAGGGCTGATGCCTGCCGCTGTCTGCAAGGGGGACGTGTGCCGCCGGACGCGGGGCTGACGTTCGCCTCGGTCTCAACCCCACCCGACTCCCCACAGCTGCGGCAGGGGCGCCGTACCCCTGCAAGCGGACTGCGTTTTGGAAGACGATCAGGTAGTTTAGGAGAATGAACCTTCGCAAGCCCATGGCGTCCTTCTTCGCCGCAGCCATGCTGCTCGCTGGCTGTTCGCTCGACCTCGGCGCCTCGAATCGCAACGGCCCCACCGACGGCGCGTCCCCGAGCGGAAACCAATCGCCGAGCGCAACCGCGCTCAACAAGCTGGAGGACTTTTACAAGCAGAAGGTCGCATGGTCGAAATGCAAGAAGCATCCGGCCAACGAATGCGCGAATGTGAAGGTTCCGCTGGATTACAAGAAGCCCGGAGGCAGGGCGATCACCGTCGCCATGCTCAAGGTTCCCGCCAAGAGCGGCAAACCGATGGGAACGCTCTTTCTCAATCCCGGCGGACCCGGAAGCTCGGGAACTGGCTTTGCCTCTGCGGCTTCGTGGATCTTTAGTCTCGAGATTCGCGACAAGTACGACGTGGTCGGCTTTGATCCGCGAGGGGTCGGCGAATCGGCCGCGGTCGAGTGCGTGGACGACGCAACTCTCGAGAAGTATGATGACGCTGATTATGACGTCTCCACTGTGGCCGGGCGCAGAGCCCAAAAGGCGCAGGCAAAGAAGATAGCCGAGGGATGCATGAAACACTCGGGCCGGCTGCTGCGACATGTCGGCACGGAGTCGGCGGCCCGCGACATGGATGTTATGCGCAGCCTGGTGGGCGATGAGAAGCTCAACTATTTCGGATTCTCCTACGGCACGTCCTTGGGCGGAATGTACGCCGACCTGTTCCCGAAGAAAGTCGGCAGGATGGTGCTTGACAGCGCCGTCGACACCGGCATGCGGGACAGCCGCAGAG
>ERZ773022.2472-NODE-2472-length-11076-cov-2.128754_pt1 | contig 11076 bp, 10 predicted proteins | sample MGYA00580839_ERZ773022 | MGnify/ENA primary metagenome ERZ773022 (study PRJEB29015, sample SAMEA2738020) | human oral metagenome | biome: human oral; feature: human-associated habitat; material: dental | place: China | collected 2044 ... | reverse complement strand
TTCTCCGCGCTGAGCGGGTTTGGACCGATCTCGAGCCGGAACCGGACCGATCTCGCGGCGGAACCGGACCGATCTCGACGCGGAACCGGACCGATCTCGGCGTGAAGAGCGTGAAGAGCAGGAGAGCCCTCAGAAGGAGATGATCATTCAGAGGGCGATCCAGGAGTTAATCCAGGAGTCACAGCGTCGGGTCCGTCTGCCAGGAGCCGCTCGAAGGCATTCTCGTCGAGGACAGTCAAGCCCAGCTCTCGAGCCTTCGCCTCCTTCGACCCCGTCAACGACAGTCTGCTTACCAAAGAAATGCAGATTGTGCAGTCCGAGCTTTTCAGCTATCTTGAAGTTCACACCACCTCGTGCACTGTCTATATTCGTATGCATAGACACAATAGCGACATGTTGCTCAATAGCCTTACGCACTGTCACCTGCACTTCATTCTCATCGGCAATCCTATTCAACTTGCGAAAAATGAGCGGATGGTGGGAAACGATGAGATTACAGCCCTTTGCGACCGCCTCATCAACGATTTTCGGGGTCACGTCAAGACACAATAAAGCCCCTGAGACTTCCGCTTCTGTCAATCCAATCTGTAGGCCTGCATTGTCATAGTCAGCCTGCAGAGGCAGAGGCGCGAACTGTTCAAGGGCACCAATTACTTCCTTTATCTTCATGCTATGCACAAAATATGGTTACAAAGATAGTGATTTTATCAGATTTTATAAAGGTAGCATGATGTTGTTTAACGTTTTTTACCAGTCATCAAGGTTTGCTTCAGCCTCCACTTTCGCTTCAAGTGTATCTTCAAGTGCAGGAAAGAAGTCGAAACCTGTAATGCGTTCTATCGCATCAATGCTATTCACATAGTCGCCTTTCGGTCGGTTTCCTGCCTCATTCTTATAGATAAAACCTATCGCTTTGGGTGTTCCTTCCATGCAAAGCACTACCTTAAAGAATGCTTCCGGCACCACAACCTTAGCCTTACCGATAGTTTTGTGCTTCTGATTGTAAAGAATTGGGCCTGCCACGATATAGATACAGCCATACTGTTTAGCCCACTTGCGACACTGATTTTCCATTTCATTCCAGTCACCTGCATTCAGATTGCGGTTCTGCGGACATATATTCGTCATAAGAAATGACTGTTGTTGTGCCGTCTTATCCCACTTATTGTCGCCCGAAGGACACATATGACCGCGATCATAGCCACTCCTACTGTAGTCAAACGTGTTTACTTTCACGCCTTCTGCCTCGTTGTCTTCCTGAAATTCAATGCCTTTGCGCTTGTAAGGGCCTGTAGTATGCGACTCCGTCAGCTGCCAAGCCACCCAGTTTGGAATATGCGTTTCGGGATTATACGACACCACATAGCCCACTCTTCGCAACAGCTGTTGTGGAATATCCTTAGGAACCAGCTGTGTCAGCAACCGATCATCGCCTGCAGGGGCCTTGTACTTGATGTTCTTTCTGACAATGGTTTCAGTGTCGTTCACTGCGCATGTTTCGACCGTCTGCCGTATACTGCCTATCAAAGGCTTGTGGGTTCCTTTGGAAAAGTCACATCCTAACGCCCCAAAGAGCAACGTTAGAACAGCTAAACCAAGCAGAAAAGTCTTTTTCATGCTTCTGCCTTGTTTACCTTTTCCTGTGATTTCAGCTTGCCATATTCATCGAATGCGTAGCGTTTGGCAAGCATCAGAGTCAGCAACAAGGCTAAAGGCGAGGCTGCCAACACCATTGCAAACGTCAGCAACTGCATCAGAACAGCCGAATAGACATCGCTTCCTGCCAGCAACATTGCCCACATCACCATTGGTGTTACACCTATTATTATATAGGCCATGCGCCCCAATGACGGTATCATGCTACGCTCCAAAGCCCGTTTCACGAAATATCTTACAGCCTGATTATGGCTTGCCCCATTGCCCAGAAGATAGTAGAAAAGGGCGTTATGATTTCTCAAACCCGCATAATAGGTTTCAAGTGCCTTGCAATTGCTCTCCATAATGCCACCAAGAATGAAGCCTGTCACGGGAATAAGATAGCGTGCATCAAAGGGATTTTCGGTCGAAAAAGCAGCCAGAACCACAAGAACACCGATGCAGAATGTCACGACAAGCGTAGAAATGAAAGCCGGAATAAAATAGCTTTTCATCGTCAAGTGTGCCCTGTTCACCGTCACTACCGAAGTCAGCAAGGCTAACAACACCACCCAAAGGATATTGAGTGCGATGTTGTTCATGCGGAAAACAAACTCCAACATGATGCCAATCAAAGCCAAATAACCCACCACTTTAGCCAAGGCTAAGGCAAACTTACGCTGCAGATTGAGCTTATAGAAATAAATCAGATATACCGGGACACACAGCAGTATCACGAGGATACAGATACCCATAAAACCAATATTCATTGCTTGTTCTATTTAATCATTGCGGTTCGAGCAGCGACTTGTCGCACTGCCCCTTTACTTTTTCGTCGTCAGTAGCTATCACAATCAGTCCGCCCGAAGCCGTGTACTGCCGTAGATAGTCCATCATTTCAGGCGTCATAGCCCCGGGAAGCAGGTCGATAATCATGTGGTTGCACCCTCTCATCACGGCTATAACCATCATCATTTGCTGCAAAATATCCTGCCCTATGTGCTCAACAAGCGCATTCCACAAGCCATCCGCTATGCCCACCTTACGCCATTCGCTTTCAATAGTGCCTTTTGTCAAGTCTTTATCGATCGTCATCATTGCCTGCATAGTCTCGCCAACAGTTTTGAAAGGCAACCGTAAATCGCGCGGCACGAAGGCTGTATGACTTCGATAATAAGCTGCCGAACGCTCGTCGATTACATCACCATCAACCGACATAAAGCCCGACTTGAGAGGCTGTAACCCTAAAAGAGTGTGGACAATCGCCTGCCGTTTGTTGCTGCGCCAAGCATAGATACAGAGCATTTCGCCCGCATCAACCACTAAGTTAATGTCGGCAGCCGTCGCGGGATGCTCCACTCCGTTTAGGGTTCCGTTCTTGATTTCCAGCATTTCCGTTGCTTTTTATAAGGCAAAGTTACGGTTTTTTATCCTAAATGCAATATCAATCAATATAATTTTAGCAAGGAGTGACTGCAAACACTACCATCAATGCTATGCTTTCTCTATGGATATTCGAGCATCAGAAAATAAATAAAAATAATCAAAAAACATGACAACAAGAGTTATTCTGCATGGTTCTGTTTTTCTATTAACTGCAAATCATCTTCCCGAATGAATGCTTTTGACTTGTCATTCGTATCATTTCGCCCTTCAATCTAAGGCATATTGCGGTGCATTTTGCGTCACTTCAGCACATAACTTGACGCATATGACACGCTGATTTGACGCATATGACAAGTCTTTTTGCAAGGCATAACAAAAAAGGGAAAACCACATTGCGATCTTCCCCTACGGCAAAGATAATCAATTTTCTAAGCAAATGCAAATCAACTGTCATTTAAGTTTACAATCAAAGCGCTCATTCCGGCTTTCCAAAGCTATGAAAACCGCATTCGAAACGCACTGAAAAGCTTCACAATGCACCCTGAATGAAGCGTGTGCCACCCTCATTTCTCACAAAAATATTCACCTTTCTATTCTTCAAACTCACAACAATTGGAAAAAAACAACTAATTTTGTAACCGGCAAACGATTATATATTGAACTATCACTCCTACGATATGGCAAACAAAGACTTTGTACTTCCGGCAGAATGGGCACCGCAACGAGGCATTCAACTCACGTGGCCCCATGCTCAAACCGACTGGCTTCCCTATCTCGATGACATTACAAAGACATTCGTTGAAATGGCAAAAGTCATCACAACGGATGAGCAACTTCTCATCGTTACGCCTGAACCCGACAAGGTGAAAGCCCTGCTTGAGCAGCAACTTTCAAGCAGTCAACATGCCAATATCCGCTATTTCGCGATAGATACCAACGACACTTGGGCACGCGACCACGGCGCTGTCACGCTTTCGAACGGTTCTGAATTACGCATGCTCGATTTCAAGTTCAATGGCTGGGGAGAGAAATTCGACTGGCAGAAAGACAATGCCATCACACGCAACATGGCTCAAATGGGGGCCTTTGACGGCACCATAGAAGACCACACCGACTTTGTTTTGGAAGGCGGAAGCATTGAAAGTGACGGTAAAGGCACCATTTTCACCACCGCATGTTGCCTTTTGGCACCTCACAGAAACCAACCCATGACGCGCGAAGACATTGAGAGAAAGCTTCTCGAAACACTGCATACAGAGCGCATTGTATGGCTTGAACACGGTCAACTCCTTGGCGATGACACCGACGGACATATTGACACGACCGTGAGATTGGCGCCCAATGACACCTTATTATATATATACAGCGACGAAGAAGATGTGCATTTCGCTGACTTCCAAGCTTTGGAAGACCAGCTGAAAACACTGCGCACGCTTGAGGGGAAGCCCTATCATCTGCTGCGATTGCCTTTTCCTGAGCCGATATACGACAATGAAGAGCGGCTTCCTGCAACCTATGCCAACTTCGTTATCCTCAATCATCACGTGCTCTGTCCTACGTATGCACAACCCGAAAGAGACCGTTTAGCTATGCAACAACTGCAGAAAGCCTTCCCCGACCGCAAGGTTATAGGCATTGATGCACGCACGGTTATCCGCCAGCACGGCTCACTCCATTGTCTCACTATGCAATATCCAAAGTTATGAAAGAAATAAAAATAGGTTTTCTCCAGCAACATAATGTTGCTGATCCTGCTGTGAACATTCAACGCTTGGCAAAGGGAATAGCCGACTTAGCTGCCCGTGGAGCACAGCTCATTGTGTTGCAGGAACTTCACAATTCGCTTTACTTCTGCCAGGTGGAAGACGTCAACAACTTCGATTTTGCAGAGCCGATACCAGGGCCTTCAACGGGTTTCTATGGTGAATTGGCCAAGCAATACGGAGTAGTTATCGTCACTTCGCTGTTTGAAAAGCGTGCCCCGGGACTCTATCACAATACGGCTGTAGTGATAGAAAAAGACGGAACGATAGCCGGGAAGTATCGGAAAATGCACATTCCTGATGACCCTGCATACTACGAAAAGTTTTATTTCACGCCCGGAGATCTTGGTTTTCATCCCATCGACACAAGCATAGGGCGACTCGGAGTGTTGGTATGTTGGGACCAATGGTATCCCGAAGCAGCCCGCTTAATGGCGCTGCAAGGGGCCGAAATCCTTATCTATCCCACGGCCATTGGCTATGAAAGCAGTGATACGCCCGATGAACAGGAGCGACAACGTGAGGCATGGACGACCGTAATGCGTGGACATGCAGTGGCCAACGGACTACCTGTCATTGCCGTTAATCGCGTTGGTCATGAGCCTGATCCAAGCGGACAAACGCGAGGAATTGAGTTCTGGGGCAGTAGCTTTGCTGTCGGACCGCAGGGCGAAATCCATTACAGAGCCTGCAATGATGAAGAAGAAAGCATCGTGATAGAAGTTGACATGCACCACAGTGAGCAAGTACGCAGGTGGTGGCCATTCCTCCGTGACCGCCGTATTGACAGCTATCAGGATATCACTAAACGCTATATCGACGAGTAAAATAGCTGTAAAGTTATGTACAAACCATTGAAACATCATCGCATTCTCGGTGAACATCGCCCACAAAAATCGTCAATCGTCGGTGCGTGGATAGTTGCTTTACTCTTCATTTTCCTTGGTCTCATGACCTTTTATACCATGATGACGTTTGACGATTATGACTTATCAGCACGCATTTACTTGGGGTTGTTGGCCTTAGCCTTTATTATTGGCAGTATGGGTTATGTGATAAACCAAGTAGTTTCGAAGCTGTTCATCACACCAGAAGCCGTGATTCGTGTTAGCATTTTCGGCAAAACAATCCTTCCAATGGCCGAGATTGACTGCTATGAAGATGAGAAAAACCGAATCACTCTGCATGCAACGAGGTTGTCAAAGTTTATTATTATATCCAATGATTACGATGGTTTTGCGAGCATAGAAGCATGGGCTCATTCGCAATTTCAAAACAAAGATGTCATTGATGAAAAGCAAGAGACGGAAGAAATGCTATCAGATTTGCACTATGGAGCAAGTGAAGAAGATATCAGAAATAAGGCAAACAAGCTCAAGAAAATAATCTATCCACTCAATGTCGTCACTACAATCGTAGTCTTATTCATTGTGTTTCTCCCCTCGTTTGCACATGATTTTATCGTCTCAATTGCTGCACTTCTGCCCCTCGTTGCAGTCTTTCTCTACAACAAAAGCCATGGATTGGCGAAATTTTATGTCAGTAAAACAGACCCTCATCCATCGCTATTGTCGATAGGAAGTGTTTGTTCTGTTGGCCTGTTATATAGCGCTTGGCGAGAGAATCTCCTTCACATTCCTTCGCAATTCTGGTTGATTGTCCTCGTGGTTACACTTGTCCTGACTTATCTTTGCACACGAAATGAGCACATAACGCCAACGTATGGGCAGCGCGATTTGCTTCTTTTCATTGGAGTAACGCTAATCGGTTGCTTTGTTTATAGCTATAGTACGCTCATATTTTGCAATATAACTTTCGACCCATCTAAGCCAAAGTATTTTGATTCGAGCATTAAAGATAAGTCGAGTACAACAGGAAAAGGGCATCGATATTACTTAAAACTCGCTCCATGGAATGACTTAAAAGAAGATGAAAGGGTATATATCTCCCACAAACTTTACAATAAATTACAAATCGGGGCGCCTGTAAAGATTGAGCAATATGAGGGGTGTCTCGGCGTCAACTATTATTATCCAATACTTGATTAAAGCCCAACGACATGAACAAATACTTGTTGTTACTCTATTCCTTGCTTTGTCTTGCTTTTCAAGGACAATGTGCAAATGTCGGAAAGACTGGTTTTCGAGAAGATATACCATGCTGGGACGTATGGCAAAGACTGACATTGAAAGGTCAGTTATATGGCAAAAAGACTTATCAAATAAGGTATGTCAGAGATACGAATGATGAGTTTCGACGTGGTTATATCCATTTTTTAAGTGGTAAGACAAGGTTTGCAACTATCAAATTACCGCTTGCCGACTTTGAATGTAAGAACTTCTGTATAGACAGTCTCATACAAACCAAGCGTGGTTTCATATTGCTTATCAGTTGGGGAGGAGGCAAATATCTCTACAACATGGAATATATTTTCCGCTATCGGCAAGGTTCTTTCTTCCTCGATAAAATCATCACACGACTTTTTCAGCCAGAAGAAGATGAGGAAAAGACCACATATAAGCGCATGAAAAAGCCTTTGAAAATGAAAGGAATGATTGCACTGCCCGAACTTCTCAATTGAAAACATCTAATATAAAAGGCCTGCAGACATCACCGTTTGCAAGCCTTTTCCTTGTTTTATAATTCTTCTTCTACTTCTTTCTTACCGAAGTTCGGGTCGATTTTCAGGAAAGAAGCAACGGCGAACGGCAGCAAACAGCTGATCATCACAATGATAAAGAACATCCGATAGCCTACCGCCTGGGCCAAAGCACCGGCAAACAAGCCCGGCAACATCATCGAAAGGGCCATGAACCCCGTGCAAAGTGCATAATGAGATGTCTTGTGCTGACCTTGAGAAAAGTATATCATGAAGAGCATATATGCACTGAAACCAAAGCCATAACCAAAGTTCTCAAGGCATACGCACACGTTGATTGCAATCAGGCTTTCAGGCATTGCATAAGCTAAATACACGTAAGCAACATTGGGAATTGTTATTGCACAGGTCATAGGCCATAGCCACTTCTTCAGTCCATCACGGCTCGCCAGCATCCCACCGATAACACCTCCTACCAACAAACCTATCACTCCGACAGTTCCATTGACCAATCCGAACTCCTGAGGTGACAGTCCAAGTCCGCCTTTACTCGGCAAGGCTTGCAGGAAAAGCTGTGAAACGGGAGTCAACAATGCCTCTGGAAGTCGGAAAAGAAGCAAGAAAGGAATAGCCACAAGCACTTGTTTCTTGGAGAAGAATGTAACGAAAGTCATCACAAACTCCATCAGAATATCCTCTGCACACCGCTTCTTTACATGGTCAGCATCCTCTTTCGGGCGTGGAAGAACATAGTTATGATAGAGATAGAAAGCAATGAAAAGTCCCGTCAGTCCATAGAAAATAAGACTCCATGAGAATTTAATCTGATAACGGAACACCACTTGAAGCACACCGGCAAGCATGATAAGAACTCCTTTCCCGACTATCATTGAAAGACGATAGAACGTACTTCGAATGCCCACAAAGAACGCTTGGTCGTGTTGGTCAAGTCCCATCATGTAGAAACCATCAGCAGCTACGTCGTGAGTTGCACTTGAAAAGGCCATCATCCAAAAGAAACAAATCGTTCCTTGCAGCCACCATGAGGCCTGAATGGTAAAGGCAACGCCCGCAAAAGCAGCGCCAAGAAGCAGTTGCATGGCTGTAATCCACCAGCGTTTTGTCTTATACAACTCGAGAAAAGGACTCCAGAAAGGCTTTATCACCCATGGTAAATAGAGCCAAGAGGTATAGAATGTCACTTCTGCATCACTCAACCCAAGCTGCATATAGATTTCGATGGCCAGCACTGTCACGGCAATATAAGGCAGCCCTTCAGCGAAATAAAGTGAAGGAACCCATGTCCAAGGTCTTGAATTCTTCATGTCTAACGATAGATTTGTTCGATAGTTGCACCTTTATAATAATGCAACAGGATTTCATTATAATTGTAACCACGCTCTCCCATGACGGCTGCGCCAATCTGACAAAGCCCTACACCATGCCCCCAACCGGCTCCAATGAGGACAAACCGCTGCGGAATTCCCTGCTCATTGCGGTCAAGTGCATCGACCACAAAAGCCGAACTGTAGAGATGAGTCTTGCTCAAAGCACGGCGAATCTCCAGTTCCTTGCCAATGACAAGCGTCTTTCTGTCGCCTATTATCTTAAGCTTTGAAAGTCTTCCACTCGTTCCACGCTCCATAGGAATGAGGTCAATGATATGCCCAAAGTCTATTTCAAGCTTCTCGGTTATCAGCATCTGAAGCTGCTCCTGCGTATATTCCACGCGCCAACGGTAGAAGTCTGACGTCTCCTGATCATAGTTGTTGAGCACTTGCGAAAGCACTTTTACATCGTGTGTATTGCAGAAACTCTCCGGATTTGAGCGTATCCAACGGTCTGCATCAGCCTCAACATTCAACAGAAGTGCCTCATCATGCGGCGCATCACGTAGGGCAACGAGATAAGGTTTGCGCAAGTTCTCCCAGCAATATTGGAACTCTTCAGTCTCACCTCCACAGCATTTAGAGAACCTTGCATCGCAGATTTCACCGTCATACAGCAGCACCTGCCCCTTGGTTTGCCTGATAGCCTCTGCCACCTGTGGGCTTGTTTCTTTCGTTATTCCTTGATAACGCTGGCAATGATCATCGGCACAGACATCGAAAAGCGTATGATCTTCGCGGTCATACCAGCGGATAAGTTCTCCTTCGGTCGGCATTTCAGACGACATGGGCTTGCTTTTTCCATGATTATCCTTGCGGTTTTGCATCTGCACCAACAGCCAACTGCGCGATATCACAGCATGAGCCTTGAGCAGTTCGAGGCTCGAAGTAGCACTCATTTCACTTGAGATAACACTCTCCAAATAGCTTTCAACCGGCAATTCATTGACAGCACACACCTTATCTTCATTGACTATGAACTTCAATCTGCCAAGAAAAGTCTGCGTTTCCTTACGCTCCCAATGAAAGTTTACACCTATAGTGACATCGAAAAGTGAGAAAGAAGCATCGCTTTGTTGTGGTATGAAAGTCAACTCTTGATAGCATTTTCCTTTCCAATGTATGCTTTTTTCAGCAAAAGCAACCGTTTGTTCGCCCTCAGCAAGGGCCCCCTCTACAAGATAAGGCGCATCAAGACGAAACCTAATCTGACTGCCACTGACAATGCCTACCGACACATCCGGCTGTGCATCTACCTGCATATGATTATCTTTCAAGACCATTTTCAGTTGTTTTCTTTTATGCGTTCAACCACCGCCTGCATTGTCTTTTCAGTGACACCACACTCTTTCAGGATGGTTTCAGCCTGCGTTTCGGTCAGTTTATTGAAGTCTTCTTCGCGCGGAACTATCAGTAATCCCGACATATCCAAGGCTCCGGGACTCAACAACAGCCGCTTTTCGCCCTCGTCAGAATAGCAATCCGGGCGATGCTTTTCACGCGGAATAATCACTGAAACATACTGTTTGCCTTCGCGCCAAGCCACGATATTCATCATCGGCTCGGTCTCTCCGTCACGTAACGGCAAGCACTTATACACAAGATGAAAGAGCTTTTCGTCGCTCTCGGCACTCGTACTGCGAATGACAAGCGCTGGAACCACGAAGTCACGAAGCAGACAAACATCGTTATCTTCATTCAATGTGACTATCGGCTCAAGGCTCTTTTGCATGCGTTTCCATTCACGTTGCAAGGGCACAAGCCCACTTTCACCCGCTTGCAGATGCTGATGATCGGGAGCACTCGCCCCACATTTCGGTCCATTATAGAACACCATGAGCGCTTTATACCTTGAAAGCAGCTTATGAACCTCGCCATAATGCGACAGAATAGCCTGTGGCTCATGGCGCAAAGCAGGAATAGTGAAGTGGACAGGAAGGATAGGGAACGGATTAACAAGCAGGCAGAAGTCATCATCAAGCCTTTTCGTCAGCTGTTCTTTCGGCCGATTTGATGCACAAAGGAAGCAAGGACGCTCTGCCAATGTGTGTGCATCAATCTTCGCCCCAGTGCTTACCATGCGTGCCGGATTATACTGCACGCGCAATATGCCTAATTGTTTTGTCTTCACATCCCGCAGGTCTTGATAGCGTTTTCGGGCATCCTCCCACTGTTTCAACTGTTGATTGAAAAAGCGTTTCAAGTCGTCATCGTCACCAAGAGAAGCCTTTTCGCTCACCAACTGACGGCGTGCCTTCAACTCTATCGTGCGCAAACGATCCTTATAAAGATTGTTGGCATTCAC
>ERZ773022.2471-NODE-2471-length-11077-cov-4.383687_pt1 | contig 11077 bp, 7 predicted proteins | sample MGYA00580839_ERZ773022 | MGnify/ENA primary metagenome ERZ773022 (study PRJEB29015, sample SAMEA2738020) | human oral metagenome | biome: human oral; feature: human-associated habitat; material: dental | place: China | collected 2044 ... | reverse complement strand
TTGCTGCAAGTTCGGTTAATCGTGCCCAACTTGCTGCAAGTTTGGCAGCGCTGTTCCGGCAGTACCAACTTGGCGCATTTCTGGCAGCGCTAAAGTAATCAAAACCGCTCACATAACGGGCGGCTTCATGTTTCACGCGTTGCTCGCGCTCAACAGGCTAAAGCCTTGAACATAAAATGGCGAGAAGACTGATCTTCTCGCCATTGGCTTTACACCGTAATGAGTCCGGCAGGCTATGTCTTAGCAGACTACGTCTGAGCGGGCTATGTCAGAGCTTACACCTTTAAGTAGCGACCCATGGCAATGGCCGAGCCAAAGAGACCCAGCAAAAGGCCAAGCAACAAAAGCAGGCCGCTTGTTCCCCATACCACATATGTTGGGATAACAAATGTCAAGAACGACATGCTTTCGGTTAAGCGCGGAAGCACAAAATGCATACCAATGACAAGAGTTGCCACCGCAAGAATCGCACCTATCAAAGCTTCAAGCGCACCCTCCATCAAAAACGGCCCGCGAATGAAACCATTGGAAGCACCCACGAGACGCATAATGGCAATCTCGCGACGACGTGCGTTGATGGCAAGACGAATGGTGTTGTTGATAAAAACAAAGGCCACAAAAACGAGAAGTGCAACAAGAATAATTGCACCTATGCGAATGTAGGAAGTTACGCTAAAAAGACGCTCAACCGTCTCGCGACCATACTGAACATCGCCGGAAGGATTGTCCTTGTTATCCGCAATGGCCTTAAAATCATCGGAAGCGGCAATCTTTTGAGCGGTTTCTTCAACCTGCTTTGGATCCTTCATCTTAATAACAAGCGAGGCGGGAATAGGATTTTGCCCATCAAGCGCAGCCACCGCATCGGCAGCATTACGGTTTGACATGGTTGTCTTGTACTCCTTGAGGGCTTCTTCTTTGCTCTTATACGTAACGGATTCAACGTTGTCCCAGCCCTGTACCTGCTTGGTAAAGGAATCAACGGCTGTTTGATCTGCGTTGTCAGACAAAAACGCCTGAATGGTTACGCGATTCTCCACATTACCAACCATATTCTCAATCAGCGCGGAAGCCAAAACGAATAAGCCAATAATGAAGAGCGACAGGAATATGGTAACAACGGCACCAAAGGCAGTTGACCAATTTCTCCTGAAGTGATGACCTGCCTCACGCAGGGAATAGCCAAAATTAGAGAGCACCATAATAGCCATAGCCCCCCTTCTCCTGGTCGCGTACAATATGACCAGCTTCAAGTGCAATAACACGTTTACGCAAAGAATCGACCATCTCTCGGTCATGCGTTGCCATTACAACGGTAGTTCCGGCGCGATTAATACGATCAAGCAATTTCATAATGCCGAGCGAGATAGCCGGATCAAGGTTTCCCGTAGGCTCGTCGCAGACAAGAAGGGGCGGGCGATTAACCATTGCACGCGCAACGGACACGCGCTGCTGCTCTCCACCGGAAAGCTGATCGGGGTAAGCGTCCATCTTCTGCCCCAAACCAACAAGGCGGAGTACTTCCGGAACCTGAACGTTAATGATGGAACGCGGTTTGCCAATGCACTCAAGCGCAAAAGACACGTTTTGATACACGGTTTTATCGGGAAGAAGCTTAAAGTCCTGGTATACCGTGCCAATCTGACGACGCAGGTAGGAAACTTTGGAATTGCGCATACGCGTCAAATCTCGTCCCGCAATGATTACCTTGCCACTCGTTGCTTTTTGCTCACGCGTAATGAGGCGAAGCAGAGAAGACTTGCCGGAACCGGAGTGACCAACAACAAAGACAAACTCACCCGGATAGATATCGGCGCTGATACCGTCAAGAGCCGGCTTATCGGGCTGAGACGGATACACGAGCGTTGCATTCTGGAACGAAATGGCGGGAGTTCCCGTATGAGAAACTTCCGGCGACTCTTCAAGGGCAAGATCGGCAAACAAGCTTGCGCGATCGGGCGACCCCGGCGCCGACTCTTTCTGCTCTTCCGCCGTTACGACATGAACGCCGTCAGCAGTATCAAGCGGATCAAACGAGCCGGTACTTGAAGCTGCCACGTTCTGCTCGCTATATGCACCTTCAGGGTTATCTACACCTGGCACTTGTGAGTCAAAACGCCCATCCACGCTGGCATTATGCTGTTCATCGGTACGAAAATGATTAGCCACAGATGCTCCTTTTCATATACCGTAGAAATAGATACGGGAGCTATTTTACCAAACACGCAGGTATTTAACTAAACCACCACGTAGTTTTTTACATTATTGCCTGAAAAGACTTAAAACCTTCACCAAATGCCTCATGAACCTCTGAAACAAAGACTAGTGCTTCGGGGTCAATATCGGCTACGATTTCCCGCAATTGAATTGATTCGGCACGATTTAATACCACGAGAAGAACCGGTTTGTTGTTACCACTCCACACCCCACGTGCCTGCAGCTCTGTACATCCACGATTGAGGGAATACAGGATTTCGTGGGCTATCGTGTCGTGCTCTTTTGAAATGATATATGCCGCCCGCTCTGATCTGGGGCCGTCCACTATGTAGTCAAGTACTTTTCCGGTAATGAACATGGCCAAGGTTGAATAGAGTGCGTTCTCCAAGGAAAACACCGGCACGGCCACAATGATAATCACCATATCAACGATGATGACCGATGTCCCCATAGGCATAAGAAACTTCTTGGCAACCGCTTGGGCAATAATGTCCGTACCGCCGGTATTTGCTCCGGCGCGAAATACCAGGCCGAGACCGACGCCACAAATAATTCCGCCCCAAAGGGCCGAGAGTATCAGATCGTGCTTTCCGAGTACCGGAAGAAACGGCGCGAGAAGGTCGATAAACAGCGAAGAAATCATGAAGCCAACGATGCTGCGAATTAAATAGCTCCTGTTTCCTCCGCGCACCACAAAGAGAATCAAAATGATGTTCATGGCAATGGTTTGCGCACCAATGGGGAGCTCTATGCCGGCAGTTGCCGCCACGGCATGAAAGACCGTTGCGAGACCGGTAATGCCACCGGCGGCGATACCATAAGGAGCCTCAAAACAGTCAATGCCGACGGCAAAAAGGGCAGAACCGAGAACAATGAGAAAAACGTCTCGGATAAGATTGCGTACATTCATCTTTTTCATGATGCGTCTTTCTGAGAGGTGCGCCAACGGTGATATGCAATGATAAAAGGATCCAGATCTCCGTCATCAAGCACCGCATCAACATTCCCTGTTTCTTCTCCGGTACGAAGATCTTTTACCAGCTGATAGGGATACAAGACATAGCTGCGAATCTGACTTCCAAATGAGATCTCATGTTTGGGTCCGCGAAGCTCATCAAGCTCAGCTTCACGTTTTTCTCGCTCAATCTCGTACAGACGGGACCGCAAAATATTCATGGCAGCGGCTTTGTTCTGCAGCTGGCTCCGTTCGTTTTGGCAGGTGACAACTACTCCGGTAGGAATATGCGTAATGCGAACTGCAGAGTCAGTGGTATTGACTCCCTGACCTCCGGGACCGGAAGCATGGTACACATCGATACGCAAATCGCTCGGATCTATGTCTACTTCAATCTCGGCCGGAAGAACGGGAAGAACTTCAACTCCCGCAAAGCTTGTTTGACGACGCTTTTTATCGTCCGTGGGGGAAATGCGAACAAGACGATGGACGCCTTGTTCGGCGCGAAGCATTCCGTATGCGTTTTTTCCCGATACCGTAAACGTTGCACGATCAATACCGATGACCTCGGCAGGAGTTGCCTCAGCAATATCCACGCTCCAACCTCGACGGGCCGCATAGCGCAAATACATATGAAAGAGCATGTCCGCCCAGTCTTGCGCCTCAAGACCACCTTGCCCGGGCTTGACCGTCACGATGGCATCGCCGTGATCAAGCTCATCGGTAAACCAGCTTGAAAGCTCCAGCTCCGAAAGATCACGTGCAAGAGAATCCGCTAAGTGTTCCGACTCAGCGAGAAGCCCGGTATCTTCCGTCTCACTGCCAAGCTCCAGTGCAGCTTTTGCATCCTCGAGTTTTGTACGGGCGGCGTCAATGCCTGCGACATCGTCCTTGAGACTTGCAAGGCGAGCCATCGTCTGACGCGCAAAGTCAGCGTCGTTCCAGAAATCAGCTTTGGCGCTTACCTGAGTTAAACTTGCAATTTCCTCGCGCTTCTCATCAATGTGCAGATAGTTCTCTACTTCATCAAGGCGAGCGGTCAGAGCATCCAAGGAGACATGCTCAACTTCAGCCATAACTTACCTATTCTTGCCGTGGCAGTTCTTGAACTTCTTACCGCTCCCGCAAGGACAGGGGTCATTGCGTCCAACGTTAACGTATGGATTTGGATCATCGGATTTTCTGTATGTTGCAACTGATGAAGAACCGGGGCCGGAACCTTGCGGATGTTTACCGACTGCAGCCGCGCGGTTCTTAACCATTGCAGATCCACGACCTTGCGCCTGCTGTTGATCTCCGTCCATCTCTTCTCCGCCTGAATACGTTGCATCCTTAAACGTTGCAGGCTCTTCCTCAACCTGAAGCTGCGCACGTGGACGATTGATGAGCTCAAGGCGGAGAATCGTACGGAGGAAATCCTCGTACATGGTATTTACAAGCAAGGTAAAGGCAGCATAAGCCTCAGTCTTATACTCGACCAAAGGATCGCGCTGACCAAAACCACGCAGCCCGATACCCGTCTTGAGATAATCCATCTCCTGGAGGTATGTCATCCAGCGGGTATCAATCACACGGAGCATAACCTGAGCCGAAAGCTCCTGGATAACTTCTTCTCCGAGACGCTCGGACTTCTCCTTGAATGCTTCTTTAATAAAGTCGGTCACTTTTCCAGAAATGCCGTCAATCTTCTCGTCTTGAGAGAACTCAGGTACATCTTTGCGCCCGGTAAGTTCTTTAAGCCACTTGGCAAGTCCGTCAAGATCCCACTCTTCACGCGGACCTGCACAATACTCGTCAACAACGCGCCTCGCCGTTGCTGCCGTTACGTCTTCAATAAGCGCCATAAGGTCTTTGCCGTCGAGGATTTTGTTGCGCTCTCCGTAGATAACCTGGCGCTGCTTGTTCATAACGTCATCGTAATCAAGGACGTTCTTACGCATGGCGAAGTTGACTTCCTCAACTTTATGCTGTGCGCCTTCGACGGCTCGGGTAACAATCTTTGCCTGGATTGGCCGATCATCCGGCATGTCGTAGCGCTTCATCATGGCGGAGATACGATTCATACGATCCCCACCAAAGCGGCGCATCAAATCGTCCTCAAGAGAGAGATAAAACTCGGTCTCACCGGGATCTCCCTGACGGCCGGAACGGCCACGGAGCTGATTATCAATACGTCGGCTTTCGTGACGCTCGGTGCCTATAACGCACAGACCTCCTGCGTCAAGTACGTGCTGACGCTCTTTCTGGCAAATCTCATCTGCGGAAGCCTTTGCGTCTGCACGCTGCTGAGCTGTTGCCTCTTCAGGATCGATACCCTGCTCACGAAGCAAATCTTCGGCCAAAACATCAGGATTTCCGCCAAGCAAAATATCCGTACCACGGCCGGCCATGTTCGTTGCAATGGTAACGGCACCTTCCCGACCCGCCTGTGCAACAATTTGTGCTTCTCGCTCATGGAACTTTGCATTCAAAACACTGTGCTCAATGCCCTTCTTTTCAAGAAGGCGAGAAATACGCTCTGAGTTGTCAATGGAAACCGTGCCGACAAGAACCGGCTGTCCCTTAGCATGGCGCTCTTCGACGTCATCAACGACTGCGTGGAACTTTGCGTCAATGGTGCGATACACCAAATCGTCATGATCAACGCGGATGACCGGGCGATTGGGAGGAATGACCTGTACGGGCACGTGGTAGACCTCACGAAACTCCGCGTCCTCTGTCATTGCCGTACCCGTCATACCGGAGAGCTTCTTATACATCAAGAAGTAGTTCTGGAGCGTAATGGTTGCAAGAGTCTGATTTTCTTCCCGAACCTCAACGCCTTCTTTTGCCTCAATTGCCTGGTGAAGACCCTCAGAGTACCGTCTGCCTTCCATGATACGGCCGGTAAACTCATCAACAATCTTAACTTCGCCGTCCATGACAACATACTGTTGATCACGATGGAACATAAATTCAGCTTTCAGCGCCTGCTGAAGATGATTGACGAGCTGCCCCGCGTCATCACCATAAATTTCCATACCAAGCGCACGTTCAACTTTTGCAAGACCTGCATCCGTTGTGGCAATGGTGTGCTTTGCCTCATCCATCTCAAAGTCAACCTCAGGAATAAGCCCGCGAACGGCCCGGGCAAAATCCCTATAGGTACCTGCCGACTTAGTGCCCGCTCCAGAGATAATAAGCGGAGTACGAGCCTCATCGATAAGGATTGAGTCCACCTCGTCTACAATGGCAAAATTGTGACCACGCTGAACGCGCATATCAGGACGGGTGACCATATTGTCTCGGAGGTAGTCAAAGCCGAATTCAGAGTTTGTACCATAGGTAACATCTGCCTCATAGGCAGGCTTTTTCAAGCTCAGACGCATACCATTCTGAAGCAGGCCAACCGTCATGCCTAAGAACTTGTAAATTTTACCCATCCACTCGGAGTCACGCTTTGCAAGGTAGTCGTTGACCGTAACAATGTGAACGCCGTCTCCGGAAAGCGCATTAAGGTACCCTGCCAGTGTAGACACAAGGGTCTTGCCCTCGCCGGTTTTCATCTCTGCAATAGTGCCCTTATGCAGTGCAATACCACCAACGAGCTGCACGTCAAAGTGGCGCAGACCGGTTGTTCTCACCGATGCTTCTCGGACCGTGGCAAACGCCTCAGGAAGTAAGTCATCAAGACTTTCTCCTTTTGCATACCGCTCCTTGAATTTCTTGGTTTGCCCGCGAAGCTCTTCGTCAGACATTGCCTGCATCTGAGGCTCGAGGTTTGTAATTTGAGTTGCGATTTTCTCAAACGCTTTGATGTCTTTGTCTGCTCCAAACGAGAGAACTTTAGAGAGAAAATTTGCCATGTCCGTCCTTTAGGTATGAGTCGTTCTTCTATAAGAGACAATTTTCATGAACCACTTAATTCTATCTCATTTTTTTCTGTAATTGTGACAGGATACTTCTCTATTTCTCACACCATGTATATTACAGAATTGCCACCTCTTAACATCCTCGAATTGTCGCCTTCCTACCCATAGCGTTTATCATGGCCTTTCCTATGGTATTTCTCATGGTATTTCGATTGTTGAATCTTCAATGTGCATCTTCTTCCTTTGCTGTTCAGGTTGATTAGCAAAATCCTCTGATGCCATCATACGAAGCTCCTTTGAGGGAAGCTCGTCTCTCTGCTTAAGAAAACGCCTGATATATACGGTATAGTACTGCTGAGCCTCAGATGTTCTGCCGCATGCTTTCATCGCCTTGATAAATGCAATAGCTGAGTCCTCCTTGTCTTCATCGACAAGCACCGCATTTTCGGCAAGTAATACCGCAAGCCGACTGTATCCTGCTCGCAGCGCAGCTTCTGATCCAGCCGTCATTATTTCAACGTACTTTTGGCTCAAATTTCTTCTCATAGATTCGACATAGGTAAAGGCATCGTCAGATGGTACATAGAGATCTCCGCGATAAACCATTCTTACTTCTTGGGACAGTCTCACAAGTTCATCATCATGAGAAGCAGACGTTACCATCCGGGCAAGTTCTTCAAAACGGTCAACATCTACCGAAAAGATATCATTGTTGAGTGAGATGGTCTTCTCGCCACGTATTGAAATAATCGGGTCAAGCGTTTTGTCAACAGACGCAACAACTTTTCTAATAACTCGAGTTGCTTGGTAGATTTTTTCCATCCCAGACTCATAGGGACAGTTTGGCCAGAGCGCATCGACAATAGCGTAGCGGCGCGCGGCATGCTTGCGAGAGAGTGCCAAATAAATGAGGAGCAGCTTGGCATAACGTTTTCCAAGAGCATTCTCCGGCACCACTACACCATTAACCGAGAGAGAAAATCCGCCCAGTATAGATAGATAAATACCTCGCTTCTCAACTGTTTCTGAAGCTGAAGATTGCTCCCTTTCATCGCTTTCATTTTCGACCGCTTGCTTATTGTACGGCAGCACGTTCACCATATGTTTCCATGTCTCAGGAACAAAACGAGCAAGTTCTTCCGAAAAATGTCCGATTCCTTGCAAGAGGGCTCGAAGTAACCAAAGTGCGTCTTGGGGAATGGAGCTTGCCAGTGTTTCTGTCTCCATCGAGGGTCGAGATCCTGAAAATGAATCCATTGCATTAAGGATCACCTGATAAACCGCATAAAGTGAAGAATTAACAATCCATCGAGTTCTTCCTTCTTTTGGCAGCTCGCCGAGCATAAAACTCGCAACTACTGCCAGCATCGATCCGGCCTCGAAAAGATAGTCGCTGTGTACTTTTTCTGCAAGAAGTACCGCATTATGTGCATGTATATGCGCACGCGCGTATGCTTTGTTTCTCATATCCAAAATACTTGCAGAGAGAAGCTCTACCGCCTGCGCAATAGTATCTCCTCGCTCCTCTGACTGGGCACTGTAACGTTCTATTTCATAGATTGTGTTCGCATCTGTCTCTTGCTGCTCAACAAACTGGAAACTTCGAATGATACCAACATAGCTTTTAATCCCCACGATACCCGAAGCCTCAAGGAATGAAACCGCCTCGTTAACCTGAGAAGGGCTCACTGTTTCCGGAAGTTTCAACAGTATCCGAAGAATCTCGTTATCGATAGTCAAAAGCGCAGAAGAAAGCGTGTTCTTTTGGCCATAACAAGAGTTCAAGCTCAATAGTCGATGTGCATCCAACAACTTGCCCACCCTTATAAGCGAGAATACTTTCCTGTGTAATAACAAACAACGAGCTGTTTCACTGTTTACATCGATACTTTCCGAGACAAACGGCAACGGCTTAGCAACCAACATCCGTGCAGAGGCGATAAGAGCGCTTCCGCTTATAAAAGCATCCGATGAGGCGATTACTTTGTTTGAAATAAGTGAACCCAATTCTTTGTGTTTTGATGCACCACGCACCATACAAGAAAGTACTCCTTCGAGCGCATGGGTATTATCCGAGGAAAGAACCTCTCTGTTTCGAACCATCAGGAATGAATTATTAACAAGCTTACTCTCACCTGCATCAATTAACTCAACTGCATTGGGCAAAACAAGACTCCATGCATTATTCTCTCCTAATAGCCTGCAGACAATTGACATGCGCTTGAAATCCCGACGCATCTTTAATAGAAGCGCTGCCTTCTGTAGCGCGATTTCCATGAAATGCGCGTATCTTCTTAATATCGGAACGCATGCCTCTAAAAGATCGGGGCGATTATTTAGTAGGCAATTAAAATGTTTTCTCGCGCTATCAATTCCAAAAAACGGAACGTTTATTTCAAAAAATGTCATGTATTCAAGGGCTTTCTTGCCTGCAACAGTTTCAATATCTTGAAACGATCCCCTCCCCAAGAGGAGCAAGATAACTCGAGTAATCAATTCTTCATGGCAAAGTGATTCCCGCACAGTGGCAAGAAGCAGAGTTACCAATGCTTCTTGGAATCCTACTCCCAAAGAACTGTCCGGAGTATCAAGCATCGACTCCTGCAAAGCTCCTACAAGTCCCGGAATTCTTCTCGTCAGCTTTACGGCGCGCATCTTTTTAGCATTCGAAACTTTTGAGCCGCCCTCGTCAAGCAATAATTCCTGAGCACCAAAAACAAGACAATTTGGAATTTCTTCGACAATCTGAGCGGCCTCTGGCAGACATGAAATGATAACAGCGCACCCTGCAGATCTTAGTCTCATAAAAGCACGCGCTTGCTTAATAACGAGAGCTTCATCGGATTCGGGCACATCGTCAAAGAACGCAATGCGAGGCTTTTTGGACGACTTGTACCGAGAAATATCATATGATTTTCTGCTGATATAGGCAGTCGCCTCTTTCGGGCTGTATCCAGAAAGCGAAAAATCGTAGCACTTCCATCCGCGATAGTCAGCGAACGCACGGAGCTCATGCATAAGTGTTGTCTTACCCATCCGGGGTTCTGCACAAAGAATGAGGATTTTCTCGCGAACTTGTGAATCAAGAAACTTATTCACTATAAGTGACCGATCAAAAAGCTTCTCGCACACATTCTCACATACATCGCCGTGATTTTGTTTTAGTACATTGTTTTTATGTACTCCAGAATTGCCCTGAAACATGTAATCCCCCCTATACATAAGTTCCACTATCGGACAGTCTTGCTATTACAAAACCGGTAATAATAGATTGCTACCAAACGCAATTATTTATTTTAAGAAGTCGGTAATCGGTATGCTTAAATTTGACAGATACCTGTCAGATACGTGTCAAATAACAATTAAAAATATGAAAGTATAAAAATGACTGTTGAAAACTGCATAAAACCTCACCGCAACAGCACACTTTATCTCACTGACAATTGTTTGTAGGCGTCAACCAACCAAAGCTAAAAGAGCTGCCCGAGATCTTTAATAACTCATACCAGTAACAATGTTGAAAATGTTGAAAACAATTGGGAAAAATTTGTTAATTTGGAGTCCTTACTAAACATGGGAATAAACGGAGATTTTATGAAGACGGTGAACGGTATGGAAAAACAATGCGTTCATAGGTTCATCAAATAATCTCGACAATTTCTACAAATTTGAGTTCATTTGGATCAAAGGAATTTTGAGTCTTGGAATCGAAAAAAGCTTCTAATCTCAGAGCCTTGAGGGCATAAAACTTCGTGCTTCTACTTAATTTCTCCGGCCTTCTGGCGGTATTATTCTCTTTCCTCAGAAGCTCACTCTCGGCAGTGCGCATGCATCCTCTTCTTTTAGAGCCTCCTTCCCCATCCCCCCACCTCTAAAAGTCACCAGTAACGGATGTTTTGTCTAATTCCTTTGCAAACGGATCGTTTACGGGTGGTTTTTGGAAGCAAAACGTGTGTTTACTTGTGGTTTTATATCGATTTAGGCGTTTAGTGGTGATTTGAATCACCCGTAAACAGCGTATCTGACGGGGTTTTTGAAATCTATGCGTTTAGTG
>ERZ773022.2469-NODE-2469-length-11086-cov-8.962651_pt1 | contig 11086 bp, 7 predicted proteins | sample MGYA00580839_ERZ773022 | MGnify/ENA primary metagenome ERZ773022 (study PRJEB29015, sample SAMEA2738020) | human oral metagenome | biome: human oral; feature: human-associated habitat; material: dental | place: China | collected 2044 ... | reverse complement strand
ACGGCGCGCCTGGACGCCGTCGAGCAGGCCCTGGCCGGGCCGACGGCGCCGCCCGGGCGGGCGGGGGCGCCCCTGGCGCAGTTCGTGGCCACGGCGCGCGCGTGGGGGGCCCGGGCCCTGGCCGAGCACTACGTGGAGACCTTCGACCGGCGTCGGCGCTGCTGCCTGTACCTGACCTACTACGCCGTGGGGGACACCCGGCACCGGGGCGCCGCCATCCTGGCCTTCAAGCAGGCGCTGGCGGGGGCCGGCTACGAGATGACGTGCGGCGAACTGCCCGACTACCTGCCGGTGGTCCTGGAGCTGAGCGCGCGCAGCGACGACGAGATCGCCCGGGTCCTGCTCGCCTCGCACCGCGAGGGCATCGAGGTGCTGCGCAGCGCGCTGGTCGACGTCGGCTCCCCCTACGCCCGCCTGGTGGAGGCCGTGTCCATGACCCTGCCGCGGATCGACGCCGCCACCGCGGACCGCGTCCGGGCCCTGGTGGCGGCGGGCCCGCCCACGGAGACGGTGGGCGTCACCGAGGTCCTGCCCTTCCCGTCCACGCCCGTCTCCCCGGCGGCCCGCGCCGTCCTCGAACCGGACGTCCTGTCCGCCGTCGCCCGCAACGCATCCCGGAAGGCCCGATCATGAGCACCTTCGAGCAGTCCGTCCTGTGGACCGCCCTGCCCTACGCGTCCTTCGTCCTCCTGGTGGCGGGGCTCGTCTGGCGCTACCGCACCGACCAGTTCGGCTGGACGAGCCGGTCCTCGCAGTGGAACGAGTCGCGGATCCTGCGCTGGGCCTCGCCCCTGTTCCACTTCGGCATCCTGTTCGTGGCCGCCGGCCACGTCATGGGCCTGGGGGTGCCCAAGTCCTTCACCGAGGCGGCGGGCGTGCCCGAGCACGTGTACCACCTCATGGCGGTCATCCCCGGCACGATCGCCGGGGTCATGACGATCATCGGGCTGGGCGGGCTGCTGTACCGCCGCTTCGTGGTCAAGTCGGTGCGCCTGGCCACGACGAGGAACGACAAGATCATGTACGTCCTCCTTCTCCTGCCCATCTGCCTGGGCGCCTGGGCGACGATCTCCACCCAGCTCATGGGGGGCCTGCACGGCGGCTACGACTACCGCGAGACGATCAGCCCCTGGTTCCGCTCGATCTTCATGCTCCGCCCGCGCGCCGAGCTCATGGCGGACGTGCCCCTGGCCTTCAAGCTGCACATCGTGGCGGGCCTGCTGCTGTTCGCCATCTGGCCCTTCACGCGCCTGGTGCACGCCGTCTCCGCGCCCGTGGGGTATGTGACGCGCCCCTACATCGTCTACCGCTCCCGCGGCGGGGCGACCTCCACCGTCGCGCCGCGCCGCGGCTGGGACCCGGTGCGCACGCAGGGCACCGGCAACCAGGGGGCCGACGACCTCACGCCCTCCCAGGGGGCGTGAGGGCCCCGGCGCCCTCCCGGCGGCCGCGGCCCGCGCCCGCCCCGGGGGAGTCGTTTTGGTGATGTCACCTGGGATCGCATGGTGCGCGGCGGGCTCGCGCCGATCCCGACTTCCGGACCACCGCTTCCGATGAGACAAGGATCGCTGCGCCCCTTCTCACCGGATCACCGAAGATGATCCGGGACGGGGCCGGCGCCGCCGATGCCCAGGACGCGGTCGCCGTCCCTCTGCTCGTCGAGATGTGCATTTCGCTCTCGAGAGGTGCGTTTTGCACTCGAGAACGACGGTTGGAACTGCACTCTCGAATGCGAAGTGCACGTCTGGGCACCTGCCGTGGTCGCCGTCCGAGCCCGCGGCGGCGCGGGTTGTCCAAATCTGTTGCAAAGGCCCGGATCGAGCTGAAGCGTAGAAAGCGAATCGTTGATATTCCGCGCTTCTTCTCGCGGCCGATCCCGGCCCGGAGCCCCTTTGCAACAGATTTGGACAAGCCCCCGCCCCGGACCGCCCCAGGAGTCCCATGCGCACCACCCCGGACCCGCCCGTCCGCGCCATCATGACGATCCCGACCCGCGAGCCCGTCATCTTCGATGAGAGGAGCCCATCTCATATGATCTGAGCGTCTGCACGAGGGGGATGACCATGATCCGGCCGGAGATCGAGGAGCTCGAGCGCCTGGGGCCCCTGCCCGCGGATGACGACGACTATCCCGGGATCGACCGGAGGCTGTTCGACGTCGAGCATCTCCTCGCCGCCGTCGATCCTCCCGTCACCGTGGAGGAGGCGCGGGTGCTGGCCGCGCTGTTCCCGCGGGACGGGGGCACCTGCTACGGCCTGGCGTGGTCGTTGCTGCACCTCATCGAGACCCTGGGCGCCGACGGCCTCGGGGCGGTCGTGACCGGAGTCGATTCCGCGCAATGGCGCGAGATGTTCGAGCAGCGCCTGGAGAACGCCGAGGACCCGCGCCGGCCGAGATGACGACCCGCGCCGGCGGCGGGATGACGACCGTCCCTGATCCCGGCCCCGGGCGCCGCGTCCCGGGGTATCGGGCTCCTGGTACGCTCGGCGCCATCGGAGGAGTACCGCCGTGCGAGCCGAGGGGGTCCCGGACGCGCCCGGAACGATGAAGTCGACGCCCGGGGGCGTCATCGACTTCTCGGTCGAGGAGGAACGAACAATGTGCGAGGGACCGGACCCGGAGCCGGCCCGGGGAATCGACGACGACGTTGCGCGCCCGGTCGAGTCGCTGCGCGAGGCGCAGCGGCGTGCGGCCGGTATCAGCCGGAGGGCCCTGCGGGACTTCGTCCGCACCCGCCTCCGCGAGGGCCGTGGTGTCGCCGAGGCGATGCTTGTCACCGGGACGCTGCGGGGCGCCGACATCGTCGAACTCGTGCCCGAACTCGTGCCGCTGGTCAGCAGCGAGGAATACGGCGAGAGGGCCGGCGAGCTTTTGGCGAGGATCCCCTTCGACGAGGCCGTCGAACTGGTGGTGCCCGAGGTTCTGGGAATGATCCTGCGCGTCGACTACTGGGACCTGTGGAACCTGGCGCGCCTTCTGCACCGTCTCGGCCACCACGACGCCCTGCGGCACGTCGTCGAGGTGATCGACTCGTGCTGCGACCCGGATACGCGGATGGTCGGCGAGTGGATCACCGATGAGCTGCTGAGCGCGGCCGCCGTGACGGATGTGACGGAGTTCGTCCGGAGAGCGTCCGCGGGCAGGCGATCATGGTCCCCCGCCATCGCCTCAGGAATTGCGCAGACGGCGTCCACGACTCGGAACTTCACAATATCCTGGGAGCCCGGTGTCGGGGAGTCATGGATGCGCCTGCAGCGGGGAGAGGATCTGCTCGGCTGCTTCGGCGTCGATGTTCCACTGCTGTTCTGCACGAATGAGCTCGCCGAGGGGGACTGGCCGGATCCGGTCGTGGTCGCGAGCGTCCCTTCGCTCACCAGACCGGTAGTGGCATGCGACAGGGAGGTTCTGGAGCACTCGTTCGGAACAATATTCGACCCATGGGATTTCTACCCGTTGGGCTTCAGCGTCATAGATCTCTGCAACAGGATGGCATGAGACTCACACGGCCGGCAGATCACGGCTCGCCGCCGAGCGGCCCGAGGCCAGCGGAACCGGGCGCGATGACGCCCCAGAACCCGATTTTTCCCGGACTCGCCGGTTACGATGGCCGCGGCGCCGTCCGGCCCCGTGCGCACCGGCACGACGGGAGGACGGAGCCCGGGGGGCCCGGCACCGGGGCGGGAGCCCGCGGACCCGGCCTCGCAATCGCACTGAACCGAAAGGACCCCCATGCGCCTCTCGCGCCGCCTGGCCATCACTGCACTCTCACTCATCTCCGCCGTCTCGCTCGTCGCGTGCGGGGGCGCCTCCGACTCGACGAACCCCGCGACCCCTGCGGCCGGCGCCCAGGGCGCCTCCGCCGGCGCGGACATCACCGGCGAGGTCACCGTCTTCGCGGCCGCCTCCCTCCAGGACGCCTTCAAGGCACTGGCCGAGTCCTTCCAGAACGCCCACCCGGGCGTCCGCATCACCTTCGACTTCCAGGGATCCCAGGACCTCGTCACCGCCCTGGACGGGGGCGCGTCCGCCGACATCCTGGCCACCGCCAACAACTCGACCATGACCGACGCCGCGAGCAAGGGCCTGGTCGGCGAGCAGACCGAGTTCGCCACCAATGTCCTGACCCTCATCGTGCCGGCCGGCAACCCGGCGGGCGTCACCGGCATCAACGACGGCTCCCTGGACAAGGCCGACCTGGTCATCTGCGCCCCCGAGGTCCCCTGCGGCGAGGCCACCCAGAAGCTCGCCACCGAACTCGGCGTGACCCTCAACCCCGTCTCCGAGGAGCAGAAGGTCACCGACGTGCGCGGCAAGGTCGAGTCCGGCGAGGCCCAGGCGGGCATCGTCTACACCACCGACGCCGCCCAGGCCGGCGACAAGGTCGAGACCATCGCCCTTCCGCCCAACTCCGTGATCAACCACTACCCGATCGCGCTGACCAAGTCGGCCGCCAACTCTCAGGCCGCCCAGGCATTCATCGACTACATCCTGTCCCCCGAGGGTCAGAAGGTCCTCCAGGACACCTACGGCTTCGGCGCGCCGGGCGCCGCCTCCGGGACGACGGCGACCCCGGCGGCCACTCCGGCCGCGACTGGGACGCCGGCGGAGACCGGGACTCCGGCCCCGGCGCAGACGGCGACCCCGGCCCCGGCGCAGACGGCCGCTGAGACGGGCACCGAGCCGGCCACCCAGAACAACTGACCGATCCGGCTCCCGTGGGCAGGCGTCCGTGGACGCCTGCCCACGTCTCGCGACAGGCCCTCCACAATGACCCGCCAAGACCCCCCGCCCGCCGGACCGTCCGCCCCGCAGCCCGCCGGGAGCCCCGTCGCCCCGCAGCCCGCTCGTCGGTTCGCCCGACGCCGCTCGCGCGCGGCCCGCAACCCACTGCCCCCGCCCGTGCTCCTCCTCGCCGTCCTGGGCGCCTGCGCCATCGTCCTGCCCTTCGTCGGACTGGGCACGCGCGTGGCCTGGAACGAGCTGCCGACGCTGCTCGTCTCCACCTCCGCGCGAGCCGCCCTGGACCTGTCCCTGCGCACCTGCCTGATCGCCACGGCGATCTCGGTGGGCCTGGGTGTGCCCCTGGCCCTGCTGCTCGCCCGAGACTGGCCGGGCGTGCGGGTGGGCCGGGTCATGGCCGTCCTGCCCATGACCATGCCGCCCGTCGTCGCCGGCATCGCCCTGCTGTCGACCCTGGGCCGCCGGGGCGTGCTCGGCCCCTCCCTGGAGGCCGCGGGCATCAGGGTCTCCTTCTCCCCCCTCGCCGTCGTCATCGCATGGGCGCTCATCGCCGTCGTCGCCATGAGCGCGATCCTCCAGGGATGGGGGAAGGGCGGGCTCTTCGATCGCCTCTCCACCGGCGACGTCGCCACTCCGCACACGGAGTCCTCCCTCGTCGCCGACCTCACCGGCCCCAGCGCCGATGAGGGGGAGCGGATCAGCATCGTCGTGCGCGGCGTCGACATGAGCGCCAACCCCGCCGCCCTGGCCAGCGCCGTCGCCGCCGCCCGGCCCCAGCTGGAGGGCGTCGACGGCGTCGCCTCCGTCACCGATGCCTTCTCCGTGGCCGATCCCCGCTCGCCAGAGGCCAAGGCGATGCTCTCCGCCCGCGGGGACGGCTTCGCCGAGGTGGTCACCCTCGCCCCAGGCCTGTCCGACACCGACATCGACGCCGCCACCCAGCGCGTCACGGACGCCGCGGGCGGTCCCTACCTCGAGGCCCTGCGCGCCGCCGCGCCGGAGGCAGCGGTCGACGCGGTCTCGGCAGAACTCATCGGCGACTCCATCGGCGAGGTCGTCCGAAACGACCTCGCCTCCGGGGAATCCGTGAGCCTGCCCATCGCCCTCGTGCTCCTCGTCCTCGTCTTCGGGGGCCTGCTCGCCGCAGGACTGCCGCTGGCGGGCGCGATCGTCGCGATCATCACCGGCATGGGGGCGCTGTGGGGAATGACCTTCGCGCTCGAGGTCCACTCCTTCATCCTCAACGTCATCTCGCTGATCGGCCTGTCCCTCTCCATCGACTACGGGCTGCTCGTCGTCAGCCGATACCGCGAGGAGGTCGCGATCGCCATCGCGGCGCGCGAGTACGAGGACGGGGACTACATCGGCATGCCCACCGGTGAGGACATGCGCTCCCTCGTGCGCGACTGCGTCACGCGCGCCGTGGCGACGGCGGGGCGCACCGTCTCCTTCTCCGCCCTGACCATCGCCTGCTCGATCGCCGGGCTGCTCGTCATGCGCTCGCCCATGCTGCGCACCATCGCCGGAGGGGCCGTCGCCGTCGCCCTGCTCGCCGTCGCCTGCGCGATCACGCTCGTGCCCGCGATCATCACGCTCCTGGGCGGCCACCTCGTGCGCCCCAGCCTGCTCTCCCGGGTCCCCGGCGCGCGCCGGGCCCTGGCCGCCGTCGGCGACGCCTCGGCCGACCACGGCTTCTTCTCCCGCCTGTCCCACCGCGTCGTCGCCCACCCCTGGCTCGTCATCCTGGCCATCGTCGCGATTCTCGCCGCCATGGCGGCGCCCATCGGCTCGATGCGCATGCGCACCAACGTCGCCGAGTACATCCCTCGGGGCTCCTCGGTGAGAACCGCCTACGACACCCTCCAGGCCGACTACCCCGCTCTGGCCACGCCGACAATCTCCGTCGTCGCTCGCACGGACGCGGAGGGGGTCGCCCCGCTCGTCAACGGCATCGCGCAGATGGAGGACGTCTCGAGCGCGCGCGCCTCAGCCCTCGAGGGGCACGACGACATGGTCCTCATCCGGGTCCTCATGGATGTCGAGGACCCTGTCGGGCCGCGGGTGACCGACGCCGTCGAGCAGATCCGCGCCACGCCCGTCGGCTATGAGAGGTGGGTCGGCGGGACGGCCGCCAGGCAGATCGACTTCATCGACTCGATGGCGGAGCGCGCCCCCTGGGCCATCGCGATCGTCGTCCTCGCGGTCTTCGTCCTCCTGCTGGGCATGACCGGCTGGTTCCAGAACTCGTCTCAGGCGAGATCGATGTGCGTATCACTGCGGCTACCGCCACCGTGCCCGGAATGCAGACTGATAGCGGTGCTCTCGCCGTCTCGTCTCGATCCGGAAACCCTAAGGGGGCGCAGAACTGGAACGACGCGGATATCCCAGTGACGACGCTCAAAGGGGTTCTTGCGAGCGCCTACGAAGCGGTGACGATGTCACGTTTCAGGATCTTTGGCGATCATTCGCACAAAATCATCAACCGTCGTTCAGCAGCGGAGGCGCTCGCTCTCTATCCGGTGTTCTTGTCTTATCAGGAAGGCAAAGGGTATCGTGTGCGCGTTATGCTGGGGGACAATGATGTTCCCAAAAAGGAGGAATGGAATTCTGCGCCTCCAATCGTCTGTGAGGCCTTTATCCCCGATTCTGTAAAAGCCGGAGTGGCGTTTTATGACGACAAAGGCAGCGAACTAGTCTTCTGGGGAGGTAAGAAGAAGTCCTGTGGTGACCAAGAGGCCGCTCGTCGACGTGTGGAAAGGGCCCGCGAGCTCGCCCCTCATATGGCCCACATCAAGGTAAAGCTTGTGAAAGAAGGTTTCTTCGATAACGATCGGTTTATTGTTAAGAGCATTGCGACACAAGGCGGCATCCAGGAGACCCTGTTTGACACGAAAAAAGGCCAATCCCATCGAAAAGGGGGTGGAAAGGATAAGTCATCCAATTCTTGTGGGTCATATGAAGGCGTAGTTGTGCGTACGACTCCGGATGACGCAAGCGAGCCACTCATTGATACGAAGGTCAATGAGTTTTTATTCTTTGACCGCTTCTTTGATGACCCTGAAAAAGCCCAGTACATCGACGTCGGTCCTGATGCCGAAGGAAGCAATCCCGTGATCGACTCGCTTGCCGAGGTTCTTAACAGTTACATCGTCGAGTGCCGCGCCCTTAAGAAACGCGAGGCGGGGAGTCAAGGCGTTCAACCGGGAACCGGCACACGGACTAGCAAGGATCCCAACAATCGCTTAGTGTCCGATATTCTTGCCGCTCGCGGCGACAACGTCACTCGGGGCGAAATCAAGGACTACCTGCGGGAAAAAGCGGCAGAGCCTAATTCTATGGGGATTCCGCTGTTTGCGGAGATCAGCTCGTCGAAGAAGAAGAACTCCCCCAGGGTTGTGTCTTTAACGCCAACGCAGGTCGGTCGGCGAGTTGTGGGGGTCCCGCCACATGAGTTAGCGGAGCAGGCAGGAATGCTTCCCTCAGAGAGTCTCGACGAATGCTCTCCTGCGGAGCGCTTGTGGGGATTTGCTCACGACGATGAACTCGGCGGTAGCGAAGAGGACGGACAACGCCGCACTTCTCCTGGGTATCGTGGACATATCACTATTTGTCCTGTTGTTCCCGTGTCTGGATGCGACGGTCTGAAGCGGTCCGGAAAAGGGGACCAGTGGGTCCTCAATCCCCTCGCCACTCCCAAGCCTTCCAGTGGCGCCCCCTATCTACGTGGCCTCAAAGGTCAGACCGTTGACGAGGCTTCGACTCGAGGGGAGATGTTTAAAAAGAATATGTCGCTAATTCGTAAAGCGTACCCTACTCATCGCGGCGAGCTGAGCAACAAGGGGCTTCCTTCTAGGGCTGCTGTAGCTGATGACGGCGAACCCGGGACGCAGAATACGCATCTTGTCTCGTATCTCAAGCCTGGCGCCGCATTTACCACAACTATTATGTTCGATAACGTTACGCGGCAAGAACTGGCTGTACTTCTTTGGCTCCTCACGCCAGAGCGCCTGGTTCCCGACGGTGAATGCAGTAAGTTTGTTTCTAGAAGCGAGCATGTTGTGGGCTACCATCGTCTAGGGCATGGAAAACCCTACGGATTGGGGAGTGTGGAGATCAGGGCGATTGATGTTCGTTTCGCTGAAAATAGCGACGTAGCGACGGCCTATAGGAGTCTCAGCGGATGTTTAGGTATTTTTGATGGGGTTCATAACGGTTCGTTGGCTGACTTGGAAGTGCTTAAATCCTTCTTAGAGCATCTTCCCAAGGGTTTTAAGGACTCCCTCCCGGTGCGTGCGTTCCAACGTGCGTCATTTGGATTTGTTGACAAAGGAGGGAAACCCGAGGATGTGACGTATCCGAAATCGGAAGGCTCGGGTGACCTTTCTCCGATCATTGGATGGTTTTCAAAACGAGAGACTAGCAGAGTAACCAGGAATCAAGATATAAACGATCCGCGTTATTATATTGAGCCACTCGCTGATCCTGAGTCTAAAGAATAGGGAGGAGACTGTGGCAGCTACAAGTCCCAGATGTGTATGCTGTGTCAGCCAAAGAGCTCTTGAAAGCAGCTAATCTGAGACTTCGTCACTTCTGCGATGCAGGCCGGTGCTGTCAAAGACAAGGGCGGTCCCGTGTGCCTCGCCGCGTACAGGGCAGGTTTAATGTTTAGTCGGTCACTAAAAAATGGGGCGTTCTGCTTCGATGGTTGTATGCGGGCTAGCAGGGATCGGGCAGTTTGCGAAGAACCCGGTGACCAGGTCTTTGGCAAAGTGCGCCAAGGACGCGGGCGAGAAGGGTCAGGCCTGCCACCACAGGGTGCGCCTGACAGTCGGACTCTTCTTTCGAGGCTGAATGACCTGCGATGCAGTTTCTTCAGCGAATTCACGCTGATTCTGAGCGCTTTCGTCCATTCACCCCACTCTTTCCAAGATGCCATACAGATAGGTACAGATAGGCACCGACATTCTATAATTTTGCTCCATTCCTGCAGGTCTGATCCGCTTCAACGGTCTTGTGTGCAGGATCCGCCATTCGCATAGGCTGCGTGGTTCAGCATCTGCTATACAGCTGACTGTCTGTTGCACAATTTCGCCTGGTTTCTTTCGATACGTCTAGACAGATCGCCGTCTGGACTGGACGCCGTCGGTGGCGATCGCCGGCCGACGTTGTCCAGTTACTGCTGAATATGCGACTGGTGGCGACGGCGCTTGCCTGACCTGCTCGTGCTTGGCTTGATCGAGCGAGCCAACCCGAAGCGGCCTCGCAGCAGTCTTCAGCGCTATAGAATCGCTGATTCCGACCGCGCGTACTGGCCGAAATGGAAGGAAGCTCTGATTGGCGGAAGCTCCGACTAGCACGGAGAGCGCGGGGTGCGTCTCAAGGCGGCGAAAGACACCGGTGGGACGGCGGCGTTCAGCGGAACGCAACGAACGGAACGCGGTGAAATCGAGTGAATGGAAGGAAAGACGTTGACACCGCAGGGTTCTCACGGCGGCTAGGGGTGAGCCGCAACCGTGTTCGTGCGCTTCTTGACGGCAAGGCATCGCTTTTCGCATGCCGATGTTTATAATCTGGAGGCTCTTACCGGCATCCCGACAGGGCTATGGAAGCGTCATGAAACTGGCTATTGTCACGATTTAGCTTGCCGCGAGGCTGACGCGTGAAGAATCAGCAATAGGGCGCATCCTTAGCCGTCGATTATTTACGGATGACGGCTCTCCACCTTTGACGGGAACCCCGTCTTAGTAGTAATTCTGTCACCGCGACCAATTGCGTTGGAGCCGTGAACTGCTATTGATGATTTGGAGGTGAGACAAGTGGCCCTGGTGAGAGCGAGCAGCTCGGGACAGGCTGTGCGACGTCGGACTCGCTGGCAGCGATTGCCTCTCTTCGATAGCTTGGTGCCCATCGCCGCCGCGAAAACGAGAGTCGGAGACGGGAGGAACTGGGGACCGGGGAAAAGCCTGGGGTAAGGAAAGCCGAGGGAGGGGAAGCCTGGGATAACGCGAACCAGAGAGAATGGGAGTCAGGATGGGGCATTGCGCGTACAGAGTCATCGATAGAGGGACCTACCACGGGTTCGATGAATTCCAGACGCCGCAGTCTTTCACCGACGGCACTACGTAGCGTCTGACCTAGTCGGACTTTCTGGACGGCGACAATAGCTTCGCCATGTGTTGTGGGCTCTGCTTGAGAGTGTGCTTCGCGTTGACGACGTTCCTGCAGATCCCGTTGTGTCCTCCAACTGCATGCAGTGCGGCGGCTCTGGTGAGGCGATGCCGGTGGAAGTGTGAATCACGCAGGAAGATGGACTCTTACGAGCAGTGCGCCGTCGCCCATGAATCCG
>ERZ773022.2466-NODE-2466-length-11089-cov-9.334058_pt1 | contig 11089 bp, 6 predicted proteins | sample MGYA00580839_ERZ773022 | MGnify/ENA primary metagenome ERZ773022 (study PRJEB29015, sample SAMEA2738020) | human oral metagenome | biome: human oral; feature: human-associated habitat; material: dental | place: China | collected 2044 ... | reverse complement strand
TGGTCATTACAAATACAGTTAATATGTTTCAAGGAGCAGTAGCAGCAGCTTGTGAAAATATTCCGCATTTCTGGCTGATTCATGAATTTCCCGAAGGAGAATTTGGTTATTATAAAGAGAAAATTGATTTTGTAGATGAATATTCTAAGGAGATTTTTGCGGTGACAGGTTCTCTGCAAAAAAGACTAGCCCAGCTTCTCCCTCATAGAAAAATTCGTTCCTTTGCCCCTTTTACCGAGATCAAAGCTGAAAAGGAGCAAAAACTTGCTGGAAATGAGTGTCGTATCCTGTCAGTTGGTCGTCTGACAGAGAGAAAAAATCAACTAGAACTCCTTCAAGCTTATACAAAACTCTCTCAGCCAAGACCGGAACTAGTCTTTATTGGGGCTTGGGACAATGAATATAAGAATAAGTGTGACTCCTATATAGATGAACATCAGTTAGAAAATATCCAGTTTTTAGGATATCGTGATAATCCTTGGGCTGAGGCAACAACAGCCGATGTGGCAGTTTTTCCATCCGCTATGGAGACCTTTGGCCTAGTCTACATAGAATCCATTATGAATGGCTTACCAACCATTCTATCAGATAATCCAGGCCACCTGTCAGCCTATGAAATGTTCGAGGAAGGCCAACTCTATCCTACGGGAAATGTAGATGAATTAACAAATCAAATCCAGCAATGTTTAGAAAATTTCGAATACTTGAAGAAGCGCTCTTTAGATAACGTAGAAAGAGTAAAGAATCTTTACAAGGTTTCCAGTGTTTATCATGACATCTTAGAGGTAATCGCTCAGTCTGACACTACTAGTGGACATTCTTTACGACATATAAAATTTTTATTTGAACCGCGTCCTTCCCTTTCGCCAATAAGTGCTCTCTTGAACAAAGTAAAGAAAAAAATAAGTTGTTTTAAAAGTTAAAGAATGTTTTTAAGTGGTAGTAGCCTACTACGGATGCTAGGAAAGTCGAATCAAACAATAATTTTGCTTAGGCGATATTATGATTTGTTCGACTTTTTTCTCTGTAGCCCACAAATCACCAATAAAATGATATAATAGACTAGATTGTAAATCTTTGAATAGAGGAAAAGCATGAGACATGTCTTCATCATCGGAAGTCGCGGGCTTCCTGCTAAATATGGCGGATTTGAAACCTTTGTTGAAAAATTAGTAGAAAATAAGGTTTCTTCCCAAATCCAGTATCATGTAGCTTGTTTGTCGGATGATGAAGCTTTTCATCATTTTGATTACAAGGGAGTGGATTGCTTCACCGTTAAGGCTCCTCAGTTGGGGCCGGCTCGGGTGATTGCTTATGATATGATGGCTATCAATTATTCTCTAAAGCTAGTGCAAGAGCAGCAGATTGAGCGTCCAATTTTTTATATTTTAGGCAATACGATTGGAGCCTTTGTGGCGCCTTTTGCACATAAAATTCATAAAGTGGGCGGGACTTTCTTTATCAATCCAGATGGTCTGGAATGGAAGCGGGCCAAGTGGCCTAAGCCAGTTCAAGCCTATCTTAAATATTCTGAGAGGGTTATGACCAAGTATGCTGATCTGGTCATTGCGGACAACCAAGGCATTGAAAGCTATATAAAACAGTCCTATCCTTGGTCTAAGACGGCTTTCATTGCTTATGGGACAGACCTCCAGCTATCTTCTCTTGACTCTCAGGATGCTCGCGTGCGTGATTTTTTTGAGAAATGGCAGAGCAGAGAAAAGGAATATTATTTGATTGTTGGACGTTTTGTGCCAGAAAACAACTACGAGACCATCATTCGGGAATTTATAAAATCCAAAACCCAACGTTACTTGCTAATTATCTGCAATCATGAGGGAAATCCTTATTATGAAGAGCTTAAGCAAAAAACGGGTTTTGATAAGGATTCTCGGATTAAGTTTGTCGGGACTGTTTATGATCAGGAATTGCTCAAATACATCCGCAATCAAGCTTTTGCCTACTTGCATGGCCACGAAGTCGGTGGAACTAATCCCGGGCTTCTGGAAGCTCTGGCTCAGACTGATGCCAATTTGGTTTTGGACGTGGACTTCAACCATCAAGTAGCCCAAGAAACAGCTTTGTATTGGCAAAAAGAAGAGGGGCAGTTGGCCCAGCTGATTGACAAAGTGGATGGTCAGCTCGATTTTTCTGAGCTAGGTCAGGCAGCCAAAGAAAATATGAAAGAAAACTACACCTGGGAAAAAATTGTAGGTGAATACGAGGAGCTATTTTTATCATGAAAGTGACTATTCTTCTGTCTACCTATAATGGTGAGCAGTTTCTGACAGAGCAGATTGAAAGTATTCAAGCCCAAACCTATAGGGACTGGCAGCTTTTGATTCGAGATGACGGATCTAGTGATGGGACGCGAGCGATTATTGAGGATTTTTGCCAACAGGATGACCGAATTTTCTTTATCAATCCGGAAGAAGTTCAAAATTTGGGTGTCATTAAGAGTTTTCATAGCTTGCTTAAGTATCAGGATTCGGATGTTTACTTTTTTAGCGATCAGGATGATGTCTGGTTGCCGGATAAGTTGGCGATTCAGTTGGCGGCAGCAGAAAACTATGATGCTTCCGTACCTTTGTTGGTTTATATGGATTTAAAAGTGGTGGATCAGGAGCTAAATGTTGTTCATGAAAGTATGATTCGAACGCAGTCTGATCATGCCAATACAAAATTGATTCAGGAACTGACGGAAAATACGGTGACAGGTGGCGTTTCGATGATCAACCGCGCTCTGGCTGATTTGTGGACGGGGCAGGAGGAACATGAACTGCTTATGCACGATTGGTATCTGGGCTTGTTGGCTTCGGCCTTTGGGCAACTTGTTTATCTGGATCAGCCAGGTGAGCTCTATCGCCAACATTCCAATAATGTATTGGGAGCCCGAACCTTACGCAAGCGGATGAAGAACTGGATTCATCCTAGCCGTCTATTTGCAAAATATTGGAAATTGATAAAAGACAGTCAGACTCAGGCCCGCAACCTTCTTAGTAAGCCTCTGACAACTGGAAATAGAGAAATTATTGAACATTTTGTGACAATCATGGAAGCCCCTTTTGCAGAGCGACTGCGACGGATTCGAAAGTATGGCTACAGAAAAAATCGTGCCTTTCATACTTTGGTTTTCACTTGCTTGATCTTGACAAAATTTAGGTATAAGGAGAAATAAATTATAATGGATTTTTTTACTAAAAAAAATTGGATTCTCTTACGGGAGATGATTAAAACAGATTTTAAATTGCGCTATCAAGGCTCTCTTATTGGCCACTTATGGTCTATTTTGAAACCTCTACTACTATTTACGGTCATGTATTTAGTTTTTGTACGCTTTTTACGTTTTGATGATGGTACCCCTCATTACGCAGTATCCCTTCTCTTAGGGATGGTGACTTGGAACTTTTTTTCAGAAGCAACCAATATGGGAATGATGTCTATTGTGTCTAGAGGGGACTTGTTACGAAAGTTGAATTTCTCTAAGTCGATTATTGTCTATTCTGCTATTGCAGGAGCAGCTATTAACTATGCAATTAACTTATTGGTAGTGTTTATTTTTGCATTGATAAATGGAGTTTCGCTTAGTTTTGGATGGCTGGTAATCATTCCTACATTCTTTGAGTTGGTCTTGGTTTCAGCAGGATTTGCTTTTATACTCGCTACGCTCTTTGTGAAATACCGTGATATTGGACCGATTTGGGAAGTAGTCTTACAGGCTGGTCTGTATGGAACACCGATTATTTATTCACTTACTTTTATCCTCCAACGGGGACAAGTTACATTTGCAAAGTTAATGATGCTCAACCCGATAGCTCAGATTATTCAGGATCTCCGTCACTTTGTGATTTATTCAGGAAGCACACGTGGCTGGGATTTGATTGAAAATCACTGGATTGCCTTAATTCCGTACGTATTGCCTGTCGTGATATTTGTAATCGGATACCACATTTTTAATAAAAATGCTAAGAGATTTGCGGAGATTTTATAATGACGAATAATATTGCAGTAAAAGTTGACCATGTTAGTAAATTTTTTAAGCTACCAACAGAGTCAACACAAAGTTTAAGAACGAGCTTGGTCAATCGTTTCCGAGGGATCAAGGGCTACAAAGAACAGCATGTTCTCAAGGATATTTCCTTTGAAGTAGAGAAGGGAGATTTTTTCGGAATCGTTGGTCGAAATGGTTCTGGAAAATCCACTCTATTAAAAATCATTTCTGAAATATATGTACCTGAAAAGGGGACCGTCACTATTGATGGCAAGCTGGTCTCTTTCATTGAGCTAGGAGTCGGTTTTAATCCAGAACTGACCGGCCGAGAAAATGTCTATATGAATGGTGCCATGTTGGGCTTTTCAACCGAAGAAGTAGACGCTATGTATGCTGACATCGTTGAATTTGCTGAGCTGGGTGAGTTTATGAATCAAAAACTCAAAAATTATTCTAGCGGGATGCAGGTTCGACTAGCTTTTTCTGTCGCTATCAAAGCTCAGGGCGATATTCTTATCCTAGATGAGGTCTTGGCGGTTGGAGATGAGGCTTTTCAACGAAAATGTAACGACTATTTCATGGAGCGCAAACAATCAGGAAAGACAACTATTCTGGTAACCCATGATATGGGGGCGGTAAAAAAATACTGTAATAAGGCTGTTTTAATTGAAAATGGCTTGGTAAAGGCTTATGGGGATCCATTTGATGTATCGGATCAATATAGCTTTGATAACATTCAACCACAGCAAACAATTGTAGTAGATCCGAGTGGGAATGTCATTGGGATTGATCGAAATGTTGATAACTTCTCAGCAAAATTGATTTCTGAGAATAAACTATCACCTGATGATGATGTAGTAATTGAATTTTCTTATGATTTATTAAAGGAAAATATCACTACTCATATCGCATTTTCTTTTGTTGATATTTCAACGGGGAATGGTCTTTATAATGATAATTCAATAGACTTTGCTCAAAGTGGAGTTGGCTCTAAAAAATTGACGTATAAGTGCAAATTGCCTTATTTTAATCATGTTAAACTACGTTTGGTTGCATTTTTACGTGATGAGAATCAAAAGGATTTGGCAGTCTTATCTATTCCTTCTCCACCGGTGTTTTCTATAGACAGAGACGTTGACAAAGAAAACAAATCAGAGCTCGATTCTTCTACAGGACTATTATTAAGGCAGGGAACCTGGTTATAAGTTATTTTTAGGGAAAAATATGAAAATTTTATTTGTTTCTCCAGTTGGAGCATTATTTAGTGGTGCAGAAATTGCTATCGTTAACCTCATGCAGTTTTTATCGCAGCAAGGACATGAGATTTATAATGTGATTCCAGATAATCTTTCAAAGAAGGATGATAAATATATAAAAATGATGCAAGCTGCTGATATCCATTTATATCAACTGTCAACACTGAAATGGTGGTGGCAAGAATCTTCTACTTTGTATGAAAGTAATGTAGATGCTGTTAAAGCATACCAGCATAAAAACATTGCTGAAATTAGAGAGATTATACGAGAAAAGAACATTGAATTGGTTATTTCAAACACAGTAAATGTTTTTCAGGGTGCACTTGCAGCAGCGTGTGAGCAGGTGCCACATTATTATATCATTCATGAATTTCCATTCGGAGAGTTTGGCTATTATAAGGAAAAAATTGCTTTAATCGATCAGCTATCAGATAAAATTTTTGCAGTTGAGGGCGCACTTTATAAAACTTTATTGGACTATTTTTCAAGTGAGAAACTAATTCCATTTATTCCTTACACAAATGCAAAAGTCCAACAACTTTCCAAAGGGACTAGAAACCGTATTGTGTCAATTGGTGGTATAACAGACAGAAAAAATCAGTTAGAGTTAATTAAAGCTTACCGTCAGCTAGGCCAATTTGACTATGAGTTAGTTTTTATCGGCAGTGGTGATAAGAATTATATACAAGAATGTGAAGAGTATATTCATCATCATCAACTAACAAATATTTCATTTTTAGGGTATCAGTCCAATCCGTGGGAACTGATTACGGATAAAGATATACTGGTATTACCGTCAAAATTAGAATCATTTTCACTGGTTTTTGTAGAATCTATTTTGAATGGAGTGCCTTCAATTGTTTCCGATAATTTGGGGCACCAATCTTCTGGCAAATATTTTAATGCAGGCTTCCTTTACGCGCTAGGAGACATAGATCAATTAGTCCTTCTATTGTCGGAAACGCTTCAACATTTTGAATCTAGGAAACTTGAAGCTGAAAAGATAAAAGAGAAGGCGCGAATGCTTTATACTCTTGAAAATGTTTCAAGTATATTTTTAGAAAAAATAACGATTTCTGAATCTTCAAAAGAAAAAGAGAGTTTATCTTCTTTACAGAGTTTATTCGGTTGGAGCTTGGAGAAGGATTTGTTAGAGTTGATTCGAGGGAACGAGGTCACAGTTTACTTTTCAGATGAGAAAGGTGAGTATTCTCCCCTGCGTAAGCTATCTTACCCGCTTCGAAATTCAGATTGTTTTGAAATTTCGATAAAAGATACAAAGTCGATTAGGATTGATCTGACGGAACATCCAAGCATTTTTACGAATGTCCTACTAAAAACAGAAGAGAACAATCAGGAGCTTCCGCCCTCCCTTTATAAGGGATATTTTAGAGAGGATAAAATGATTTTCTATGGGAAGGATCACCATATTGAGTATGATTTGCAAACTGTTCAGGCAGATACAGTTATATTTTCTTATTCAAAAGAATCAAATGATTTTTATGGAGAATTTCTAGGTCAGGAATTGACAGAAGCACAAGCTAAATTAGATATTTTGGAGCCTGCATATGGACAAATAAAATCAGAGTACGATACCCTTTACCACCAGTATAATGGGGTTATTCATTCTAGACGTTGGACTATTCCAACTAAGATTATCAATTTCTTTAGGAGAAACAAATGAAACGTTTATTGCTCTATGTTCATTTTAATAAATATGATCACATTAGTCGTCATGTTTTTTATCAACTTGAACAAATGAGACCCTTATTTGAAAAATTAGTATTTATCTCAAATAGTCAGTTGAGTCCGTCTGAAGTTGAGAAACTTAGAAATAAAGGTTTGATTGATGAATTTATCCAGCGTGAAAACAGAGGATATGATTTTGCTGCATGGCACGATGGTATGAAAATCGTAGGGTTTGAGAATCTAAAAATCTATGATTCAGTTACGGTTATGAATGACACGTGTTTTGGTCCATTATGGGATATGAAACCAATATATGAAAAATATGAATCGGATGCAGTAGTTGATTTCTGGGGAATGACCAATCATCAAGGAATTAAAGCTGGAAGTATTTACATTAATGAGCATTTGCAATCATATTTTATCTCATTTAAAAAATCATTAGTAGTTTCTGAGGTATTTCAAACATTTTGGAAATCTGTAGAGAGTTTTGAAGATGTTCAAAAAGTTATTGATAATTATGAAACACAATATACGAAGCAGTTTATGGAAGCGGGATTTAAATATGCTTCAATTTTAAATACAATCCCATTAAATAAAGAATTTTTTCATAGTAATTTTACAATCCATTATCCACATGTCTTATTAGATCATGGTGTTCCTTTTATAAAAGTTAAGACATTTGATTTGACACAGCACTTATCGCCTTATCTTTTGAAAGAAATTGAGGAAATATCAGATTATCCTGTGGAGTTTATCTTATCACATATGTCTGATGTTAGTTTACCAACGCCTCCGTATCTCATTGATAGAAAAGTATTGCAAGATAAAGGAGAGGCATACTCTAATACAAAGAAGGTTGCTGTTCACTTACATGCTTTTTACGTGGATCTTTTAGAAGATTTTTTAGATGCCTTCAGACATTTCCATTTTGATTATGATTTATTTTTAACAACTGATTCAGAAAAGAAAAAATTAGAAATTGAAGCTGTTTTATTAAAACGTAATCAACCAGGGAAGATATATGTTACTGGAAATAAAGGTCGAGATATTATCCCAATGCTGAAATTGCGGGAAGAATTGTGTACATATGATTATATCGGGCATTTCCATACTAAAAAATCTCCAGAATATCCATATTGGGTAGGAGATTCATGGAGAAATGAGCTATTTGACATGTTACTAAAACCGGCTGATTTGATTATGGCCAATTTGGAAAATGATAAGCGTTTAGGATTAGTGATTGCAGATATCCCGACTTTTTTCCGATATACTAAGATTGTGGATCCGTGGAATGAAAATAAATTTGCTGACGATATGAATATTCTTTGGGAGAGAATGAACATTAATCGTTCCATTGACTTTAATAAATTAAATACCTTTATTATGAGTTATGGAACATTCATTTGGTTCAAGTATGATGCCTTGAAACCACTCTTTGATTTAAATCTACAAGATGAGGATATTCCTTCGGAGCCTCTTCCGCAACATACTATTTTACATTCTATCGAGAGAATTCTTGTTTATTTAGCTTGGTCACAAAGGTTTGACTATGCTATTTCTAAAAATGATATTTATATCACACCATTTGTAGATAACACTGTTTTAAATATTCGTCCAGATACTTTACCTAATACTTATATTAACTTTGATAATATCGGGGGAATTAAAGGCGCCTTAAAATATATTTATCGAGGGCCAGGTAGTGCGATAAAGTATATTATAAAAAAAATATTAATAAAGATAAATGGGACAAGAAATAATTTATCAGATAAAGAGGGAAGAAGTTAGTTGAAAAAAGAACTGAAATTTTTAGGTGACTATTATGAACAGATTTGTTTTATTTTAATTAGTTGTTTAATCTTAGATGTGACAGCTGTTAATATTAATGTCTCCTCAGCTTTTAGAATATTTACTATCAATTCCCCGTTCCTAATTTTTGCAATGATTATTAGTGGAATTGCATGCTGGTTGCTAGGACGCTATATTTCAAAATTTCTACGAAAAGAAACATTTATCGCTATTGTAGTTGTCTTTTTTATCTACATACTGTTTTCTTATCTGTTAGAAATCACAAGAAACTTGAACGATTTTTCTTATAAAATATGGGATATTGACAAGAATCATTTATGGCAAACTAATAGTTTATATTTAATAATTCCCATACTAGCTTTTGGAATTATTAACAAATATATTCTGAAAAAAGGTAAGCAGGAACCATTTAAAACTTTTAATATTAATTACCATAACTTAAGTTTTATGGAGACATTAGTCGTTTCCCAGTTATTTATTATAATGTGTTTAACAGATTCTAAATTGCCAGCGGTAATGGATAAACTTTCATTATTTTTAGAATTTACGAATACAAATAGTGAGCAATATATTTTTCGGTTAATTGGTTTTGTTATCTACATTGTGCTAGTCTCTACAATTCCAAGCTTCGTACTTGTGAAAGGTATGAGAGATGTTATTAACAATCGTTCTAGTTTTTCAGTAGCATTTACATTTAGTGCACTTTTTGCGCTTATCTTCAATTACACAATTCAAGATAGTCTCAAAGCTGATGTAATCATATTAGATTTACGCTTATTTACAGGAACAACACTTTTTCAGATTATTATCTTTTTTGCTTTATTTTTATTAATTTATTTAATTTGTAATAGTTTTTTATTCCCGACAATCATTTGTATATTTTTGGGAGTTGTTACAACTATTGCAAATAGTTTGAAATTTCAATTTAGGCAGGAGCCAATTCTTCCTAGTGACTTAGCTTGGTTGAAGACACCGAGAACCTTGCTAAGCTATGCAGATGGACATTATGGAATGTATATTTTACTTAGCGTTTCTATAGTAACAATATTCTATCTTGCTGTTAGAAAATATATTTTACCAAATAAATTAATCCAGAATTTCAAACATAGACTGGCTTTAATTTTACTAATCTGCAGTTTTTTTGCTACAGTTACAGGAATCTTTTCGTCTAAAAAAGATGGAAGAGTTGCGGAAAATATCCCTGTGATTTCTATTTTGAATAATTACCATGATCTAACTTGGTATGGCAATACGATTAATTCTCAATTACGATCATTGTCATTCGTATGGTTCTCGCAGATGTCAGAAAATGTGATGACACAGCCGAATGGTTATAGTCAGTCTAAGATTCGTTCTTTGGAAGAAAAGTATAAACAATTAGCAGATTCAATAAATACTACTAGGTCAAACCTAATAAGCGAGCAAACTGTAGTTTATGTTTTGAGTGAAAGTTTTTCTGATCCTGAAAGGCTTTCAGGCATATCAATTACAACAAATCCGATTCCAAATATTCGTGATGTCAAATCACGAACGACAAGTGGTTTGATGCAATCAGACGGTTATGGTGGCGGAACTGCAAATATGGAGTTTCAAACAATTTCAGGACTTCCATACTATAATCTTTCACCAAGTATATCGGTTCTCTATACAGAAATTGTTCCTAGAATGAATGTATTTCCTGCAATTAGTGATCAATTTGAATCGAAGAATCGTATTGCCATACATTTAGCTGCTCCAACGAATTACTCTAGAGATATTATTTATAAGACATTAGGATATGATAAATTTATTTCTTTAGGAACTAGTGGATTATCTGTTTATAGACAAGGAGAGAATTATAGCGATGCTTCTACTTATCAACTAGTGATAGATAACTTAAAGAAAGAGCAAAATCAGTTTTTTTCAGTCATAACAATGCAGAATCATGCACCCTGGTCAGAAAGCGAGCCCTCAAATCTTATGGCACAAGGGGAGGGCTTTACAGCCAATGAAAATAACAAGTTAATAAACTATACTCGCTTGCTCTACCACACAGACAATGCGACCAAGGAGTTTTTAGATAGGCTTTCTAAAATTGATAAAAAGATAACAGTAGTCTTTTATGGTGATCATTTGCCAGGTCTGTACCCTCAGTCAGCTTTTAAGGATCATCCTGAAAATCAATATTTGACGGATTACTTTATCTGGAGCAATTATGAGACTCCTAAGCTGGACTATCCTTTGGTTAACTCTAGTGATTTTTCTGCCTTATTGCTTGAGCAGACTAATTCTAAAGTATCTCCTTACTACGCTTTATTGACCGAAGTTCTTCATAAGGCTAGTGTGGACAAGAAGGCACTGGAGC
>ERZ773022.2465-NODE-2465-length-11096-cov-5.944842_pt1 | contig 11096 bp, 4 predicted proteins | sample MGYA00580839_ERZ773022 | MGnify/ENA primary metagenome ERZ773022 (study PRJEB29015, sample SAMEA2738020) | human oral metagenome | biome: human oral; feature: human-associated habitat; material: dental | place: China | collected 2044 ... | reverse complement strand
GGTTGCGTCGTCCATTGACTCTCTTGGCACTTTGAAGAGTTCATTGAATCTTGACGGAGCGACGAATTCGCTTCAGAAGCTGGCGAACACCGCGAAGACTGTCACTTTTGACAAGGCGTCGGAATCCGCCAACACTCTTCAGGCCAGGTTCTCAACACTGTCTGTTGCTGCTGGAGCAGCCATTGGCACTCTTGCGTCGAGAGTCACTTCGGCTGGTATGAGCATGCTCAAGGCTCTGACTATCGACCCGATTCTCGACGGGTACCATGAGTACGAGACTCAGCTGAATGCTGTTCAGACGATTCTTGCCAACACCAAGTCCAAGGGCGAGAACATTCAGACCGTGAATGACGCTTTGAATGAGTTGAACACCTACGCGGACAAGACGATCTACAACTTCTCAGAGATGACACACAACATCGGTATGTTCACTGCGGCTGGTGTCGGTCTGAAGGATTCTGTGTCATCGATCAAGGGCATTGCAAATCTTGCTGCTCTGTCCGGGTCCAATTCTCAGCAAGCATCGACCGCAATGTATCAGTTGAGCCAGGCGATTTCCTCGGGAACTGTTCGTCTGATGGACTGGAACTCGGTTGTCAACGCCGGCATGGGTGGTGAAGCTTTCCAAGAAGCCCTGAAACGCACTGCCCGTGCGCATGGTGTTGCTGTCGACTCCATGATTCAGCAGGAGGGTTCGTTCCGAGAGTCTCTGTCCAAGGGATGGTTGTCGTCCCAGATCATGGTTGAGACCCTGTCTCAATTGGCGGGTGAGTACAACAAGGAACAGCTCATTTCCATGGGGTACACCGCGGAGCAGGCTGATGCCATTGTTGATCTGGCGAAGACCGCCGAGGAATCTGCGACGAAGATCAAAACTTTCTCGCAGCTGATCGGAACGGTGAAGGAAGAGCTCGGTTCGGGATGGGCTCAGACTTTCTCCATCCTGTTCGGTAACTTCGAAGAAGCCCAGGACCTGTTCACCACAGTCGGAAACGCCATCACCGGGTTCGTCGGTCAGACTTCACAGGCCAGGAATGCAATGCTCCAGACCTGGAAGGACATGGGAGGTCGTACTGCGGTCATTGAGGGGCTGACCAATGTCGTTAAGGCGCTTGTTGCGCCATTGAAGGCCGTTGGCATTGCTTTCCAGCAGTCGTTCAATGGAAACCTCGGAAAGACGCTCGCTGATATTTCGATCGGGTTCCAGCACCTTACGGAGAAACTGGTTCCGTCGGACAAGGCGATGGACAACTTGACCCGAACGTTCAAAGGTCTTTTCTCGGCCATCAAGATCGTTCTGTGGCCCGTCGGTCAGTTGCTCAAGTTGTTCGCCGCTCTTGTCAAACCAATCCTTGGCGCTGCGTTTGCGATCACCAAGTTCGTTCTTGGTGGCCTTCTGACGCTGACAGCTCACATCGGTGATGTCATCGTCAAGTTCGACCAGTGGGTCAATGGATTCAATCCGATCGGCAAGCTTCTTGACTGGCTTGGTCAGAAGATTAGGGATCTTCTCGGTTGGTTCGACAAGTTGACCCACGGCAAGTTCAGCATGTCGAAGATCTTCGGTGACAGCGGTTCCTCGGCCATCGATAAGATGGATCAGGGACTGTCTTCGCTGCAGAATCACATGAACGGTATGAACTTCTCGGCGGTGAAGAAGGCTCTGGACTGGATCGGCGACAAGGCGGAGGTTGTTGGCAAGAAGGTTAAGGACGCGCTGTTCCGCAAGGGTGTAGACGTTGGCGCTCAGGAGCGTCGTCGTGTTGGCGATGCACCTCCGGGCGGCTTCCAGCTTGATGCAAAGCCTGTTTCCAACGAGGCCATCACGTCAATGCAGAAGTTCAAGAATCTTCTGCACGATTTGAAACTCATGTGGACCGGTGAAGATGCCACTTTGTGGGGTCGTCTGTCTTACACGTTCACTCGTGTTGGGCAGGCGGCTCGGGACACCGCCGCTGGCGGGTTCATGGTGGCCAAGGCCAAGCTCCAAGATCTTTGGAAGACTGCGAGTCGAATTCGACTTGACGACTTCTACAATCTTCTCATCGGCAAGGAGCAGAAGAATGCGCTGACCGACCTCATCGATCAGCTCGGACTGAACAAACTCGGTCCGGCATTCAAGAATCTCGCGGGTCCGGTCAAGGAATTCGGTTTGCACATCCGCGAGGTCTATGGTCCAGACGTTCACACGGCTTGGGAAACCTTCAAGGGTCAACTTTCTTCCATTGGGGTCAAAATGAAAGAAGTTGGCGAACATGTCTGGGATGTCTGCGGGCCATCGGTCGTCGCGGCATGGAATGCTCTCAAGGGGTCCGCTGTTTACCTTGGCGGGGCCATCAAGGAGCTCGCTGGTTCTGCGTTGACGACGGTGAAGGACTTCTTCGCTGGAATCGACTGGGCTGGAATCGGTGAGAAGATCAAGCACGTTGCCGACAACATCAAGGATTTCGCCGATGGTGTCAAGAATGGTGCTCATGACGATGCCGGAACGATGTTCGTCAAGCTCGGCGACAAGGCGCATGACGCTGCGGGCAAGATCAAGGAACTTGGTTCGGCCATTGGCGGTAAGACCGCCGAGTTGTTCAAGAAGTGGGGCTCCGACATCAAAGAGGGCGCCAATGCTTGGGGTCTTCCTGAGAAGTTCGAGAAGATCAAGAAAGCGGATCTCCTCCTCTACCACGGCCTGCACTTCGAGGGCAAGATGGCAGAGGTGCTTGAGAAGAAGGGCGTCGCCGTGACAAAGGACTTCGCGGACGCGAACATCAACTACATGGAGGAGGACGGCCAAAAGATCGTCGATCCGCATTTCTGGTTTGATGTCGCACTCTACAAGCAGGCGACGGAGGAGGCGGCAGCGCAGCTCATCAAGCTGCTCCCCACGCATGAAAAGGAGATTCAGGAGAATCTGAAGAAGTATCTTGCAGACCTCGACGCGCTCGATGCCGAGATCACACAGAAGATCGCACAGATTCCCGAGGGGCAGCGCAATCTCGTCACGCCGCACGATGCGTTCAACTACTTCTCCCACCGCTACCACGTGAATGTCATCGCGCCGCAGGGGGTCAGCACGGACTCCGAGGTTGCGAATGCCGACATCGAGAAGACGGCAAACTACATTGTCGAGCACAAGGTCAAGGCGGTATTCGCCGAGAGCACGACGAACCCCGAGCGCATGAAGAAGCTGCAGGAGGTCTGCAGGACGAAGGGCTTTGACGTGGAGATCGTCGGCGGCGAGGGCAATGAACTCTTCTCCGACTCGCTTGCACCCGAGGGACAGAAGGGCGACACCTATATCACGATGTACCGCAGCAATATCGATCTGATTGTTTCACATTTGAAGTAGCAGAAAAACCTTCGCTGTCAGATGTTATGAACAAACGGAAACGTAACCATACGATACTCCTAAGCAACCCCTAGTGGAGCAAGCGGAAGCGAGTGTGCGACCCGCCCCCTGCGGATTTCTTTCGTTCAAGCGCAGCGCGTTTAAGAAGTCCGCAGGTATTTAGGCGGACGAGCACACGACCGCTTGCGTAACGAGGCGTTTGCGTGGAGTTCGTACGGATAAAGAAACCATACAGAAGAGGCGCAGAATGGAAGGAACGAACAGCGTGATCCACGTCGAAGACCTCACAATGGCATACCGTGAGACGCCCGTGCTCTGGGACATCGACCTCGATGTGCCGGAGTGCGTACGCTGTGCGATCGTAGGGCCGAACGGCGCGGGCAAATCCACCTTGCTGAAGGGGATCCTCGGGCTGCTGAAGCCCGTCTCGGGTGCGGTGCTGCTCTGGGGAAAGCCGCTCTCTGCCGTGCACAAACAGATCGCCTATGTGCCGCAGCGCGGCTCGGTGCACTGGGACTTCCCAACGACGGTCTTCGATGTTGTGCTCATGGGACGCTATGCCCATCTGGGGCTCGTTCACCGCCCCGGCAAGGAGGATCGCGCGCTTGCGATGGAGGCACTCGACAAGATGAAGATGGCAGACTTCGCCGACCGTCAGATCTCGGAGCTCTCGGGCGGGCAGAAGCAACGGGTCTTTATCGCGCGCGCACTCGCGCAGGACGCGCAGCTCTACATCATGGATGAGCCGCTTGCGGGCGTTGACGAGACGACGGAACGCATCATCATGGACAAGTTTATGGATTTACAGAAAGAAAAGCGCACGGTCATTGCCGTCCATCACGATCTCAGCACGCTCGATGCCTACTTCGACTATCTTGTCGTACTGAACCGCACGGTCAAGGCATCGGACTATCTTGCGAGGCTGGACAAGGAGGCGGCGCTTGCGCTTGCCTACCGCGTGAGGGAGTGAGTGCGATGGAGATTCTGACGAACTACACCTTTCAGATTGTCGCACTCGGCAGCGTGATCCTCGCTGTCGCTGCCGCCCCCGTCGGCGCATTCAGCGTCTACAAGGGGCAGAGCCTCATCGGCGACGCAATCGGACACGCAACCTTCCCCGGCATCGTTCTCGCCTACATGGCATTTGCAACGCGCAGTCCCGTCGTGCTCCTCGCGGGGGCGATTCTGGCAGGTGCGGCGAGCTACGCGCTCATCCAGCTCGCACACAGGGACAAGCGGCTCGGACTGGATGCCAACCTCGCCATCTTCCTCTCGGGCTTCTTTGGGCTTGGCATGGCGCTCAAGAGTTTTATCCAAGGGAACCCCAACTATACAGGTGCGTCACAGGCGGGGCTTGGTACGTACATCTTCGGACAGGCGGCATACATGCTCGAGGCGGATGTCCTGCTGATTGCCGTTGTCTCCGCCCTCGTGCTCACCCTCCTTCTGCTCTTTTACAAGGAGCTGAAACTCTTTGTCTTTGATGCGGAGTACGCCGAGGTCGTCGGACTGCCCTGCCGCCTGCTGAACATCCTCCTGCTTATCATGACGATTGCCGTCATCGGCATCGGGATCAAATCTGTGGGCGCAATTCTGATCAGTTCCTTCCTCATCATTCCATGTGTCGCGGCAAATCAGTGGTCGAACCATCTCGCGCGCGTCCTCGTCCTGAGCAGTCTGATCGGTGCGGTCTCCGCGCTCATCGGAACGTACATCAGCACGCTCGAACAGGGCATGTCCACGGGGCCCAGCATCATCCTCGTCGCTTCCCTGATTGCGTTCTTTTCCATGCTCTTTGGAACAAAGGGGCTCCTCGTCAGAACGCTCAAACGGAGGAAGTCCAATGGATGATGCACTGCTCGTACTCCTGCTGACGGCAGCAGCGTGTGCCCCGCTCGGGGTTTTCCTCATCCTGCGCCGTCTCTCGATGATGGCGGACGCGATCAGTCACACAGTACTGCTCGGCATCGTCCTCGCCTTCTTCCTCACGCATGACCTCGGCTCGCCATGGCTGCTCTTCGGCGCAGCACTGGTGGGGATCGTCACGGTGTCGCTTGTCGAACTGCTCGGCAAGACACGCCTTGTCAAATACGACGACGCGATCGGCGTCATCTTCCCCCTGCTCTTTGCACTCGCCGTCATTCTCATCAGCAAATACGCAGGCAACGCCCATCTCGATACCGATATGGTGCTCATGGGCGAGGTCATCTACGCAGGGCTGAATACCGTTGCGATCGGCGGTGCAGAGATTCCCTCTGCCGCGCTCAAGATGGGGGCGCTCGTCCTCCTGATCGCCGCGTTTATCACCACATTTTACAAGGAGCTGAAGGTCTCCGCGTTCGACGGGGAGTATGCACGCCTCATCGGCGTACCGACGGGCATCCTGTTCTACGCCTTGATGTCGCTCACCTCGCTCACGACGGTCGCGGCATTCGACGCGGTCGGTGCGATCCTCGTCATCTCGTTCTTCATCGCACCCGGGGCGACGGCGCTGCTCTTTACAAAGCATCTCTCGCATACGCTCCTGCTCGCGCTCCTCGTCAGTATGGTGAACTCCGTCATCGGCTATACACTTGCCGTACATACAAACGCCTCGATTGCGGGGCTGTGTGCGGTGATGAATATGCTCATCTACCTGCTTGCCCTGCTCACGGGGCCGAAGGGAGCAATCACAACGTACATCCGCCGCTGGCAGAGCATCCGGCAGATGCAGCGCGACCTCTTTCTGCTCCACATCGGCCGACATACCGCCGAGCACATGGAGAGTGCCGAGAATCACGCCGCCGAGATCGGTGACCATCTAAAATGGGATGAGAACAAGGTGCGGCGCGTGAGCTGCGCACTGATCGAGCGCCGTCTCCTCCGCCGCGAGGGCAGCTACTATCTGCTCACAGATGCAGGCGCGGCACAGTATGCGGCACTCTGCAAGAGATACTTCCTATAGACGCAAAAATCGTCCGGCCATCGTTTTGTGATGGTCGGACGATTTTTCATTTCCTATCGGATAAAGTACGACACGCCGGACTCGAAAATCATCTGATTCATTTCACCGGGTACGTTCTTGCAGATATCCGCTCCGATGCGCTCCGCATGCGCCATGCGCCCGTAGATACGCCCGTCGGGGCTCGTGATGCCCTCGATGGCATTCACCGAGCCGTTCGGATTGTACGGCTGTTCGAGCGTCGGCTCTCCCTTTTCATTGACGTACTGTGTCGCAATCTGCCCGCGTATGCGCATGTTCGCAACGGTCTTTGCATCTGCGTAGAATCGACCTTCCCCATGCGAAACTGCGATCGTATGCGTATCCCCGACGTTCACACCGGACAGCCACGGCGAGAGGTTCGAGGCGATGCGTACACGCACGGTCTGCGAAACGTGGCGGCCGATGTTGTTGTAAGTCAGCGTCGGCGAGTTGTCATCTAGGTCGACGATCTTGCCGTATGGCAGCAGGCCGAGCTTCAGGAGTGCCTGGAACCCGTTGCAGATGCCGAGGATGAGCCCGTCCTGATCGCGCAGGAGACGCTGTACCGCCTCGGTGAGTACAGGTGCGCGGAACATCGCCGCGATGAATTTCCCTGTGCCGTCCGGCTCATCGCCGCCGCTGTAGCCGCCCGGCAGCATGAGAATCTGCGCACGGCGGATGGACGCTGCAAGCTCGGCAACGGTCTCCTCAACCGCCTTCGGCGTAAGGTTGCGTACGACGAAGATCTCCGGGATCGCACCAACGCGCTCCCATGCGTGCGCGGAATCGTACTCGCAGTTTGTGCCCGGGAAGACGGGAATGCAGACACGCGGCTTTGCGATCTTCACGGAACTGCCCACGATCTTTCCGTCCGTATACGGCGCATAGGTTGGACGATCGATCTGACGCACAATTTGCGGCACCGTCGTTGGGAAGATCTTCTCGAGAGGCTCCGTATACGCTTCCTTGACATCAGCGAGCACAATGGTGTCGAGATCCGTGATGATGCTCGGCACATCGCGTGTCTTTCCGATCTCAACCGCGCCCGTGCCCGCAAGGTTCGCCGCGATGTCGAACGAGGGCGAGACCTCAAGCAGAATCGTCCCGTAGAGGGGCTTGAAAAGATCATCCTGCGGAATGAACGAGGTGAATTTAAAGCCCAGATTGTTGCCGAGGCACATTTTCGAAATGGCCGCCGCAATCCCGCCGCGGCCGACACTCATCGCAGAAAATGCCTTGTTGTCCGCAATCAGCTGATGGATCTTTTCAAAGTTACTGTTCAGCCGCGAAAAAACGGGCAGATCCTGCGCATCATGCGCGACGGGGACCATGACAACAGTATTGCCCGGGTACTTGAACTCGGGCGAGAGGGCCTCATTCGCACGCATGGTCGCCACAGCAAAGGCGACGAGCGTCGGCGGAACGCTCAAATGCTCAAAGGTACCCGACATCGAGTCCTTTCCGCCGATCGCGGGAATCCCCATCTCATGCTGGGCACGCAACGCACCAAGGAGGGCAGCGAAGGGCTTGCCCCACTTCTTCGGATCGGTGCCGAGCCGTTCGAAGTACTCCTGCAGGGTAAGACGCACGGTATCCGCTTTGCCACCGACAGCAACAATCTTCGCGACCGCCTCGACGATGGCATAGACCGCCCCGTGGAACGGGCTCCACGTCGAGAGATCGGGATCGAATCCGAACGCCATCGCGGACGCTGTGTTCGTCGTCCCGTGGCGTACGGGGAGTTTCGCGACCATCGCCTCCGACGGTGTCAGCTGGTACTTTCCGCCGAACGGCATGAGCACGGATGCTGCACCAATCGTCGAATCGAACCGCTCGCCCAGCCCCTTCTGGCTGCATACATTGAGATCGCGCAGATTCGTGAGCCACATTTCCTCGAGCTCACGTCCGACCTTCTTCACTGCGGGCGGGACCTGCTGCAGATAGGGAACCTTTTCATTCGGCGGCTCGACAACGACATTGACGTGCTGTCGAACACCGTTTGTTGCAAGGAAGCTGCGTGCAATCCGCACGATCTCCTTGTCGCGCCACCTCATGATCAAGACCGGTTCTGCCGTCACGCGCGCAACCTCAGTCGCCTCGATGTTCTCCACATCCGCATGGCGGAGGAATGCGTCGAGATCCTTCGGCGCAAGCACGACCGCCATGCGCTCCTGCGACTCGGAGATCGCAAGCTCCGTGCCGTCGAGCCCCTCGTACTTCTTCGGCACGGCATCGAGGTTGACCGTCAGCCCGTCCGCGAGCTCTCCAATCGCAACGGCGACACCGCCCGCGCCGAAGTCGTTGCAGCGCTTGATCATGCGGCTGACCTCGGGGTTCCGGAAAAGCCGCTGGATCTTACGCTCCGTCGGCGGATTCCCCTTCTGCACCTCAGCTCCCGAGGTGGTGAGCGACGACTCCGTATGCTGCTTCGACGATCCCGTCGCACCGCCGATGCCGTCACGTCCCGTGCGCCCGCCGAGGAGGACGATGACATCTCCGGGTGCGGGGCGCTCACGCACAACCTGTGCAGCAGGTGCGGCACCGATGACCGCGCCGATCTCCATGCGCTTGGCAAGGTAGCCCTTGTGGTAGATCTCGCGCACCTGTCCCGTCGCGAGCCCGATCTGATTGCCGTAGGAGCTGTATCCCTCCGCTGCCCCGAGCGTGATCTTCTTCTGTGGAAGCTTTCCGGGCAGCGTCTCCTCGATCGGCGTACGTGGATCGGATGCGCCCGTCACGCGCATCGCCTGATAGACGTAGGAACGCCCCGAGAGCGGATCGCGGATCGCGCCGCCGAGACAGGTCGCCGCACCGCCGAACGGCTCAATCTCCGTCGGATGGTTGTGCGTCTCATTTTTGAACATGAGGAGCCACTCCTCATCCTTGCCGTTTACGTCCACCGTAATGCGGATGCTGCACGCATTGATCTCCTCGGATTCATCGAGATCCTTCAGTTTGCCCTCCGCGCGCAGCGCCTTCATTCCGATGACGGCAATGTCCATGAGCGTCATATCGCGCTGACCATTTTTGTAAATTGTCTTGCGGTCATCGCTATAGCGCTGATAGGCCTCCGTGATCGGCGATGTAAAGAATCCACTTTCGATATTCACTGCGTCAATCGCCGTGGTGAACGTCGTATGGCGGCAGTGATCCGACCAGTAGGTGTCAATGACGCGCAGTTCTGTAATCGTCGGGGCGCGGTGCTCCGTATCACGGAAATACTGCTGCACAAAGGCGAGATCCTCCTCGCTCATTGCAAAGCCGTATCCCCTGTGAAAACGCTCCAATTCATCGCGTGACAGCTGGTTGAACTGCGTAAGAACCTCCACATCAAGCGGCAGCGTGATCCTGCGCTCCAAGGTCGCAGGTGTCACAAGCGATGCCTCACGGCTCTCCACCGTATTGATCAGGTACGTTTTGATCTGTTCGTAAGCGCTGTCCTTCACCTTGCCAATGAGCACGATGACGCGCGCCGTCCGCACATCGGGACGCTCGCCCTGTGTCACAAGCTGCACGCATTCCGCCGCCGCCGCTGCCGTCGGGTCGAACTGCCCCGGCAGAGGTTCAATCGCAAATACACGCGCATCGGAAAACGACGGCAATACATCCTCATAGACGGTATCCACAGGCGGATCGGCAAAGACAATGTTCCGTACCTGTGCGAACTCCTCATCGCTCAGCCCCTCTATGTCATAACGTGTAATCATGCGTACGGCACGCAGATCCGTCAGGCGAAACGTTTCCACCAGATCACTGCAGAGACGCTGCGCGGGAATATCGAAGAAACCCTGCCGCTTCTCCACAAAGATTCGTTTGACAGCCATTGGAATCCTCCTTCTCTAACTCCATTTCCCCATGCTCTATTTTATCGAAAGTTAATCAAATTTGCAACGATTGTTTCCGCGCGGGTGATTGCATACAAAAACGGGCATCCACAAAGGATACCCGTCTTTCCAAGATATTATACAACCGCCTTCAGCACGTAGATACGCGAGTCAAAGTCTGTGGTAAGTCCGTTCTCTGCATTCGGCTCACCCGCCGTGCCGTCCGTCGTGATGAGACCGTAATTCATCAGCTCGTCGCCGTAGCACTGCGCTCCGCTGCGGCTGTTTTCATAGAGCGCATCCGGCAGCAGTCCCGCAAGCCGCACGCGCTCGAAGCGGTAGTTCACGCGGTTCAGTGTGCGGTACCAGCCGACAATCGCCGTCTTTTGATCCGCGCTCACACTCATCCACACCGTTACATTTCCCTCAAAGGGGCTTTGCAGGCGGTAGAACGTGCCGAACTGAAGGATCGCGCGGTACTTCTTCATAAAGGCGACCTGCTCCTTGACCTCGGCAATCTCCTCCGCCGTTAGCTTGTTTAGATCAAGTTCATAACCAAACGTACCAAAATACGCTGTATTCGCACGCGTGTGCAGTGGGGTCATGCGGTTGACCTGATGGTTTGGCACGACGGAGACGTGGCTGCCCATGCTGCTCACGGGATAGCAGATCGACGTACCGTACTGGATCTTCTGCCGCTCGACGGCGTCCGAGTTGTCGCTCGCCCACGTCTGCGGCGCGTAGTAGAGCATCCCGGGGTCAAAGCGGTTGCCGCCCGAGGCGCAGGACTCAAAGAGGACGTGCGGGAACTTCGTCGTCAGGCGCTCGTAGAGATCGTAAAGCCCGAGGATGTAGCGGTGGAACACCTCACCCTGATGGTCGACAGGCAGCGCGTGTGACCAGCACTCCGTAATGCTGCGGTTCATATCCCATTTCACATAGGAGACCTTGCCGCTCGCGAGAATCG
>ERZ773022.2463-NODE-2463-length-11109-cov-7.865750_pt1 | contig 11109 bp, 9 predicted proteins | sample MGYA00580839_ERZ773022 | MGnify/ENA primary metagenome ERZ773022 (study PRJEB29015, sample SAMEA2738020) | human oral metagenome | biome: human oral; feature: human-associated habitat; material: dental | place: China | collected 2044 ... | reverse complement strand
GAACCCTCGACCTCCGGGTTATGAGCCCGGCGAGCTACCGAACTGCTCCACCCCGCGTCGACCCGTTCAGTCTACCCAGGCACCGCGATCCGGACAAGGCGAGCGAGCGTGCGGACACTCACATGCCCACAGTGCCCGCCGGAGCCGTATCGCGGGCCCGAACCCCGGCCGGACGCCCCGGCGAAGCGGAGAGTCAGCCATTTCCCCGCGTATGCGGGAACCGCCGCGCTGCGTGCCGACTCGCCCACGAACCCATCGGCGGCCTCCACGGATCCGACCCGCGATTCGCCGCCGGTGGAGCGGGGCCGACGCCCACGACCGCACTCGCCATGCAGACCGCCTCCCAGGGGGAGAGAAGCGGAGTCCTGCGGACTCATCCCGCCTTGTTGAGCTCCTCCCTGGCGGCGACGGCCTTCTCCAACGCGCTCTGCAGGTCCTTCTGAGCCTGCCCGTAGCCGGCCCAGTCGCCGGACTTCCTGGCCTCATCGGCCCTCTTGATAGCGGACTGGGCGTCGCTGAGCGACTTGTCGAGCTGCTGCTGGGCGCTACCCGAACCGCCTCCCGCCCCCGACTGGCTCGCGCTCGGGCTGGAACTGGCGCTCGGACTGGGGGTCGGCGTCGTCTTCCCGCTCCCGTTGGAATTCCCCTTGTTCGAACTCGCGTTCGGATCGGGAGCCGCCTTCTGGCCGGTCACGTTCGCGTCTCCGGCCTTGGCGCCCGAATCCCCCCGGAAGGTCTGGTTGAGGGACTCTTCGAGCGTGGGAGCGAAGCCGATGTTGGTCCCTTCGCCGAAGGACGTGAGGACGTACTGCGAGACCGGATACGAGGTGTTGCCGCTGGAGGCCTGCACGTACACCGGCTGCACGTAGAGCAGGCCGCCTCCCACCGGAAGGGTCAGGAGGTTCCCGTACACCACCTGGGTGCCGCCCTGTTTGAGCAGGTTGAGAGTGGTGGAGACCTTCGAGTCGGTGACGAAGTTGTTGTAGGCCTGCCCGGGGCCGGGGACCGTCAGATTTCGCGGAAGCTCGAGGAGCCTGAGCTTCCCGTACCCAGCACGCACCTTGCCCGGAGTGGACCCCGCCTCGGAATCGACGGCCAGGAAGCCCGTCATGACGTTGCGTTTGGACGTGCCGCCCAGGATGTAGCCGGTGGACAGGGAGAATTCGGCCGTCTTCTGCCCCGGCATCTTGAGCGTGAGGTAGTACGGAGGCTGCTGGGAGGCCTCTCCCCGATTGGCCGTGGGCTCCTGCGGAATGTCCCAGAAGTCCCCGCCGGAGTAGAAGTCCTTCGCGTCGGTGACGTGGTAGCGCGAGAGCAGGGTGCGCTGGACCTTGAAGAGATCCTCCGGGTAGCGCATGTGGGCCATGAGATCGCCCGACATCGACTTCACGGACTTGAGCGTCCCCGGGAAGACCTTGCTCCACGCCTTGAGCAGCGGGTCCTTCTCGTCCCACTTGTAGAGGGTGACCGAGCCGTCGTAGGCGTCGACCACGGCCTTGACGGAGTTGCGGATGTAGTTGACCTGCTTCGGCTCCCTGCCGTACCCGGACGACTGCGCGGTGCGCGCGTCCGCCTTCGCCGATTCGAGGGATTGACGCTCCGAATACGGATACTGGTTGGTCGTCGTGTACCCGTCGATCATCCAGACCAGGCGCTTGGGGGTCTTCGGGTCGCCGTCCGTGTCGACGACCGCCGGATAGACGCGGGAGTCGAGTGTGAGGTAGGGCGCGACTTTGGAGACGCGCTCGCGCGGGTCCCGGTTGTAGAGGATCTGCGACTTGGAGGTCACGCGGTTGGAGAAGAAGAGGTCGGTGTCGCGGAACTTGATGGCGAACATGAGCTTGGACCAGGTCGAGCCGATGGACGGACCGCCGTCGCCCTTGTAGGTCGTGGACACCTGGCCGTTCGTCGTGTCCACCGGGTAGTCGAGCTCCCACGGCTTGGAGCCCTTCGGGGCGCCGACCACCGAATACTTGGGAGAGCTCATGCCGAAGTAGACGCGAGGCTCGTACTTTCCGATCTCCCCCTGCGAGGGGATGCCCTGCTCCCAGAAGGCGGGAAGGCCCTTGTCCGTCGTCGTGTTCCCGTAGGCCGCGACCACGCCGTAGCCGTGGGTGTAGACGGTGTGGTCGTTGACCCACGTCCGCTGGGCCTTGTCGATGCCGTCCAGATTGAGCTCGCGCACCCCGATGACGGTGTCGCGCGCGGCGGCGCCCACGGTGTAGCGGTCCACCGAGAGCTGGTCGGCGAAGTGGTAGTACGGCTTGTTCTGCTGACGCTGGTTGAACGTCGGCGAGATGATGTTCGGGTCGAGCAGGCGGATCTGGGTCGTGGTCTCGGCGTCCTGCCGGAGCTGGCCGGCCTCCGCCTGAGTGTGGGCCGAATACTTGGTCTTCTCCACTCCGTCCAGCCCGTAGGCCTTGAGCGTGGCGTCGATGTTGCGCTGAATGTAGAGGGACTCCCTCTCGGCGGCGTTCGGTTCGACGGTGAAGCGCTGGAGGAAGTAAGGGTAGATCATCGTGACGATGAGCCCGGCGATGACGCTGACGCCGATGCCTATCACCGACAGCTTCCACACGCCCTTGACGGCCGCGAAGACGAAGAGCGCGGCCACGAGGGCCGCCGTGACGGCCAGGATGGTCCTGCCGGGCAGGGTGGCGTTGATGTCCGTGAAGGAGGCGCCGGAGAACTTCTTGTTCTCGGCCAGGAGCATGTCGTAGCGGCTCAGCCAGAAGTAGCAGGCGACCAGGATGGCGCCTATCGCCGCCAGAGAGCCGAAGTGCACCCGCGCCCGGGTCGCCAGGACCATGCTGCCGTCCTCCTGGCGCACCCCTCCGTAGAGGTAGTGCCCGACGCATGCGAACGCGACGGAGACGGCGAGGGCGATGACCGCCAAGCCGAGGATCGAATGGAGGACCGGCAGGGTGAAGACGTAGAAGGAGATGTCCTTGCCGAACTGGGCGTCCGACTGGCCGAAGGGGGTCCGATTGAGCCAGAGGACGTACGTCCGCCATTCGGAGGCCAGCGGCGCCCCGAACACGGCGCCGACGGCCAGGGGCAGGACGAGGCGGGCGAGCCACGGGTGATCTTCGGCGTACTGCCGGTATTCGCCGGCTCCGGTCGTCGATCCGCCCTCCCTCCTGCGCGAGAGCATGAGGTTGAGGTACGCGGCCCCTCCGACCAGGAGCAGGCCGACGGTCCCCAGCGCCACGGCCCAGCCCCATTGAGTCCAGAAAACCCGGACCGCCTTCAGCTGGCTGTACCACTGGACGTCCGTCCAGACGTTGGCGACGATCAGCAGGCCGCCGAGCAGCAGCGCAAGCACGATGAGTGTTGCGGCGAAAATGCCCAGGGAGAACCTGCCGTCGGGCCGCTGTGTCGCTTTCTGCGGTTTTTCTGTAGTGGACAACCTTTATCCTCGCGTCGCTTCGGTGGCATGGACCCTCCGCCCACACTACTCAAAAGTAACCGATCGGAGCGCCGTTTCCCAGAAGGTCCGCCCGGCGCAGAAGGCGCGAGCCCGAGTCCACCCGGCGCGGGACCCCGGAGCGGCGCGACGAGGCGGGCGTCCGGTCCGGACGATTCTACCGTGCCGATCCCTGCGCCGTCACCGGCCCGGTCGAACGCGCGGCCGCCCGCGGGACGCGGCGGCGAACGCGGCGGACATGGCAGACTTGACGCGTGACAAGCGCAATAGAACAGGCGGTCAGGGAGATCGACTCCCACGTGACCCGCGGCGGCTGGGACGGACCCGTCCGGGTCTTCGCGCTCGTGCGCTCCCAGGTCCTCGCCGCCGACCCCGAACTGGCCGGGCACCTGCCGTCCGACGTCTCGCTTCAGGCCGCGCAGCACCCGGAGTCGCTCTTCTCGGTCGAACAGGAGGGCCTTCCCCCGGCCGCCTCCGTCGGCGACCTCCTCGCGCAGCTGGCGTGGCCCGAGACCGTCGACGGCGCGGCCGTCAGCCTAGAGCGGATCGCCATGCCGCCCGAGGCGGAAGCCGAGATCCCCGAGGACCCCGCCGAGGCCGAGGCCTTCGCGTCGGCCGATCCCCGCCGACAGGACATACGCATGGTGGTGGGGGCCATGCGCGACGGCTCGAGCTGGTGCACGATCCGCCTGCGCTCGCACGACGAGGACGCCGACGTCCTCGGCTCGCCCGACCTCGTCCCCGAGCTGGTCCAGGCGCTGCGAGCCACCTTCCTCTAGGGCGGAAGAAGGCCGGGCTCAGGATCGGCGGACCGCGTCCGGGCGGCGGCGCCCCGTCGGAGGCTGCGGACGCGCGCCCGGGCCGACGGGATTCGGATCACTTCCCGGCTTTGCCGGCCTTCACCACGTCGGAGCATGTGGTCAGCTCGTCTGTCTTCCCGGCTCCGATGCTCCTGACCGCAGTGAGGGCCTCGTCGAAGGTGCGCACGGCGTAGATCCGCATGCCTTCGGGCTCGTATCCGACGGTCTCGGCGCAGTTCTCCGCGGGCGCCAGGAAGTGCCTGGCCCCCGTGGCCGCCGCTCCCTCCAGCTTGTGGGGTATTCCACCGATCGGCCCGACGTCTCCGGAGAGGGAGATCGTCCCCGTCCCGGCTATTCTGGCCTTTCCGCCGAGCGAGCCGGGCGTGGCCCGGTCGTAGATGGTCAGGGCGAACATCAGACCGGCCGACGGGCCGCCGATGCCCTCCACGCCGTACTTCGCGGCGATGGGGAGCTTGACATCCGACGTCTTGAGATACAGGCCCAGACGGGACCCCGGCTTGATCCATCCGGTCGAGTCGGGCTCGTGCTTGGACGTGGTCACGTCGGCGTCCATGGCCTTCCCGTCCCGTGTGAAGCCGATGTTCACGGTGGTGCCGGGGGGCGTCTTCTTGAGCACCGACCCGAGGTCGGCGTAGGCGGCGATCTGCGTCGTGACGCCGTTGGCGGTTATCCGGGTCACGAGGTCGCCCTCGCGGAGCCTGCCCGCCGCGGGCGAGCCCTTCGGGACCCCCGCCACGCCGATCCTCATGCGGACCGGGAGCCCCGCCGCGGTCTCCGCCGTCGAGGCGGCGGCCTGCTGGGAATCCCCCATGAGGGCGGTGTTCCGCTTGTCGACCTGGTCGGCCGTCTGACCGGCCGGATACAGGGAGCGGACCGGGAGGACCTGGCTGTCGCGGGAGAAGATCGCGGCGAACGCTTGCGCGCCCACCACCCCGAAGTCCGAATTGCCATAGGAGCTGACGGTGGTCATGTAGTATTTCGTCTGCGTCCCGTAGGTCTTGCCTCCCGTCAGCGTCAGGAGGTCGACGCCGTCTTGGGCGCCGGTGATCTCGGGAGCGGGGCCGGCGGTCTCCACGACGTAGGCTCCGGGCATCGCCAGCCCGACGAGCGTGAGAATGGCGAACAGCGAGCCGGACACCAGGCGTTTGCGCGTTGGATTCACCCGACTATGATGCACCATCCCGCTGCGCCCTTGGCGGACAGAGCCCAAAGTCACGGCGAGGCGCAATAGGCTTGAGGAACAACTTTCCGAGGAAAAGGACTAGGCATGAGCGAAAATGAGTCGGACCCCGGCCGCTCGCAGCACGACCAGTGGGAGCAGATGCTGCGGGCCGTCATGGGCGACGAAGCGGCCGATCGCCTTCTCGAGCAGATGCGCGCCGCGGGCGTCGAACCGTCGGCGTCCTCCATGCAGGCGCTGGGAGACATGGACTTCTCCCTCGTGATGAACCAGCTGCGCGAGCTTCTCGGCTCGTCGGGCGAAGGGCCCGTCAACTGGAAGATCGGCGAGCGGTTCGCCCGCGAGACGATCCAGCGGGAGCACTTCGACACGGTGACCGCCGAGCAGGGGGACCGCGTCCGCGAGGCCCTGTCCGTCGCCTCGCTCTGGCTCGACCCCGCGGTGCAGATCGACCCGTGCACGGGCCCCAACCAGGCCTGGAGCCGCCTGGACTGGCTCGCCCATTCGCTGCCGACGTTCAGGCGCCTGACCGAGCCCGTGGCGGAGAACGTCGCCCGAGCGTTCCTCGACGCCTTCCTCGAACAGCTCGAGCACGTCCCCGAGGAGATCCGGTCGATGCTCGGCGGGATGGACCCCGAGCCGATGCTGCGCAACCTCATCTCCTCCCTCATGGGCATCCAGTACGGGCACGGCCTGGCCGAGCTCGCGCTGGTCTCCTTCGGAACGTCCGACACCGGCCTGCCGTTGGTCGAGGGGCAGACGGCCGCCCTGGTCCCCGCGAACGTCGCCGACTTCTCCGACGGCCTGGACACGCCCGACGAGGAAGTCAGGCTCTTCGTCGCCGTTCGCGAGCAGGCGGCCGCCAGGCTCTACTCCCGCATCCCCTGGCTGCGCGCGCGGGTCCTCGACTCCGTCTCCGCCTACGCCCGGGAAATCGAGATCAACACCGACTCGATCGAGGAGCAGGTGCGCGAGTCCGGCTTCGATCCGGAGAAGATGCAGGAATTCGACCTCTCCAAGGTCTTCGCCAGCGAGCCGACCGAGAGCCAGACGGCCGCGCTCGCCCAGCTGGAGCACCTGCTCTCCCTCGTCGAGGGGTGGGTCAGCGCCGTCTCGCTCCACGTCGTCAGCGCGCAGCTGCCCGACGCCGTCGCCCTCGGCGAGATGTTCACGCGCCGGTCGGCGTCGAGCTCCCCCGCCCAGCGAACGTTCGGACCCCTGGTCGGCCTGGAGATCCGGCCCCGCAAGCTGCGCGAGGCGCAGCGATTCTGGCAGCTGGCGACCGACAGGGTCGGCGTCGCCGAACGCGACAGGCTGTGGAGCCACCCCGACCTCCTGCCCACCAGCGAGGACCTGGAGAAGCCCGAGGGGTTCTTCGAGAAGAGCGCGCCCTCGGCCGTCGAAGAGGAGCTCGACGCCTTCCTCGCCCAGCTTCTCGACGAAGGGGACGCCCACGACTGACCGCGGCCGGCCGCCGGCCTCGCCGCGCTAAAGCCGACAGGGTCGAAGGGGACGGCTCCAAGCGGACGGCGGCAGGCTCGCCCGCCCGCGCCTAGGCGAACGCACCCGGAGCCGCGGAATGCCCGCGCCTGAGACCCATGCGCTGGACGCCGAACTCGCCTGGACCCGGCGCCCAAACGTCCATCTATACACCGAGAGGGCCGGCCGGTCCAGGCGGAATCCACATGTGTGGACAGGCGATTCCACCCGCGTCGACGCCCTCCTAGCCTTGGCCCATGGAGGGGACGTTTCAGATCAAGGAGGGGCTGGGAGTCTTCTGGCGATCGGCGGAGACCCTGCAGATAGGGCTCGACCCCCGCGTCGGCGTCGTGATCGAGGATCTCACACCGGCCGAGCAAGACCTCGTCGCCAGACTGTCAGGCCCCATGACCGCGCCCGAACTCGACGCCTTCGCACGCCGGCACCGCCTGCGTCCAACGCGCGTGGAGCGCATCCTCTCCATGCTCGAACGCGCGGACGTCCTGCGGGACGGCCGACTCGCCCCCTCCTCGCCCCTGTCTTCTTCGTGCGTGCGGATCGAGAGCCTCGATCCGTTGGGCGTGGCGATCGGCCTGACGCTGGCGAGGTCCGGAGTCGGCTCGGTCGTCTTCGACGATCCCTCCCCCGTCGCCGCGTCCGACCATCCGGCGCTGTCGCGCCGCGGAGCCGGGCAACGGCGGGACCGGGCCTTCCTGACGGTCCTGCGCTCGGCCGCCCCCGGCATTCGCACGCACGGCGAGCCCGACGCCGCGGTGGTGACCGGCTCGCGGCTGATCGACCCCAGGAGGACGTACGGGCTGTGCGACGAGCGGACGCCGCATCTGCTCGCGTGGGTGGAGGAGGTCGACGCCTGCGTCGGCCCCTTCGTCGAGCCCGGCGCGGGCGCCTGCGCGGCGTGCGCGTACCACGCCCGCTGCGAGGCGGACGGCGCGTGGGCGAATCTCGCCTCCCAGGCCGCGCTGGCGCGCCCGATCGGCCCGACCCCCGCAGTCCGCGACCTGGCGAGCGCGCTGGGGGCGCGCGCCGTCGGCGTCTCGGGTCATTTCCTACGCACCCTGGTCACGAAAGGGCCGGATGAACTTCGGGTCGAGCTCACCACCTGGATCGACCACGTGCGCACGCTCATGACCCTACTGGGAGCGGTCGAAGTCGATCAGCTGCGCACAACGGACGTGCTGGTGACAGGAGAAACCGCCGAACGAGCGCGCCTGCTGGGTATAGATCTGACGCAACTCACCCACCGTTCACGACACTGAGCCTCAGCCAGAACCGCCCTGCACCCGCCCCCGCACCACGGTTTCGACACGAACCGCTCCTTCGTCGTAGCCCGTCCCAACCGGTTTCGTGGAGATCTGATCCAGTTCACGCGAGGGCGGCCAGGGCGTTGACGATTCCGGGGGCCGCGTAGAGCGTCATGAACTGCACGCCATAGGACACGCCGAGCCGATTGAGCGCCCCACACACCACACCGACAAGCAGAACCCCGAACATGTTCGGAACACCCGCGTCGATGTAGGCCAGTAGCAGGATGAAGACCATGAACAGCGTCAGGACCGCCTCGTGCGGGATGCGTCGCATGACGAAGTAGGTGATCTGCGATGACCAGCGGACCGCGATCACATAGGTGATCACGACCGATATCAGCGCACCCACGGCGACTGCGATGACGAATCCAGGCAGCTGCAACCGGTGGTGAAGATTGTTGTCCAGATCGTGGATCGGGGGCGCGTTGAACAACGGGCCCGCAGGTCCCGCAGACACCCCGGAGACAGGGATACCAAGGGCCACGAGCGGAATGATGACGCCGGCAAGATAGGTGGAGTGCGTCAATGAGCTCATCACGGTCACTGCGCGTTGCGCGCGACGCACGGGGTCCTTCTGACGCGCCACCGATGCCTCGCCGAGCAGGAAGGTCAGGCCGACGGGGCTGAGCACGAACAGTGGCGTCGAGAGGGCAGCCATGAGGGTGCTCCACCTGCCCTCGGAACGAGAGATCATGCGGCCCGGCATCAGTGCCTGCGACTCGAACCCGGAGCGCAGGAGGGTCGTCCTGGTCTTGCTTCCGTGCGGCAGCGCCGCGCGGCGTTTGGCATTGAGCAGCTCGAGCAGGGTGATGAGCATGGGCCCCACCGTGATCCCGAGAAAGAAGGAAATGTTGACGTTGCTCTTCTCACCGATGATGTTGACCGAGCGATACAGCGTGGGGAGTGCCTGGAACATGAGGGCCAGCGGAATGATCGCTACCAGAGCGAGGATCCGGTTGGTGCCGAGCAGCGCCAACAGCACCGTTCCTGCAGCGAGTATCACCGGGGTCTGGGCCTTGATGGGGTCGGCTATGGGCGCCAGTAGCCCCGCCAGAATGAAACTGAGGGGAATGGAGACCACGGTTCCGATGGCGGAACCCACCGCCATTTTCCGGATCGTGTCGGATGCCAGGCCCTTGTCGCGCAGGAAAACGGAATGTTCCATCAGCGGGGCCGACATCACCCCACCCGGCAGGCCGACCAGCGCGGTGGGAATGCCGTTCATCAGGTTGAGCGTCACCACCGCAGAAACGAAGAAGGCGAGTACCACTTCCGGCGGGGCGCCGGACAACACGACGGCCAGGGTGATGGGCGCAAGAACGCTCGTCTCGTCGGTTCCGGGAATGAAACCGATGAAGGTGTAGATCACGACGGCGCCAAGCACCGCCAGCAACATCATGCCGATGAGATCCGGGGTCACTTAGCACCGTCCTCACCAGTATCGACGGAGACCATCTCATCGACGATCGCAACCTCCCGTTTGGGGGTCACGAGGAAACAGTTCACAGCGAAACCGATGACCGACGCCCCTAATCCCCAGTAGAGCGTCTGCCCACCGGTACTCGAGGCAACCAGAACCGCCGCGACGGCGCAGATCGCGGACACCACCAGACAGACAATCAGATCCTTGGGTGAGACGAGATCGTTCCACACCTCGATGTTGCGACCTTCCAGGTCTTCGGGTCCGGCTTCGGGCATATCGCGCACGGTCGGTCATGGTATTCCAAATCCCTCAACCCCACCATGCATGGCTCGCCGCGGTTCCATCGGATTGATCGCTTCTCTGAACGACCGGTGCACGTTACGTTTTCTCAGGGAGTAGACGGTCAGCGTCATGGACGAGCCTTTCCAACACTTCGATCACCTGCACCCTGCGGCTACCCGTCACTGGAGCAAGTCCCAGCACGTCGGCCAGCCAAATACCGTCGACGGCGAATCGGATGGCAGTGGCGACCCCTGGAGGGACGCCGTCCCGATCAAGCCGGGCCTGCCAATCGGCGTAACGTTCACGCAGGGACTCCAACGCCTCAGGGCTGATCACGGTCGCAGCGAGCAGCGCTGCCACCGACTTCGTCGCCGGCCCGTCAGGGTGTTCAGCAGAGCGCAGGTAGGCCTTTGTCGCAGCGCCGGGTTCCTCCCCCGCTGCGGCGATCAGCTCTTCGAAAGCAGAGACATAGCGGGTCACGAGCCCTTCAACGAGAGCCTTCTTCGATGCGAAGTGGTAGAACAGGCCACCCTTGCTGATCCCCGCTTCCCGCGCCACCGATGCAATCGTGAGTGCGTCGCCACCGTCGCGCACGAGAATGCGACCAGCCGCATCGAGAATGGCATCACGTGACGCCTGCGCCTTGCCACCCATGACTTCCCCTTCCGCCGATGTCCGGTCACGCTACAGCACAAGAGAAAAACCGGACGTCCGGTACAGTATCCTGGAAGTATGATTATCATCCCCGAGAGGACCCCCGTCGCCGCAGCCCTTCTCGACGCCTGCACACAACGCGCCGCGAAGGGACTCCTCGTCGTCACCGATCTCGGCCTGCTCGCTTACTGGACGCTGACTGCCGCTGGCGTGATCTCGGTGGGTACAGGCGACGTCCTGTTGGCCTGGAATTGGTCTTTTCTACCCTTGGACCTGTTTGCGGTCACGACGGGGCTGGCATGGTCACTGCTGCCCATCAGGCATCGCTGGTCGACGCCGCTGTTCCTGTGCGCCCTAACCCTCACCTTCTCGGCGGGCCTGTTGGCCGTCAGCTTCTTTGCACTGTGGGGCACATGGGCTCCCTCGTGGTGGCTGGTGAACCTCTGGCTGACACTTATGCCAGTAGGACTGCTCCTCACTTCCACGTCGTGTTGCCGCAGGACAGCATCGCCATGACC
>ERZ773022.2460-NODE-2460-length-11113-cov-4.564930_pt1 | contig 11113 bp, 12 predicted proteins | sample MGYA00580839_ERZ773022 | MGnify/ENA primary metagenome ERZ773022 (study PRJEB29015, sample SAMEA2738020) | human oral metagenome | biome: human oral; feature: human-associated habitat; material: dental | place: China | collected 2044 ... | reverse complement strand
ATTTATGAGTTTAAATAATATACATCCAACGGCAATTGTTGATCCAAATGCTAAAATAGGGGAAAATGTAAAAATAGGTCCATATTCGGTAGTAGGTCCTGAAGTTTCAATAGGAAATGGAACAGTCATAGAATCTCATGTTGTAATTGAGGGTGAAACTATAATTGGAGAAAATAATTATATTTTTTCCTTTGTGTCAATCGGTAAAGTGCCACAAGATTTAAAATTTAACGGCGAAAAAACTAGAGTTATAATTGGAAATAATAATAAAATTAGAGAATTTGTTACAATTCATAGAGGAACAACTGATAAGTATGAAACAAGAATTGGAAATGACACTCTTGTTATGGCATATGTTCACATTGCCCACGACTGTATTATTGGAGATCACTGCGTTCTAGCAAATGCAGCTACTTTTGCGGGACATGTGGAAGTTGAAGATTGGGCGGTTGTTGGTGGACTTACGGCGATACATCAGTTTACGAGAGTTGGAAGACATGCAATGATTGGTGGATGTTCAGCTGTGAATCAGGATGTAGTTCCTTATATGCTTTCTGAAGGAAATAAAGCGAGAGCTGTTTATATCAACATTGTAGGGCTTAAGAGAAGAGGATTTTCTGAAGAGCAGATAAAAACTTTAAGAGAAGTTTATAAAATTATCTTTAAGAAAAAATTGAAATTGGAAAAAGCGCTGCAAATTTTGGAAAAAGATTATAAAGATAATGAAGACGTGGTAAAATTAGTCGAATTTATCAGAAAGAGCAAAAGAGGAATTACAAGATAAAAATTAGTGAAATAAAAATTAACGAAATTTAGTGAGAAATCTCGAATTTCTATAAATAAAAAAATTTATTGAATCAAATTAATATAAATTTTCTCAAAATAAATAATTTAGAAAATTAACTAGGTGTATTTATTTTGGGTTAATTTTTTTATAAATTTGTATTTACAAAAAAAGATAGAGGAAAAAATATGGAAAAAGTGGGATTAATTGCCGGAAATGGCAAGTTGCCAGAATTATTTTTAAATGCTTGTCAAAAAAAGGGGATTGAGATATTTTGTGTCTATTTGTTTGAGAGTGTTGAAGAGAGTGTGAAAAATTATAAAAATTCGGTAAAATATAGCGTAGCACAAGTTGGTAAAATTATTTCTTATTTTAAAAAGCAATATCCTAATGCATTACCTAGTTATCCATTCAGAATTGAATCTGAGTTCACTAAACTTCTTGGTATTCATGAAGTTATTATTGAACAAGTTACAATAAGTAGTGCTAAAAATAAAAAAGATAAAAATATATTAAAAGCAATAATAGATTATATTGAAAGTGAAAATATAACAGTTTTACCGCAAAATTATCTTCTTGATGAATTTATGGCAAGTGAAAAAGTTTATACAAAAGCAAGTCCTGATAAAAATGAGAAAAAAACGATAGAAATCGGAATAGAAGCAGCAAAAATGTTGACAAGTATTGATGCTGGACAAACTGTCGTCGTAAAAAATCAGTCTGTCATTGCGCTTGAAGGAATTGAAGGGACGGATAAGACTATTTTGCGAGGAGGAGAACTTGCTGGAAAAAAATGTATCGTTGTGAAAATGGCTAGAAATGATCAAGATTATAGAATTGACATTCCGACAATTGGTCTTGAAACTGTGAAAAAAGTGGTGCAGATAAATGGGCGTGGAATAGTTATTGAAGCAGACAAAATGATGTTTATTGATAAAGAAGAAGTGATTGATTTTGCAAATAAAAATAAAATATTTATAGTGGGAATTAAATTTTAGAAATATTTTTATGGAATTTATTTTAAATTTACTTTTATAAAGAAAAAGAAAATAGGTAAAATTATGGAAAAAACTAAAAAAGTATTTATTTCTTGTGGTGAAATGTCAGGAGATTTACATGCTTCCTATATTGTAGAAGAGATGAAAAAAAAAGAAAAAATTGAGTTTTACGGAGTTGTCGGTGATAAATCCATCGCAGCTGGAGTGAATGTAGTTAATCATATAAAAAATAATGATGTGATGGGATTTGTAGAAGCTGTGAAAAAATATCGATATTTTAAGAAAAAAGCGAAAGAATATATTGAATTTATAAAAAAAGAAAAAATAAAAACAGTAATTTTTGTTGATTTTGGTGGCTTTAATTTGAAGTTTTTTGATTTGGTAAAAAAAGAAATTCCCAATATAAGAACAATTTATTACATTCCGCCAAAAGTCTGGGCCTGGGGGAAAAGTAGGATTAAAAAATTGAAAAACTTTGATGATGTCGTTGTGATTTTTCCTTTTGAAAAAAAATATTTTGACAAGACGCTTGAAAAATTTGGAAGTGATTCAAAAAGAAGTTTGAAAGTTCATTATTTTGGGAATCCATTTGTTGATAAATATAAGTTTAGTGAATATTTAGGAGAAAAAATTTTACTTTTGCCAGGAAGCCGTGAGCAGGAAATTGAAAAATATTTGCCTGTGATTTATGAAGTTTTGACAAGTCCAAAAGTTAAAAATGAAAAATTTATAATGAAGCTTGCGGATAAATCACATATTAAATATATTGATAAAATAAATAAAAAGTTTAATATGAATTTTAAAAGCTTAAAAAATCTGGAAATTTCATTTGAAAAAGTTGAAAAAATTAGAGATGAATGTAAGTTTGCAATTGCGACTTCTGGCACGGTCACATTTGAAATGGCTCTTATGGGGCTGCCTGTCATAGTAGTTTACAAAACTTCTAAAATAAATGCTTTTATAGCGAGAAAAATCGTTAAAATAAAATATATTACTTTAACTAACTTAAACGCTGAAAAAGAAATTTTTAAAGAGTTGCTGCAAGAAGATTTTTCATCTCAAAAGATTTTGGATGAAATGGAAAAAATGGAAAAAAATAAAGAAAAGATTGTACAAAGTTTGAAACTGGAAAAAGAAAAATTTGGAAATTTTGGAGTTTTGGAAAAAATTTCGGAATATTTAATTTCTAAAATTCAATAGTATGATTTATAGTATAATTTTGAAAAAAGAGGAAAAAATATGGGAAAACAAGATGAATTGTCAAATAATTCGATATTTAAATTATTTGTAAAATATTTTATTCCAACACTTATAGGTTCAGCTGTGGTTGTTTTGTACAATATCGTAGACAGGTTTTTTGTTGGAAAAATTAGTGAAAAAGCACTTGCAGGTGCTGGAATAGCGTTTTATATAGTTATGCTTATAATTGCTTTTTCAATGTTAATTGGAGTTGGAGCGGGGACAATTATTTCGCTTAGGTTAGGGCAAGGTAAAAAAGGTGCGGCAAAAAAAGTTTTAGGAAATACAATTACAATGTTTGCAGTTTTAGGTATTTTTTTATATCTCGTGCTAATATTGAATATAAACACTATTTTAACATATTCGGGAGCAAATAGTGAAACTTTGCCATATGCAAAAGCATATTTACAAATAATTATGTTTGCAATATTACCGCTTTTTTACTCTTATGGACTGACTAATGTCTTAAATTCAGTAGGAGCACCTAACGTTGCAATGTTTTCAATGTTAATCGGTGCAGTTGTCAATATTATTTTAGATTATGTGGCAGTTATGATTTTACATACTGGAATTGAAGGTACAGCTTATGCAACATTGATAGGAAATGTGCTGTCAGCAGTATTTGTTTTATATTTTTTAACAGCTGGAAAATTTCCTTTTAAAGTTAATTTATTTGGGTTTAAGCTAGAAGAAAAAAGTAAATTGGTTTTGCAATTTAATAAATTAAAGTTGGATAAAAAAATTATAATGGACGTTTTATCAATTGGAATGTCGCCATTTTTACTACAAGCCGCAAGTTCTCTTGTGGGAGTGATTACAAATAAAATTGTGGATATAAATGGTGGAACTTATGGAGTTGCAATTATGACTATTATAAATTCATATTTGCCGCTGATGACGATGAGTGTCTATTCGGTTTCACAGGCAATTCAGCCAATTGTGGGGTTTAATTATGGAGCAAAAAATTATGAAAGAGTTAGAGAATCGCTACTTACAGCAGTGTATGCTGGTGTCGGATTATCTGCAATATTTTGGGCAGTTGTAATGATTTTTCCAAAAGAAATGGTTTTATTTTTTAATGAAAAAAGTACGTTTTCTGCTTTAAAAGAAGGGGAAAAGGCTATGAGAACTTATTTTTCTCTTGTAATCTTGTCGTCTTTTGGAATCATTATACCGAATTATTTTCAAGCAACAGGACGTTCTAAATATTCTGTAATTTTAAATTTATTGAGACAAGTTATCATCTTTTTAATAGTCGTTATAATTTTTTCAAACGTATTTAAGTTAAATGGTGTCTGGTATGCACAGCCATTTACGGATTTTGTATTTTTTATAATACTTGCTGTGCTTTGGTATAAGGAAAATAAAAAGATGAAAGATTTAACTGCTGCAAGAGAAAATGAAAAAATAGCAATTAGAGAAAAAAGAGAAAATTAATAAAAAAAGAGGTAAAAATTATGAGAGTAATAATACTTATGGTGATTTCCTATTTGCTGGGAAGTATTCCAAATGCACTATGGATTGGGAAAGTTTTTTGTGGAATAGACGTGCGGGAACATGGAAGTAAAAATACAGGTTCTACAAATGCGGCTCGTGTTTTAGGAGCAAAATGGGGGCTTTTGACGTTGATTTTGGATATTTTAAAAGGACTTGTTCCAACACTAATTGCAGTTAGTTTAAAAATGGACTTTTTTCAAAATCTGACAAATATTAAAAATATAGATTTTGTATTAGTTGGAGTTTGTGCTATATTGGGACATATTTTTTCCATATTTTTGAAATTTAAAGGTGGAAAAGCCGTTGCTACAACGCTGGGAGTATTTGTGATACTTGTACCAAAAGCTATATTATTTTCAGCAATTATATTTTTTATAGTTTTTGCAATTTTTAGATATGTGTCGCTTTCTTCAATCTGTGCAGCAATATTACTTCCAATATTTATATTTTTAATGTATAGAGATATTTTAATTTACACATTTTTGGGAATTTTAATAGCGATATTAATAATTTTAAAACATAGAAGCAATATTGAAAGATTAAAAAATGGGACTGAATCGAAATTTAGCTTAAAAAATAAAAAAGGAAAGTAGGTAAAAGCAATGTCAGGAAACAAAAAAAATATTTTAGTAATAGGTGGTGGGAGCTGGGGAAGCTGCCTTTCAAAATTATTAGTTGAAAATGGTCATAATGTCTATTTGTGGGAGTATAACGAAGAGGTTAGAGATGTTATGAAAACTACAAAAACAAATCCAAATTTTTTGAAGGGAATAAAATTGCCAGATGAATTAAATATCATAGACGATTATGGAAAGGTTTTAACTGATGAAAAAAAATATGGAAAAATAGATATTGTATTACTTGCGACACCAACGCAATTTTTAAGAGGTGTTTTAAAAAGATTGAAAAATTTCTTAAATTATAATATAATACTAGTAAATGTTGCAAAGGGATTGGAAATTTCTACTAAAAAAAGAATTTCTGAAATAGTTGATGAAGAATTAGAAAATAAAAATTATAATTATGTTTTATTAGCTGGGCCTACTCACGCAGAAGAAGTAGCGCAAAGATTACCATCAGCAATACTTTCAGTTTCAAAAGATGAAAACTCAGCAAAAATTGTACAGAAGACATTTAGTAATAGTTATTTCAGAGTTTATACAGGGACGGACCTAATGGGAGCAGAACTTGCGGGGGCATTAAAAAACTGCCTTGCAATAGCAGCTGGAATCGCCGACGGTCTAGGTTATGGAGATAATACAAAAGCTGCGCTTATTACTCGTGGAATAAACGAAATGTTTGAAATTGCGAAATATTATAATGCAAATCAAAAGACATTTATGGGATTATCTGGACTGGGAGATATTATCGTAACTTGTACAAGCCGTCATAGCCGAAATAGATACGTAGGAGAAAAATTAGGAAAAGGTGAGAAAATAGAAGATATAATAAAAAATATGCAAATGGTGTCCGAAGGAGCTGAGACAATTAAAGCGCTTTACAAAATTATAAAGGAAAATAATTTAAATGCACCTATTTTTACAGCACTTTACGAAGTTATTTACAAAGGAAAACCAGTAACCGATTTGGAGAAGACATTTATGAGTAGAGATTTAAAATCAGAATTTTCAAATTAAAAATTTTAAAGAAAAAAGTGGGAGTGTGAAATGGAAGAAAATAACAATTTAAATTTGATGTCGTTATATTTAAGTGATATTCAAAAGTTTAACTTGCTTTCAAAAGAAGAGGAGTACGATTTATTAAGACGGATAAAAGAAGAAAATGATGAACAGGCAAGACAGTTATTAATATTATCAAATTTAAGATTAGTAATAAGTACTGCCAAAAAATCTCTGGGAAATGGACTTCCATTAATAGATTTAATAAGTGAAGGAAATATAGGGTTAATAAAAGCGATAAATAAATTTGATTATGAAAAAGGTCACCGATTTAGTACATATGCGGTTTGGTGGATAAAACAATCCATTAAAAAGGCAATCATAAATATCGGTCGGGATATTAGAATACCATCGTATAAATATGAACAGCTGTCCAAAGTAAACAAAGTTATGAAAGATTATATGGCAACTCACGGCGAAATGCCATCAACTAGCTACATTGCCCAAAAAATTGACTTAAAAGAAAATAAAGTAGTTTTACTTATGAATGAATTTCAAGATATGATTTCGTTGAATGAAGTAGTAGGAGATAATATTTTTTTAGAAGATGTTATTGGTAAAAATGATGATGTCGAAGAAAAAATTATAAAAGAAGATCAATTACTGGAAATGCGAGAATTACTAAATAATGTTTTAACAGAAAGAGAAAAGAAAATATTGGAGTACAGATATGGACTTTACAACAATAAAATTTATACTTTGAAGGAAATTGGCGAAATGATGGGAATTACCCGGGAACGAGTGCGACAAATAGAAAAAAAAGCGATAACAAAATTAAAAGAACATTTGAAGAAATATAAAGATATATTATAAAATTAAAGAGGTGGAATTATGTTAAATATGACGGTTGATAGAAAAGCGTTGTTGAAAGCGATTAATATTGTCGAAAAAGCTGTAACAGAAAATAAAATTAGGGAAGTTTTATCTGGGATTTACATTGAAACTTTTGACAATAGAGCGGTTTTGAGAGGAACTGACCTGGAACTGTCGATAAATACTGAAATCGAAGCTCAGATAGAAGAACATGGGAAAATTGTAATAAAACATGAATTAATAGAAGAATTTTTGAAACAGATTTCTGATGAAAAAATTGTACTTGCAGAAGAAGACGGAATGTTAGTGATAAAAACTAGCGCAACTGATGCAAATTTTTCACTTTATTCAGCGGAAAATTATCCAATTCAATCGAAACTTGAGAATGGAGTTGAATATGTGTTTTTAAAAGAAAAATTATTAAATTATATTGAAAATGTAAAAATTTCAGCTGCGACAGATGTAGAAAACTTAGCGGTAAACTGTATCCGTTTAGAAATAGAAGAAAACAAATTAAAGTTAATTTCATCGGATACATATAGACTTACTTACATTGAAGAAGATTTGGAAGAAAGTCAAAGAAATAAAGAAAACTTAATTGTGAGTATTCCGCTAAAAACAATTGATGGACTTATAAAAATTATGAAATTAGTGGAAGAAAGTGAAATAATGTTAAAATCAGATGGTTCAAAAGTTTATTTTAAATTTTCTAATGTAGAAATTCTGACAAGAACGATAGATTTGCAATTTCCAGATTATAAATCAATTTTAAATAGCTCAAAACACGATAAAAAAGTACTTTTAAATACAAAAGACTTTTTATCCGTCTTAAAAAGAGCATCCATTTTTGTAAAGGAAAATAAAGAATTCAGAAATGGAGCAGTTTTTAAATTTGAAAATAATAAATTGACTCTTACAGGGACAAATGACAACGCTAGAATAAAAGAAAAAATAATAATTATTCAAGAAGGAGAAAATTTAAAAATTTCATTAAATGTGAAATTTTTAATTGATTATATTTCTACAATACAAGGAAAAGTGACAGTTTTAGAATTACTGAATGAAAAAAGTTCGGTTATTATAAAAGATGAAAATAATCCAAATTCACTTTATTTTACTATGCCACTAGCACTTAGAGAAAGTTAATTTTAAATTTTTAGTAAATATTAATCAGAAAGGGGAATAATACACAATGCCTATAAAAATACCTAATAATTTACCGGCAGTAGAGATTTTAGCAAAAGAGAATATCTTTGTAATGAAAGAAAGTAGAGCATTGTCGCAAGATATTCGACCTTTAAAATTTGTGATAGTAAATTTAATGCCGACTAAGATTGAAACAGAAACTCAGCTTTTAAGACTTCTTAGCAACACGCCGCTTCAAATTGAAGTTACATTTTTAAAAATGGCATCATATGTTTCAAAAAATACTTCAAAAGAACATATGGCAAATTTTTATAAAACATTTGACGACATTAAAAATGACTATTTTGATGGTTTGATTATAACAGGAGCTCCTGTGGAAAATTTAGAATTTGAAGAAGTAATTTACTGGAATGAACTTACAAAAATTATGAAATGGAGCAAAAAGCATGTTTACTCAACGATTTCAATTTGCTGGGGAGCACAAGCCTCTTTATACTATCACTATGGAATTAAAAAATATAAATTAAAAAAGAAACTTTTTGGAATCTATCCACTAAAAATAAAAATTTGTCACACTATGCTTTTAAGGGGTTTTGATGAAATTTTTAATATGCCGCAGTCAAGACATACAGAAGTAAGAGCTGAAGACATCGAAAAAGTGATAGAGTTGGAAATATTGGAAAATTCAAAAGAATCTGGAGTGAGCATTGTAAGAACTAAAGATAAAAGAGATGTCTTTATTATGGGACATTTGGAATATGATAGAATGACTTTGGCAAAAGAGTACGAAAGAGATGTTAAATTGGGTAAAAAAATAGAAGTGCCGTTTAATTATTATCCAAATGATGATCCTACAAAAATTCCACCATTTGTTTGGCGAGGACATGCAAATTTACTTTTTTCAAATTGGGTTAATCATCATGTGTACCAAAATACTCCGTATGATTTGAGAGAATTGAAAAATCTTTAATAAAAAATAAAACTGACCTAAAATTAAGATTTTAAGCCAGTTTTTTTATTGGAAATTTTAGTTATAATATTATTTTTATAGCTTCTTTGGGAAAAAATAATACTTTTTAAAAAATTACATTTTCAAGAAGCTGTGAATTCATAATATCATATGGCATAACCATTCCGCCACCATTTGAATCGAGATTGATATTTTTTCCGACTTTTAGTCCAGCTTTTTTAAATACGATGTAGACAAATTGTGAGCAGTACAACCTTTTGTCGAAATTTTTATCAAAAGTTATTCCGTAAGGTTTTGTGGTAGTCTCGTCTATTTCGTGAAAAAGAGCCTTTTTAAAGTTGTCGTCTATGTTCTTTAATCTAAATACAGCCACTTCCCTTTTTAAATTTTGCCAAGTATAAATCGGACTTTCGCTATATCCGATTGAATATGTTGGAAATTCTACAATTTTTTTATGTTCATTCAATATGGCGGCATGTCCCCACATAGTACGAAAACTAGAACCTTTAGATAGTACAAGAATATCTCCAGACTGTAGTTTATCCATATTCTGAATAATTTCTTTTGGGGAGTACCACTTATATTTTGAAGCTGATGACTGAGCTGATAAAGCTAAAGAAAACACAAAATAAAGAAAAAAGAGTAAAATTTTTTTATTATAATTTCTTCTTTCTCTAGTATCATTATTTCCTTAGATTTGACAAGTAAAATGATAAAATACAACACTAAAAAATGAAAAGATGTTTCTAGTGAAACCTTCTTCATCAAAGAAATATCTAGATTAAATTTATAGATATATACTCTTACATAGATTAAATAAATAGAATATAGAAGAATAAAAAATTTACTTTTCATTAGAAAATTCTCTTTTAGATATCTAGTAACTATAGTTTTATTACTACCCTCTGAAATATTTACTATATATTTTTTCATCTTCTTCACCTTTTATAAACATTTTTAAAATTTTAACTATTTCTATTGCTTCATTTTCTAAACAAGTGCTAAAAAGTAATTTTGGTTTTTTATCATAATAAATTTCTACTCCATAACTTACAACAGACTCTTTAAAGTAATTTTCTTTTATATCTATTTTTATTATATTTTTAAAGTTAAATGTTTCTTTTTTCGTTATTACATTTTTCTCATTTAAATCTAGTATAATTTGAGTTTTTTTTCTTAAGATAGAGTTTATTAAGATTAAATGTATAAGAAACAAAAATATAAAACAATAAATAAAGAAAATACTATCAGGATTCTCTAAAAGTACTAATCTTCCTATTAAAGTTAAAAAAAAATATAAAAGTATTCCACTCCCTGAACTTTTTTCATTTTCTCCACTATCTTGAACTATATATATCTTATTATTTTTTTCTGTTATACTTATCATAAAGTCGACTCCTTCACAACTATTTTTGAGTTAAATTTTTTTGTTAAAGGATAATTTACTCTGTTCTTCTATAACCATTTCTTTTAATTCATTATAGTTTTTTATAAATTTATTATTATCGTAATTTTGTGAAAATGAATATGGATCAGCATCAACAAATATTTTATATTCTTTCCCTGACTTCGTTTCAATCACTATTCTTTCATAAGGTGTGAAAAAGGTTGCTAGTACTAAGCTACGAGTAGATACTTTAGGAATTTTAGAGCCTTTATCTATAATATCTTTAATATCTAATAAGGGGATTCTTAATTCTTTAAAAATAAATTTAGATAGAAAAATTCTTCTATAAATTAGATTCTCATCTTCAACATAACATTCTTCTCTTGGGATAAAATACAATATTGCATTTTTCATACCTCTTATTATCACATAGAAAAAAATAACTGAAAGTAATATGCCATAATTGAGCCAAAATTGAAACCATCAAAGGTTGACTATCGTTTTTTACTTTTTTCATTTATTTTTCAACTTCCCTCCCATATATGCTTCTACTATCTCTTATTTCATTTATATCTTCCTTAAACTTTGACATTGTTACTT
>ERZ773022.2458-NODE-2458-length-11128-cov-65.130498_pt1 | contig 11128 bp, 9 predicted proteins | sample MGYA00580839_ERZ773022 | MGnify/ENA primary metagenome ERZ773022 (study PRJEB29015, sample SAMEA2738020) | human oral metagenome | biome: human oral; feature: human-associated habitat; material: dental | place: China | collected 2044 ... | reverse complement strand
TTTTGTGAACAATAGCGTAACCGCTAGCGTACATATCCAGCATGATAAGCGTCTGTATTCCGATACCCTCACCATAGTCAAAATACGAGCGGTAGCCCTCTGATTGCCATTTGCAATACTTATCCATAACGTTCCACGAATCATAGCCGCCACACTCCAGCAAGCTATCTACTAAACATAATGCCATAGAAGTGTCGTCTGTCCAGACACCACGAGGAAAGTGTGCTTCATCGTGCATATGACGCAATTCTTCTTTACGAGCGACAATCTCATCACTTGTGTAACCGTGTTCAATAGAAGCACCAAGGGCGTCGCCGATAGCTAAGCCGAGTAACATTGCTCGAAAATGAGTTTTTCTACTCATTTTTTCATCCTTGGATTATGTAAGATAATATCCATAATATTATCGACCATCTGCGAGAATTTATCATAATCATAGTGAATAGAGATGAGAGGGGAGAACATCTCTGAGCCATCCTTGCTCTCAACTACCATTATATCTTCTGCAATTACTTCATAATCATTCTTCAACCTTACCATTTCTTCTGCTAACTGCCTGTGTTGGTCATATACAGCTTGTGGCAAAACAACGGCAAGACGCTCCCAGTCTGCCTGAGTGTCTAAGATATCTGATACCTCTTTATCAGTTAGCTTAACTTGCCTTCTCTTTACTAAAGAGGTATGACCTACGCTGCCATCATGAGCAATATAATTACGCCGTCTTTTCAGCCAAGATACCCACTTATTATTTTCGGTTTCACTAAGGAAAATATATAAATCAGGGACACTTTTTTTAAGTCTACTTAACATGGTCTTTTTCTCTAGTGCAAGCTCTCTGATATTCTTAATCTCTAGTGAGTAATATTCATTTAAGAACCTTGAGATGATGTCAAAAGCACTCGCCATCAAGAAGTAGAAATTTGTCAGGTGGTAATTAATTTCTATACTAAAGTTTTGATACTCATCGTATCCACGACGATATGCCTTGCGACGTAACTGTAATGTGTAAGCTAGTAAATCTTTTGAATAGGATACAAGATTAGTTTTTACCCAAAGATATCTAGCCCTTGCAGTTAATTTTTCCGATAGTTTTTCACTTTGTATATGATTAAAAAACTCCTGAGCTTTGATAGTTATACCCTGTCCCAATGTATAGCGAGATATTGATGTACCATGCCAAACTGGACTATCAAAATTCCAATATATTTCGTTGCCCACCAAGAATGCCCCTATCTCCGCTTCCAGCTCCTCTTTTGTATGTACTATCTGCGTATGACGAGCTAAGGAAGCCTTATCTTTATCATTAAATACGCCTTCATCAATCAGGGCTATGTCTACATTGTCCCTTCTTAGACTATCGCCAAGTGCACTCTTATCTATGGAGTCAGCAAATGATACTTTTACCTGCAAGTTTATTGATATATCCTCCAGATACACATGTAGTATCCTTAAATCTTTTATTAATGCATTATATAGCTCTTTGTCTCTCGCTATGAGTATAATGAGCCTATCGTGTCCATATAGTCTCTCGTGTAACGCTGGGTACATAATTCCGTCAACAATAGCCATAACTTTGTTTACCTATATTAAGTGTAATTCCTCTATCGGGTATATATCAAGCTCTCCTCTCAGATATCTTGCGTAATCAATACTAAGAATATCCTCCCATCTACAGATTTCAGCCTCTATTTCGTGTAAACATTCCATATCACCCCGCACCAATTTGTAATATCGAGCTTTAAGCTCGTTTTTTTGGTTAAGATGGCTTATGGATGACAGAATGCGACTTCAGCGGTTTTTAACTTTCCTAAGCACGAGAGCACGAAAAGCAGGCTTCTAAAGACCTAACTATCATACTCTACTATGGAGCAAGACGAAGGATATCCTAAAGAAGAGGTGTTATAATATACCAAAAGGTTATTAACAATAAATAGGAGCTAGTGTGGCGACCGTTCAGGATATACAGAACATCAAAGTAAAAGACTTATGTTTATGGACGGAAAATCCACGCGATCCTATTGATACGAACGTTACTGACGCAGATATCATTAAGCGCGCTATTGACGAGAATCCAAAAGCATGGAATTTAGATAAGCTTGTGACAGAAATGGGCGCGCATTATGATCTCAGTGAGTTACCAACTGTTGTCTATGTCGACAACAAACCCGTTGTGTATGATGGCAACAGACGTGTTGCCGTTCTAAAATACCTACAAGATTCTCCACTATACTCAGAGGTGTCTGGACGTTTACCATTGAAATATGAACCGCAAGAACTAATAGATTTAACAGAAATTCCGTGTAACGTATGCGACCAAGAAACCGCCTTGACAAATATAGAACGTAAGCACAGCACTAACGGTTCATGGGGTCAACTAGAACGAGACTACTTTGCCCATAAGCATAGAGGTAAAGATAAATCGCTATTTGTAAGACTAAACGAACAAACTGGTGGGTATATTGCTAACCATAAATCAATGAACAAACTCTTTGTAAAAGACGAGGTACTGAACGCCAATAACTTGCGAGAAATAGGCTTTCTTGTAAGTGACACAGGGGAGATTGAAACGCCATACTCAGACGAAGAAATCCTACAGTTACTCGAAAATATCCGCAGCCTTATAGAAAGTAAAAAAATATCTACGAGAAATAATCGCGGGCTACTTAAGCAGACATTGGTAACAAATTTTCCAGATATACCACTAAAGTCAGCAACCGACAATAGTCCACTTAAGCTATTGAGTGTTGAATCTACGCAAAATGAGCATACAGATGATATCTCAAATCAAAGAAAGACGCCACGAACAAAGAAAAAAACGCCAACCTTCTTCCTTGATAACATGCCGTCGCTCGCAAATGGAGAAGTCAACGATATTTATAGAGATATTTTATCTCTATACGATTACTACATACAGAAAAAAGATACACTTTCTATGACATTCCCTGCTTTAATAAGAATGTCTCTACGATTGCTAGTTGAATCGGCCGCGAATAGCGACGGTATAAGTACATACGTTAGCAATAACTACGCGGACGCTAAAAAGACCCTGACACAAGACCAGAAAACTACACTTTCAAATAACAGTGTCGATAGCGACCAAAAGCTGATACAGCTTTTACAATCTGGTGCGCATAACTACACTAATTCGGCCAATTTTGAACAAACTACGGCAATGTCCATTATAATAGGTGCTATAATATCCAAAACACATCTAAAAAATAAAAATGATACAAACTAAAACCTATAGAAAACACTTATTCACTCCTCTGCGCTATCCTGGAGGTAAGACATCTCTCTTTGCCTTCTTTGATACTGTCATAAAAAAACATAAGTGGCATGATGTTACATACATAGAGCCTTACGCTGGCGGTGCTGGAGCGGGCATATCACTTCTTTTGCTTGAAAAGGTGCGCAGAATTGTTATTAACGACTATGATCCGGCCATATATTCATTTTGGCTTTCCTTGAAGGAGCATAACGCAGAATTTATTGAGCGAGTATCAAATACTCCTGTAACTGTCGAGGAGTGGGAGCGACAGAAAAAAGTCTATAAGGCGGCTGATACGTCCGACAGGTTGTCACTTGGTTTTGCAACATTCTTTCTTAATCGAACTAATCGCTCCGGAATTCTAAACGCAGGTCCGATTGGCGGCAAGCAGCAACTTGGCGAATGGAAAATCGACGCGCGATACAATAAGCAGAATCTTATTGAGAAAATAAAACTCATAGGGCTTTATAGCGATAGAATCACTGTTCTCAACGAGGATGGTGTAGATGCCATTGAACGTTATGTAAAAGACCCAAAAAGCTTTTTCTACGTCGACCCACCGTACTTTGTAAAAGGCGCAGATCTTTATCTAAACGCCTTTAAGCTAAAGGATCATCATAGGCTTGCTACTTCACTAAATAAACACCGTAAAGCAAAATGGATTCTGAGCTACGACAATGAAAAAGACATCCTCAACCTTTACCCCAACAGAGAATGTCGGACTTTTGACCTCAGATATTCTGCTCACCATAATTCAAAAATTGGCTCTGAGTTGATGATTTTTTCTGATGCTGTCAATATGAATATAGTTGACGAAGCTTAGACATCTCAACAAAAATGCTCCACAATCTTATTGCCGGCGATGCCAAATCCGGTTAGCGTGTAGGTGCTTGACATAATGGATTGCCTGTGCGGCGACGATTGCATCCAGGCGTTGAAGGCTACGCGGCTAGTGTGCAGGTTTGGCGGCGAAGTTTGCACCAGATTCTCGGCTGGCGCGCGGCAGACGGACATTACCTTAAGCAGTCCGTACGGAGTAGTTGTGCCCGGTCTGTAGTGGCTAAAATAATTATTCTCTTTCATGTCATTTGCCATCAACTGCGCTGTTTGGTTAAGCGGCTCGTACATCTCTAGCGGCTTCAGATTTTCCTTACTACGAGCATAATTAATCAGTTCAAGAATCTCCGAAGCATCTGGCGGGCCTACGTCATACTTTTTATCTTGGTCTGCCGGTTGCGGCTGCGGATTTGGAGTTGGAGTTGGGTTTGGTTGCGGATTCGGCGCAGGCTGCTGCGAATTACCGGGCTGCTGAGGTTGCGGAGCTGGCCGTTGGTTGTTTTTCGGCGGCACGGCTGGACTCGACGGTGGCTGCGGGACTGGATTATGTTTCGGGCGTACAGGGTCAATTCTCTGCTCTTTTTGGTTTGGCTGCGGTTTTCCAGGTTTCTTCTCTTGCTGGTTCGGCGTAGTTTGTTTAGGATTAGAGCTTGTGCTAGATTTACTGCCGTCAGAGTTATTGCTAGAATCGGAATTATCAGAGCCAGAATTAGAATTGGTAGTTGTCTTTTGCTGCTTATTAGCACTACCCGCATCTTTCGACGCAGCACGCACAGCAATATATAAGCCTATTCCTACCCCCGCTAGTATTAAAATAACTAGGATAATTACAAGTTTTTGTTTTTTCATACTTTGATTGTAGCAAGGAAACCGGTTATGTCAATCTGGAGGTAGCGTCCTGCAAAAATAACCAGAGCATAGTGTATAATAATAGTCAGCGCGGGTATCGTATAACGGCTATTATGTATGCTTCCCAAGCATGAGACGAGGGTTCGACTCCCTCTACCCGCACCAATTCACCCAAAGCGCAAAAGCGCTTTTTCTTTTTACCGCAATTTTCTGCAAACTACCGATTTCAGTAAAATTCACATTATTAAAAAGTATACAATCCGTGAAAATAAAAACTTGTGAAAAAAATACCGAAACCCCTTGAAAAAACATAAGCGTAGTCCTACAATAGAATAGAGATGAAGATTTTGATGCTTGGGTGGGAGTTACCTCCGCATAATAGCGGCGGTCTTGGCGTGGCCTGTTACCAAATGTCAAAAGCGCTCGCTTCCCAGGGCGTTGATATTGATTTTGTCGTTCCTTATTCTGCCAAGCATCCAGGTATTGATTATATGAACGTGTATTCAGCGACGCCGCTGCCGCCAAATTATTACGATTTGGGCGCGTATGATCACGGCACGCCGGAAGACCGGGAAAACGCTAAAGACGAGCACGGCTTATCGCCAATGCGGGCAGTGCAGCGCCGTTACGGCAAGTTCGTCCGGCAATTTGTTCGCAAGCATCCGCCGGACGCCATTCACGCTCATGACTGGCTGACGATGGAGGCTGGTATTATCGCTAAGGAAAACAGTAATGCGCCGCTGATTGTGCATGTACATGCCACAGAATTTGACCGCTCGGGCGAACAGCTTGGCAATCCGCTGGTACACGAGATTGAGCAGCACGGTTTAATGATGGCTGACCGAATCATCGCTGTTAGCCAAATCACCAAAGACATAATTGTTAAGAATTACCACATCCCGCCAGAGAAAATCGAGGTGATTTATAACGCCATTGACCTAGCTAGCCTGCCGCCGCACGAGTACGATATCGACACCTACAAATACCTTGAAGACCTGAAAAGCGACGGCTACACGATTGTCGGCACATTGACGCGGCTAACAGTACAGAAAGGACTAACCTACTTCGTGCGCGCCGCTTCGGCAGCATTGAGCAGGTACGATAAAATCGCTTTCGTCTTATCAGGCAGCGGCGAACAGCGAGACGAGCTTATCACGCTAGCAGCCAGCTTGGGGATTAGCGATAAAGTGATTTTTACCGGATTCGTCCGCGGCAAGCAATGGCGCGATATATATCATTTGATCGACGTATTTGTGATGAGTTCGGTGTCTGAACCGTTTGGCCTAACCGCATTGGAGGCGGCTCATCATGACACTGCGCTATTAATTAGCCGCCAATCCGGAGTCGGCGAGGTATTAAATAATATTATGCGGTTTGATTATTGGGACGTTAACCGACTAGCTGATGAAATTGTTAATATCGCCCAATCTGCAGCATTACGAGAGACGCTGAAGAAAAATGTGAAAGATGAATACGCGAGGATTTCCTGGCAAGATGCAGCGCGCCAGTGTTTAAAGTTGTATAAAATTTCATTATCCAAAGGAGTAATTTCATGAACGACAGGCGCGGCATAACGCTTTACCTTCACGTCCATCAGCCATGGCGGCTACGGCAATATAGTGTTTTCGACACAGCACAGCGGCACGATTATTTTTCAGATGGACACGATCCAGCCCAGAACAACCAGCAAATTTTCCATAAAATTGCCCGCAAATCATACCTGCCGATGAATGCGCTGTTACAAAAAATGCTGCGCAAATACCCTGACTTTAAGCTATCTCTCAGTGTCAGCGGCACATTCCTGGAACAGGCACAACAGTTCAATCCTGAAGTTTTGGAAAGTTTTAAGCGGCTAGTTGCTACAGACCGCGTGGAGATATTATCAAGTCCGTACCATCACAGTTTGGCGTTCTTTTATTCTTTGCAGGAGTTTGAGACTCAGATTGAATTACACCGCCAGGCTATCCGCCGAATTTTTGGCGTGGAAACGCGCGTTTTAGCAAATACGGAGTTAGCATACAATGACCAGCTAGCCAAATGGGCAGAGAATCACGATTTCAGCGGCGTATTGGCGGAAGGCTGGGATCCAATTCTGGATTGGCGCAGCCCGAATTATGTATACCGCCCGAACGGCACAGAAAAGATTGGTTTGCTTCTGAAAAATTACCGCTTAAGCGACGACTTGGCGTTCCGCTTTAGCAATCGAAATTGGAACGGCTGGCCGCTGACAGCAGAAAAGTTTAATGCTTGGGCGATGGATTCGCTGCAGCACGCGCCGCTGCTTAACCTATTCATGGATTATGAAACATTTGGCGAACATCAGTGGTCGGAGACAGGTATTTTTGACTTCTTTGAGAGTTTCGTCGGCTGCTGGCTGAATAATCCTGACAATACATTTTATACTGTTAGCGAGGCGTTATCTGCGCAGCGTCCAGTCGGCGAAATCAGCATGCCGTCGCCAGTCACTTGGGCTGACAGCGAGCGCGATTTGACAGCTTGGAATGGTAATGATTTGCAATCCGAAGCTTTGCGGTATTTGTATGACTTAGAAAGCAGCATACTATCCAGCGGCGACGAATCGCTAATTAGCGACTGGAGAAGACTGCAAACGTCAGACCATCTGTATTATATGTGCACCAAATGGTTCACCGATGGCGACGTCCACGCATATTTTAGTCCTTACGATTCGCCGTACGACGCCTTTTTGTACTACATGAATGCTATTCGCGATGTTCGCTGGCGATTATCGCAGCAGATACAAACTTAAACTAATAATTCGCAATCCACCTACTTGTTGCCTAAACTGCTGCTGGGTTGTTTGTTTTTCAAATACCAGAAATTTATTCTACATAGAAAAGCTCCTTGCCATAAAACATTCGGCAAGGAGCTTATTTCCGTAAATAAGCGGCAGCTGTTAGCCTTTGCGGGCTTTGACTTCGTTACGGCCAAGGTTTTTCTTCGTCTGAACGTAAGTCACGTGTTTTCTCTTAATCGGGTCGTATTTGCGCAGCGTCAAATTACCCTTGCCTTTATTAGTACGATTTTGCGTATTGATAGTAGTATAGTAAGTCCGGTGCTTGCTTGAATTGCTCACCAAACCAATCAACTTTCGTTTCGTATTCTTCTTTGCCATCTCTTTAACTCGTTAATTTTTATAAAAATCCTTAACCAATTATAGCATGCATATACGGAAAATACTAGACATTTAGCACAACTCAAACTAACTCTATTAGAAAACCCATAGTACGTTGCAGACTACTTGACACGTCTTGCAATGTGCCAATATAATACCAGGCATGAACGGAGAACAACGAATTTTTCGTAACCATGATATTCCTCACATAGTAGAGGAATTATCGCCCGCTTCAAAAGCTCTTGATATTTTACAAAATCCAAATGAAGAGGAAGTTCTGTCAATTAGTAATGATTCCAGTTTCCACTCTGCCATAGAGGCTTTAGATAAAAAAGGAATAAGAATAAGCCGCCACTACGATTATAACCCTAAATCTGGCAAATATACCCGCAATATACGCACTCTGTTGTTTTTACCCCACGAAACATGCGAATACAGTAATGACAGCATTCAAGACGCGGAGCTCTCGACATCAGTCGTTGCAGTTGAAGCCGAGTGCGATACGAGTTCCGGTATGCTGTTATTATTCAAGCTATCGCCCAATATGAAACATACGGGAGACAAGCCTAGCTACTTGACTGCTAAAAATCTTGTTTTTGGACACAATTGTCTTTACGGCGGTTTTATTACCGAGAAAGGCGTCCAATGGATGCGTTTTTTCGATAGCGGCAAACGTGTAGCAATTACTGAAATTACTGAACACATCGGGAAAGACAAAGAATACAAAGAAGAGCTTAATCTTGAGTTATCTAAATTTTTGAATTCCCGCACCAACGAAGCAGAATATTAGTACCACCGCGTAATTTCATCCATCATTCGCCGCGTTTGCGAGTGTGGCTTCTTATTACCATAACCCAGCGCCAGCATCACCACCGGCAATTCTTTCTCACAGTCAATCAGCTTAACGTCTTCCAGGATTTCTGCAAGTTTATCAATCGAGAATCCTTCCATGGCACACGAATCAATCCCCCGCTCCGCTGCCGCCATCATAGCGAATCCCAGCGCAATATATGCTTGGCGCGCCGCCCATTGATGGAGTTTGTCGTCATCGCCCAGAATCTTAAAATCAGTCTTCGCCCATTTTTTCCAAAACGTTTTATAACCAGTCCTAACAATTGCGTTCATCTGCGCCACATCGCGCAGCATATGGTCAATATGCCCGTCCTTTCGCGTCAATTCCTGTCCGGTTTTGGCAGTAAAAATCAACAGATGGCTGGCGGTAAACCTCGCAGCGTTAACGCCGGCAGCTTTTTCAATCCTTTTACGAAGATCGGCGTCTTGCGCCACGATAACATTAAACGGCTCAAACCCATACGATGTCGGCGCCAGGCGAATCGCTTCTAAAATTAGCTCAATATCTTCATCGCTAATTTTCTTTTTCGGGTCGAAACTTTTTATCGCCCGCCGAAATTTTAGCGCCGATTCTATGTCTTTAACCGCAATATTTGGCTTGTCCATAATTCCTCCGTCTATTTGTAATTATTATACCTTATGCTTATTTGACAGCCAAATTTACCCCGGGAGACATTCTTAAAAATTGCTAACTGCTCAACTGCAGCGTCTGCTTGCATTCCGGATAATTAGTGCAGCCTAAGAATTCGCCATACTTACCGCGGCGGCGCACTAAAAAGCCGCTTCGGCATGACGAGCATAAGATTGGCTTGCTTAAGATTTCGACGTTATTATACGACTGGCTGCAATGCGGATAATGCGAGCAACCAACGAAACTCTTGCCAGTTTGGCTGTTCTGGCGAATAATCAGCCTGCCGGTTTTACACCATGGACAGCTAACCAATTCCGATTCGCCGTAACGTCCTTGGATTAGATAATTGGAATATCGTTTAATCTCCTTAGTAAACAGCGATTCATTTTCCGGTGTTAATAGGTAGACCTTATTCTTCGTCCTAGTAAGCGCCACATAAAACAAGCGCCTTTCCTCGGCGAAACGGCAAGCCTCCGGCGCACTCAGCAACAGCGATATAATCGGATCATCGGTTAGTTTATTTGGGAAACCATACAAGTCGTTTTTCAAATTTAGGACGATCACATTATCCGCCTCCAGACCCTTGGACTTATGTACGGTGATAAATTTGATATCAACATTTTCAAAGCCAGTAAGTATCAGCGCGCCAGTGGCTTCATTATATCTCTTAACTTCCTTTCTCAACTGGTTTTTAATAACTTTTCCCTTGTTATCCCTCTGGCAAATCACATAATCCAGGTCAAAGCTATGCCGCCCCAACAGTAAAATATGCTGACCTACGCCGTATTCGGCAACAATTTGACAAATCTGCTCGACCAGCACCATAGAAGCATTATTCTGATCATACACTACAAACTCCACCGGGCAATCCAGCTGCTTGGAAGATTTAGGATTCTTAGCCAGCTGCTGCAGATTTTGCTGGATGAATTTGGCGGAAATATCGATCAGCTGCTGTGAGTTGCGATACGTCCTTTCAATAAATAACTTCTCATGCTCGCCGACAAACTTGCCAAAATCACTGAATAGCGAAATATCGCTGCCTGTAAACCGATAAATTGACTGCCAATCGTCACCGACGCAGACCAACCGCGCGCCCGAGCGCTGGCGGATTTCCGTAATTAACTTAAATCTAGCCGCCGAAATATCCTGATATTCGTCAATAATGATATAGTCATACGCTTTGGCGGCGCCCTTTTGCTGCACCAGATTAGCAGCTTGATTAATCATGTCGTTAAAATCAATTTCGCCGCGCGCTGATAAAGCAGCGTCATATTTCTCGATAATCGGCAGCGCGAAATCTAAAAACAGCTGCCGACGAACGTTCAGAAATTGGTCGTCGGTTTCGCTGTCTTCCATAAATTTTCGCAAACCATCGATAGTCAACCCCCGCGATTTGCTTAAATTGATAAAACTAGTAATTAAGCTAATAATCTCCGCGCCAAACGACGAATCCTGCTTGATAATTTTATGATAGATCTCCTGCTCGCTCAGCGGCTGAAAGGCAACGCCCGATTTCTCCAGCATTTCCCGCAGTTTATCCAGCAAAATATTATCGCGA
>ERZ773022.2457-NODE-2457-length-11129-cov-17.854976_pt1 | contig 11129 bp, 8 predicted proteins | sample MGYA00580839_ERZ773022 | MGnify/ENA primary metagenome ERZ773022 (study PRJEB29015, sample SAMEA2738020) | human oral metagenome | biome: human oral; feature: human-associated habitat; material: dental | place: China | collected 2044 ... | reverse complement strand
TATTATGAAGCTGATAAAAAACAAGATGAATATTTGTTAAAAGCCGACAAGCTTAATTCTCCCTTTATTGAAACATATAAAGGCTTAGCACTAACTAGTTTTTCAAATTATGAACGTAATAAAACAATTGAAGATTTAGATAATAGTCTAATGTATTTTGAAAAAGCGTTAAAAATAACTAAGGATTATGAAATACAATTTGGATATGCAGTATGTTTATTTGAAATGAAAGAATATCAAAAGGCAAAAGTTATTTTTGAAAAACTATTATCAGAGTATCCAGATAGAATGCGCTTGTTGTTATGTACGGCTTATTGTGAAGTATATTTAGGTAATAAGGAAGAAGCAATCTATTATTTAGAAAAAGTTGAAGTAGGGCAAGATGAGAAGTATTATTTAACTACTGATGATATTGCAGATTATCAAGTTTTTGAAGCTTATTATGTTCTAGGAGAATACGACTTATTTTTGGAAGAGTGTGAGAAAGCAATTCTTGATTATTACTTTGCAGACTGGGAACATTACTATTACACACTTTGGCTTAAAAATAAATATGAGAAATTTTACGAATGTGTAAGTAAGTATAAAAATGACATACTTAAAAATATAGAGGAAACGAAAGTTGATGATGATTTTTCTTGTGAAAAAGAGAAGCAAGATTATATTAAAAGTTACGAAGAAGATTTAGAAAAATTAATAACAATGTCTAATAAAATTCAAAATGAGAATTATAAACCTATAATTAAGTTAGAACTATATCCTGAATATGGTTGCTTCTTAGTTGATTGTATTAGGCATAATTTTTAAAGAATACTGTTGAATACAGAAATAATCTTTAAAAGAAATCATACACTTATAGATTTAAAAATTAAAAAGATAAGTGTTTTAGATATCGATAAACTTTTTTTAAAAAAATAGGGTGTAATAAAAATAAATAAGTATAAACACATTAAAAATAAATAAAAAATATATAAAAAGGTAGGCTAGATATATGAAAAAAATTGATACACAATATATTAGTGAGAAAAAAGCAGATTTAGAGGAAATAAAGTATATAGTTGATAATATATTTACAGAAGATAGTGAAGAATGGCTATGTCTTTATGATACTTCAGAAAAAAATCCAAATTACGTTCAGATACACTCAGAAATAGAGTATTTTGAAGAGGATGCTTTAAATTTTTTACAGAAAGTTTTACAAATTCCATTAGATAACATAGATGAAATAGAAGGTATTTACTTAGTAGAATGTAGAAAGTATAAAGATAAAGCTGATTTTAGACATTATCGTGCCTTTTTCCTAGATGCAGATGTAGTATATTCTTATTTCGAAACATACATGAATGATGAAGAAATTAATGTTGAAGGTTGGTATGATGTAACCAAGGAGTTTTAGAAGAAAAAATTTAAAGATGAGATAGGTTATAAAAAAAGATTTTTGAAGAAATATTATCAATATGTATCTATAATGGTAGGATTACTTTATTCATTAGTAGCAGTCTTTAACTTTGTGGATAAATATAGTTAGGTCATAGAATATCTTTAAAAGGTTTGTTTTGAACACTTTGTAGAAACAGGATATAAAGCTTTGATACTATTATGGGAATCGGATTGATTTTGTTTTCCCCTATCTTTAATCTAATAGAAAGTAAAGGAGAAAAAATAATGGATTGTATATTAAAAAAGGAAGATTTTATTTTTAACAAAACCCCATATTTGTCTTTTTATGAATGTGATATAGATGGATTTAAACTTAATATTGACGAAGAAGATTTTACAGAAGAAGAATTAGTTTTTTCAAGTAGGTTACTTGATTTATATTCTGAAAATTTAACTAAAATAATAGATGCCTGTGTGAAATCGGAAACTTTTAAATATTGTTATCCTGATGAAGATGTTCATAGTATTGAGGAAAAGTTAGGTAAACCGATAATTAGAAGAATAGGGGAACGAAGCATTTTAACTTATACAGAACATGAGCTTGACGCAGACCATATTTTAGATATTGAAATTGAAGGTTTGTATGATGAAATATTAGAGATTTCTATAGATGGTTAAACAGTAAATTATTAAGTTTTCAAAAAATAGGGGATATTAAACTTGATGATAGTGGTTGGAATGATATTTATACATTAGGATATTAGATAAGAATTGTTAAATGGGAGTAAGCTTGATAAAGCTTACTCCCATATTGTATGTTGAGCTCGTACACTATAATAGAATGGAGAACCGTCTGCTGCGAAGTTAGCTTTGATGCTATATCTTTGCCATAGAGTGTAGTCAGCTGTTTGTAGTTTGAGTTGGAAATCTGTATCATGCTTTATTTCTTTATAATCTACAGGGGTCAGAGAAAAAATATCCGTTAATTTTTTTGTATTAAAATCATGGATAGTAAGTTGCGATAAGTCTGTATGATTAAATTTAACGGTAGATAGAACCCTGCTATCTGCAGGAATTTTATAATATGTTATGACGCAATCCTTAAGTTTATCAACATCTTTCCATGTAGGGGTAATGCTCATAAAACCATAGGATTTATCATCACGAACTATCTCTACAAGTTCCCCGTAGTAAAAGTGATCATTGCGTTTATTTATAATTTCACTCTCAGGCGTTTTTTTAGTAAAGTTGAAACCAGCTGCTAAAAGCTCGGAGGCCTTTGTTTTACCGATAATCACATTAGTCTTATCTAATTGGATTTCGATAGGTTTCGCTGGAAATCCTGTCATTGATATACAGAGAGTAAAGGCAAACGAGGTAAAAAAGATTGAACCGATTACAGCGTTTGACGAAGAATATTGGTAGACTGGTTTCTTTATATTTAGTAACAGCAGAATAAGTCTAGTAGCGTGGGTAAATATTATGACTGCAAAAACAATAACAAGTTCTGCTTTTAAACATGTATATAATGCTACTAGAAAGTTGTGAGTTTTGTAATACATGATAATTAAAACAAATATATTAGCTAGAAAGAAATTAAGGATAAATAAAGTAGCTTCTTTTAATGCAGTGGAGTCTGTAATATCATCTAATTTAGCAATAGAAAATCTACCCCTAAATCCTTGCCCAAATTTATATATCCATTGAGGAACATCATTTCTCTCTAATACAGCTACTATAAGTCTAAAATAGATGTAAATTGTAAGTAAGAATAATAGTAATACAATAAAGTAAAAAGATAAGGTTGTTATAAAAAATCCCATAGGTATTTCTCTTTTCTAAATAAAATTAATTTACCATTATTATATCATTATATAAGGTTCCAAGACAAAAAATTTAGTAAAAAAGTGATAAATAATCTAATTGTTTAAAGCTTTATATTTACGTTGATATTTACAAAAATTCAAAATTTTATAATTTAGTTATAATTGTTAAAAATTATTTGTAAAAGATACATATAGCTTTTAAGTGATGATTGAAAAAAGGAGGGGAATTGGTATAATAGTGTATATAAGATGTTTTTTAGTTGATTAGATAATTTAGTTTGTCGAATTATAAAATATAGTTTTTAAAAAATGAAGGAATACTAGAGATGAATGTGGTTATTAAGAAAATACGAGTTTAGTTAGAAATAAGAAACGAAGTATGATTTAATAAATATATTTAATGAGGGAAATTTAGATTATGAGAGATTATATTGATGAAAGAGAAAACTTAGCAAAATTAATATTACGAAGTTCAATAGTGCTAGATATATTTATTTATGCAGGCTTTTTCTTCGGTTTTGTATTTGGTATTACTGGAGCAGAAATTGGATTTTGGTTGTTAGGATTTGTTTTTAGATATGGTGTGCATATAGGAATAAGTAGTGTTGTATTAAAAATAGTTGTTATAATTTTATCCTATAAGAAAGATACATATAAAAAGAGGGAATTACTTTCGGTTGCTTCATCTTCAATGGTTTTGTTGTTTATTATAGGTGCAATAGTGTGGGGAATTTACTATATTGGCAAGATTATGACTGCTATGGGATAGGCAAACTAAGAGAGTATAGCATATAAAATATAGAAAGAGTATAAATCTAAAATATTATATAGTATCAGTGTAATAAATAGTAAAATCATCTTTTCTTAATAAGATAAAAGCAAATAAGGCTCAAAAAAAGAAAAGATGATTTTTATAAATTAGTAAAAGATAATTTTAACGATGCTATGAGAATTTTATAAAATAAATTTAAATCAAATTTTCTGTGAATTAAAAAAAATTTAATTGTTTTACTATAGGATATATTTTAGTGTTAATTTTGAGGAATAGTTCCTAATTTTAACGGATTTACTCTCCTTTTTTTAAAATTATGTCTCCCATATTTTAGCACTACAGTTTTTTGTTGAAAATATAAAGATTATATTAGAAATATATTGAAAAAAACTGTTGTGATATGATTAATAAAAAATCAGAATAAGTATATAAAATAAATATATGAAAAATAGATTTTCGTGTTATACTATAGTATAAGGAGGTGTTTTTTTATATGAAAGAATATGTATTGAAAAATAAGAGGTTTATAATTTTAATGAGTATAGGTACGTTGATTACAACGTTTCTGATATTACTAGTTCCGATAATAATTACCTCTATAAAATTTGGAGATGATGAGATTTTTGATTATAAATTAGTTATAATTATCTCTATTGTTATGCTAGTTTCGTTATTTTTACAATATATAATAATTTTTTTTAGAGAAAAAATAGCAGTAGATATGAATATTAAAAATTCATTAGACTTATACGATAGAATGTTTAAATTAAAATATAATAATCTGATAAAATTGGGCCCTAGTTATTTAGTTGATAGAATAAGTACGGTAGTAAGTTCGTTGTATTTATTTTTATGTACCACATTAACATCAATAATAACTAATATAATTATATCAGTTTCGTGTGTTTTTATAGTAATGTACTATAATTTTTTTTTAGGTGTGTTATTATTTATTATTATTCCCTTTAATTATTTTGGATATAGAGAATTAAATAAATCTCTACAAAAAAAAAGCGTGTATATGCAAAAAGCTTCATCTTTAGGTTATCAAAATATATTAGCGTTAATGGCTAATTCGGATTTTATGAAGCAATATAGTTCATATCCGTTTACTAATAATTATATTAAGGAAGAGTTATTTTCTATTTTCAAAAGTATAAAAGATGTTAATGTATTTGCACAGAGTATGTCTACTATTTTAAAATTTATTAATATATATGTTCAAAATATAGTGATTTTTCTTATTAGCTATGATGTGATAAAAAATAAATTAGGAATTACTCCCGTTGTGGTTATTAGTGTGATTTTACCCATTTTTTTTAATTCAGTAAATGAAATAACCAGATTAAACATCAGTTCACATGAATTTAAAAGTGGAATAAACTTTATAAATGAAGAGTTATTTCACGAGAATTTTGAAAAAAATGGTTCTAATGTGTTGGGCTGCATAAATGATATTAAGATAGTAAAGACAGATATAGAACAAAATAATATTAAATTTAAAATTGAAGGTGATTTTCATTTTAAAAAAGGAGATATTATCTATGTTTCTGGAGTAAGTGGTTCAGGGAAAAGTACATTATTAAAATCTATTGCTTCATTTTATGAAAATGACTATATATTATATGAAAACTTTTATTTAAATGAATTACAATTAGAAGAATTAAGAAAAAAGGTAGTTTATGTTGCACAAGAAAGTGTAATATTGCCTATTTCCCTAGAAAGGAACTTACAACTTGGTTGTTTTGAGGAACATAATAGAGATTTAAAAGTTAAGGGAATAGATAAAGAAAGATTAACTGAAAAAATTTATGAAGGAGGAAGAAATTTATCAGGAGGAGAAAAACAAAGAGTAGCTATAGCTAGGGCATTGTATACAGACCCCGATGTATTACTTTTAGATGAGGTTACTAGTAATATTGATGACGAAAGTACAAAATTAATTTACAGAGATGTACTTTCGTTATCAAAAAATAAAATAATTTTTATTACATCGCATGATGAGAGTATCAGAAAGATGTGTAATAAAGAAATAGTTGTGAGAAAAGGATAGAAGGAAAACGGTATGAGTTAGAGCGTAAAGGAACTGCAATTTTGGAGGGAATATTTATGTGCGACATATAAAATTACTGTAATAAACTCTAATGGGGGCTTATATCTGTGTCAATGTTTAATTTGATATCAACAGTTTACTTAGTAGATGTCAAAACTATATATTTTTATTTTAACATCTACATATATTAGAGTTATATGTAATTTTACTATTAAAACGAGGATAATAAATTTTGATTTTTGCCATTTTTTAATATAACTTTAAAATTATCGGTGTTTAAGAAATTTATTATATCTGCGTTTAGTTAATTTTGTAAAGGTTAAGAATATATTTATTCTTAAAGAGTCATTTTATACAGAAGTTAATTGTATAGTATGTGTAAGTATGATATAATTTAAATGAAGTTAAATAGATAAAAAATAACAAAGTTGATTGTGATTTTATGATATCGAGTAAGAAATCTTGCTTTCATTCTCACTTTTGCTCAGTCTGCTTTATTATTTTATTAAGAATAATATAAGATTGAACTAGTAATGATAAAATTTCAAGACTGAGCAGTGATGATGTTCGGTCTTTTTTGTTTATTTCTTAGTAGCTATTTTTTAATAATATCAATAATTATAGTAAAAAATATTTTTTTACAATGCAAGAAGGAGAAGGCGCATGAAGTGATATATTAAAATAGTGATATAAATGTTTACCTTCAAAATTTAGTATAGTATATGCTTAAAACTGTTACTAAAAAATACTTAAAGAAAAGAGGTAATATTATGGGACTTATTAAAGCAGCAGTAGGTGCTACAGGTGGTGTGTTAGCTGATCAATGGAAAGAATTTTTCTACTGTGATTCTATGGATAAATCAGTTATGGTTGTTAAAGGTCAAAAACAGGTGTCTGGACGTTCATCAAATACCAAAGGAAGCGATAATATTATTTCCAATGGTTCAGGTATTGCGGTGGCTGATGGACAATGTATGATAATTGTTGAACAAGGTAAAATTGTTGAAGTTTGTGCGGAACCAGGTCAATTTACTTATGATACATCTAGTGAACCAAGTATTTTTACAGGAAGCCTTGGAGAAGGTATTGTGAATACCTTCAAACAAATTGGTAAACGTTTTACTTTTGGAGGAGATACTGGAAAAGATCAACGAGTTTATTACTTTAATACTAAAGAATTAGTTGATAATAAATTTGGAACACCGAATCCTATTCCATTCCGTGTAGTAGATTCTAAGATTGGACTAGATCTTGATGTTTCTATTCGTTGTTCAGGTGTATATTCTTATAAAATTGTAGACCCTCTGTTATTTTACACAAATGTTTGTGGTAATGTTGAGAAAGAGTATTTACGTGAAGAAATAGAATCGCAATTGAAAACAGAATTTGTCAGTGCTTTACAACCTTCTTTCGCAAAGTTGTCTGATATGGAATTACGACCAAATCAAATTGTTAGTCATAATACAGAATTAGAAAATGCTCTTAATGAGATTTTGTCAGAAAAATGGGGACAACTTCGTGGTCTTAAAGTAATTAGTATTGCACTAGGCTCTGTTACTCTGCCAGAAGAAGATGCAGAGATGATTAAACAAGCACAACGTACTGCTATTATGAAAGATCCAACTATGGCTGCAGCAACATTGGTTGGAGCACAAGCAGATGCTATGAAAGCAGCAGCAAGTAATGAGGCAGGTGCTATGACAGGGTTTATGGGCTTCGGTATGGCGGCTAATGCAGGTGGTATTAACAATGCACAAAATCTTTTTGCTATGGGGCAAGAACAACAATCTGCCAGACAAGAACAACAAGCACAACAAACACCGCAAGCACAAGAAGCTACTCCAAATATGGCTAAGTGGATTTGTCCAAATGGTCATGAAGCATCTGGAAAGTTCTGTCCTGAATGTGGTAGTCCAAAACCTGTTGATAATAGTTGGTCATGCTCTTGCGGTACAACAAATAGTGGAAAATTCTGTTCAAATTGTGGTAGTCCAAAACCAGAAGTTAATCAGGTGAAACAATGTTCAAATTGTGGTTGGACTGCTCCTGATTCAGGGGTAACACCAAAGTTCTGCCCTGAATGTGGTAAAGCTTTTTAGTAAAAAGATTCTAAATTCATTCGATATAAAGGGAGAGGGGATGATTATATGGCTGACAATTTAGAATACAAATGTCCTAGTTGTGGAGGGGCTATAGCTTTTGATTCAAAAATTCAAAAAATGAAGTGCCCATATTGTGATCTTGAGATGGAAATGGATAGTTTTCAATCTATGGATGAACATTTGGAAGAATTACATCCTACTAATTCGTCAACTTCAACAGAGAATTCTGCTGAAGAATGGCAAGAAGATGATGACCAGATGAATGTCTTTGTGTGTAAGTCTTGTGGTGGAGAACTGATTGCTGATGAAAATACTGCTGCAACGGCATGTCCTTATTGCGACAACCCTGTTGTTCTTAAGGAGCGTTTAATGGGGGACTTGAAACCTGAGTTGGTTATTCCTTTTAAACTAGATAAAAAAGCGGCAAAAGAAGCATTAAATAAGCATGTTCAAGGGAAACGTTTATTGCCTAAAGTGTTTAAAGATCAAAACCATATAGATGAAATTAAAGGAATTTATGTTCCATTTTGGCTGTTTGATGTTACAGTAGATGCTAATCTACAATATTCGGCACAAAATATAAGAACATGGGATGATTCAAAGTATAACTACAAAGAGATTAGTTATTACTCTGTTTTAAGAGAAGGGCAATTGAATTTCACTCATTTACCAGTCGATGGATCAAAAAAAATAGATGATATTTTGATGGAATCTATTGAGCCTTTTGATTTTTCAGAAGCGGTTGATTTTCAAACGGCTTATTTGGCAGGATATTTAGCAGATCGTTATGATGTAAATCCCGAGGAAAGTATTCCTAATGTTGAGCAACGAGCAAAAAGCAGTACGTTAGGAATTTTTAAAAATACAGTTGATGGATATACAATAGTAAACCTTGAAAGTAGTAGTATGCATATACAAAACAGTACAGCTACATATGTTCTTTACCCAGTTTGGTTTTTAAACACAAGATGGAATAAGAAACGTTATATTTTCGCCATGAATGGTCAAACTGGGAAGTTTGTTGGAGATTTACCATTAGACAAGCAGGCATATAAGAAATATTTTATTATTTTTTCAATAATAGCAGCTATTGTTTGTTACCTTATAGCTTGGTTAATTAACTATATGTTTGGTATAGATTTGCTTACAGAACTAATGACGGGGGACTAAAGTTATGAAAAAAATAATTACACTTATTCTTGGTGTTTTTCTATGTTTTACTTTAGTTAGTACAGCAGGTACTACTTTTGCGGATGATCCAACAGGAAAATTTATTCATGACCAGGTGGGACTTCTAAAAGTTGAAGAAAAAGCAAAATTAGAAAAAGAAGCCCAAAATATTTATAATAAATATAAAATTCAAGCACAACTACTGATTGTTGATGTAGAAAAAGAACAGTTAGAGAATAGAGTTAAAGAATATTATAAGAAAAATCCTAGTGACAAATCAGGGATTATACTAACAGTAAACAAAAAGAAGGATGGTAGTGCAGCCTATTATACAGGGGATGGGAAAAATCTTTTAGGAAAGGATAGTGATAAACTTTTCTGGGGAGCTATAAAAAATGGTAAAACCTGGTATGATAGTGGACATAACTATTTGTCTTCTTTAGCTGCTAAATTTTCACCGCAACCACGTTTAGTAGATAAGGCTAATTTACTTAGTGATGAACAAGAAAAAAATTTATTAACTAAACTTGATGAAATTAGTAAACGACAAAAATGTGATGTTGTTGTTGTTACGGTTAATAGTTTAGGCGGGAAAACAGCAGAAGCTTTTGCTGATGACTATTTTGACTATAATGGTTATGGTCAGGGAGAAAATTTTGATGGTATACTTTTATTGATAAGTACGGGAAGTAGAGATTGGCATATTTCTACAACAGGGTATGGAATCACAGCTTTTACTGATGCAGGGTTAAAGTATATGTCTCGTAATTTTTTACCTCAGTTAAAAGAAAACAAATATTATGAAGCTTTTGATACATTCGCAGACTTAAGTGATAAGTTTTTGACACAGGCAAAAACAGATAAGCCTTATGATAAAGGAAATCTTCCAAGAGAACCTATAAGTTTGTTGTGGATTCCAATAGCTATAGGTTTAGGAATTTTAATAGCTAAATTTATTGTTCAAAGTATGGCAGACAAACTTAAAACTGTTAGACCTGCCTTGGCAGCAAACAGTTATGTTAAAGAAAATGGTTTAAATATAACAAACTCTGAAGATAAGTTTCTTTATAGTAAAGTTAACAAAACTGAACGACCAAAAGAACGTGACTCAGGTGGTGGAAGTAGCACGCATACCTCATCTTCTGGACGTACCCATGGAGGTACAGGTGGAAAATTCTAGATTCAAGCGAGAAGTGGTATAGTTCTGGGTAGTATCAAAAGATTAAGTAGATATTTTAAAAGAAGGATTTGGTCATATGTGAGAGGAGATCAAATCCTTCTAATTTCGTATAACTTATGAATTCTATGGAAATTTTCAAATTTTCATATTTTTGTATTACCAAGTTATAAGTAGTATTTGAGGATATTTTTAGTATAGATGTATAGTCATAATATTTAAAAGTGTTGTTTTGGATAACAGTACTGTCATAAATAATAAAGGTAGGTTTAATATAATAAAATATGGGAATATTAAGATAAGGCAATCTTTTTTTAGTTCTATTGTATTATTTTAAATATTTGGTACAATTAATATATATAAAGTAATAAATTAGGATATTTATGAATGATAGATTATAATAAAAAAGTAAAAATATACTTTATAAAAATAATGGTTCAATAGTTTTTAGGATGACAATTATATTGAGATTATATTTAAGGGGAATAAGTGACATGAAGCATAAGTTATTAAAAATAAAAAAATTAGCAGTAGTATTTGGAGCTTTTGCGCCGATGCATACAGGACATGTAGATTTTATAACCAAAGCAAAAAGAGAAAATGATGCTGTTTTAATTATTGTATCAGGAACAAATACGAAAGAAGATCG
>ERZ773022.2456-NODE-2456-length-11132-cov-8.874786_pt1 | contig 11132 bp, 10 predicted proteins | sample MGYA00580839_ERZ773022 | MGnify/ENA primary metagenome ERZ773022 (study PRJEB29015, sample SAMEA2738020) | human oral metagenome | biome: human oral; feature: human-associated habitat; material: dental | place: China | collected 2044 ... | reverse complement strand
CGAGGAGGTCAGGAAGCTCGCGGAGCAGAGCTCTGCCGCCACAAACGAGATCGAGCAGACGATTGCCAAGATGGTCGAGAGCATTCAAGTTGCCGCCAATGCCATCGAGAGCGCCGAGGAGAAGGCCGCGGCAAGCGAGGAAGTCACGATTGCAACGGAAAAGAGCTTCGACTCCATCCGCAGCCGCCTCGAAGATGTCCGCGCAAACATCGAGCAGATCAGCCAGGCGGTCGACCACACGGCGAACGATATGCAGGATGTCGTCGGCAACGTCCAGAACATCAGCGCCGTCGCCGAAAAGACCGGTGCGAACGCCGAGACCGTTGCCGCCGCCTCCGAGGAGCAGAGCGCGAGCCTGCATGACGTGAGCGACAACGCCGAGGCACTCGCACAGACCGCGACGAAGCTTAACGACATCGCGTCGAAGTTTAAGCTGTAAGATATTCTTCAAAGAAAAGGCTGTCACACGAAGTTTTCTAGCTTCGTGCGACAGCCTTTGTTATTATGTCAGCGATATCGCGCTACAAGCCCCCCCTTCCACCGCTTACGCGGTCCCCCTCCCCCGTTTCGACGGGGGAGGCTGGTTACGTGAATCACGGCATATCAGCTTCCCCCGCCAAAGCGGGGGAAGTGGCGAACGCAGCGAGCCGATAGGGGCGCTCGTGCAACAGCCACTTTTTGCTTGCAAAAATAAAAATACTACCTATTGACAATCTCTTCCTCCCCTATTATAATCAAACACATGAATAGTTGTTCATATATTATTTAAATAAAGGAGCGGATACCCATGAAAAAGGCATTCAAGATTCGCGATCTCGACTGTGCCAACTGTGCGCAGAAGATGGAGGATGCTGCCGCAAAAATAGCGGGTGTGAACAAAGTGCGCATCAACTTCCTCAGTGCACGCATGACGCTCGACGCGGACGATGCACGCTTCGATGAGATCGTCACAGAAATTGGGAAGATCATTAAGAGCATCGAGCCGGACGCCGTACTCGAAGTCTGATTGCAGAAGGGAATCCGATCATGACGAAGAAACAGAAGAGGCTGCTCCTGCGCATCGGCGGAGCAGCCGCACTCTTCATCCCGGGAATGATCCTCGAAGACACAATCGTTGGCGTTGTGCTCCTCCTCGCAGCTTACACTCTCACCGGCTGGGACATCCTCTGGCGTGCGGCGGTGAACAGCCGCCACGGGCGCGTCTTTGACGAGAACTTCCTCATAACAGTCGCCACCCTCGGCGCGATTGCCCTCGGTGACTACTCCGAGGGTGTCGCCGTCATGCTGCTCTACCAGATCGGTGAGTGGTTTCAGGGCTACGCCGTGCAGCGCTCCCGCCGTTCCATTTCATCCCTGATGGACATCCGTCCCGACACGGCGCGTGTGCTCAGAGATGGTGCGGAGGAGGAGGTATTCCCCGACGAGGTCGAGGTCGGCGAGACCATCATTGTCCATCCGGGCGAGCGCGTCCCGCTCGACGGCATCATCACGAAGGGCGAGGGACTCCTCGATACTTCCGCGCTCACGGGTGAATCCATGCCGCGCACGGTGCAGGCAAACGATGAGATCATCAGCGGCTGCATCAATGCGACGGGTGTGCTCGAGGTGCGCGTCACGACGCCGTACGAGGAATCGACCGTCGAGCGTATCCTGTCTCTCGTGGAGGAGGCGACGGACAAAAAGGCGACCACCGAGACGCTCATCACGCGCTTTGCCCGCTGGTACACGCCCTCCGTTGTCATCGGTGCCGTGCTGCTCGCCGTCATCCCGCCGCTCGCGACGGGCGATCCCTTCGCCGTATGGATCTACCGCGCCCTCACCTTCCTCGTCATCTCCTGCCCCTGTGCCCTCGTCATCTCCGTGCCCCTCTCCTTCTTTGCGGGAATCGGCGGTGCGAGCCGCGCGGGCATCCTCATCAAGGGCGGCAACTATCTTGAGGCGCTCGCAAAGGCGGACACCGTCGTATTCGACAAGACCGGCACACTCACCAAGGGCAGCTTCCACGTCGCAAGCGTCGTGCCCGCCGAGGGCTTCACAGAGGAGGACGTACTCTTCTATGCGGCGAACGCCGAGCGCTACTCCACCCATCCCATCGGGCGCTCCATCCTCCGCGCCTTCACGGGCGGCGGTGGCACGACTGAGGATACGGACGTACACGCGATGGAGGAAAATGCGGGACGCGGCATCTCCGCACATATCAATGGACATTTCATCCTCCTCGGCACGCAAGACCTCCTCACCGCAAAGAAAACGGTAAATATCCCCCCCGTCCCGCACACGGGCGCGGTCTACCTCTCCGTCGACGGACGCTTCGCAGGCGTTGTCCACGTCGCGGACGAGCTCAAGGAGGATGCGGCAGAGGCGATTCGCGCCCTGAAGGAGCGCGGCATCCGCGAGACCGTTATGCTCACGGGCGACTCACGCTGGATCGGCGCAAGCGTCGGCAAGAGCCTCGGCATCGACACCGTCCACGCAGAGCTTCTCCCGCAGGACAAGGTCACGCAGATCGAAACCCTCCTTACAGCGCAGCAGGAGGGCAATACACTCGCCTACGTTGGCGACGGCATCAACGATGCCCCCGTACTCGCGCGCGCCGATGTCGGCATTGCGATGGGCGCACTTGGCTCTGACGCAGCGATTGAGGCAGCAGATATCGTGCTCATGACGGACGAGCCGAGAAAGATTGCGACCGCCATCGACATTGCACGCAAGACCATGCGCATCGCGTGGCAGAACATCATCTTTGCAATCGGCATCAAGGCAGTCGTCCTCGTCCTCGGCGCACTTGGCTACGCGGGACTTTGGGCGGCAATCTTCGCCGATGTCGGCGTCACCGTCCTCGCCATTTTGAACGCCATGCGAGCGCTCAGCGTGAAGGAATAGCTTGCATCTCAGGTTCGTATCTGATATAATAAAGACACAAAAAAGAGAACCGTGACAAGACGGCTACCTCTTCACAGATTTGGATTTAACCGCACCGTTTACAAGGCAGGGCGGTTATTTCTTTTTCACGCAGATAATGTAGCCAGTGACGAGGATCAGCGCAAGGATGAACTCGTAGTAACTCATATCGCAACACCTCCCACTTACAGGATCGGGAAGGTGAAGAATGTAGCCGCCATAGCTTATCAGAGGGTTCTCTGTCTCTATTATACATTCATTTGTTCGAAGTGCAAGTAAATCTTTCCACACAAAAGCCCCCGACCATCATCGGGGGCTTTCGTCTATTCTCTTACGCTTCTCCGCGCCGCCCGTGATACAAACACCACGGCTCCTCCGCCATGAAATCCCCGCCATGGTAGTACGCCGCACGTGCGCGGCAGCCGCCGCAGGACTTCTTGTAGCTGCACGAGCCACAGCCGCCGCCGTAGTCAAGCGTGCGCAGCTCCCGGAACACCTCGTTCTTCGCCCAGATCTCATCGAACGGCGTCTCGCGCACATCGCCCAGCTCACGGTTGAGATAGGCACATGGCTGCACCTTGCCGCGCGGGCTGATGATGCAGTATGTCAGCCCCGCCAGGCACCCGCGCGTAAAGCGCGTATCCACGCCGAGCTGGTCGGCGATGCGCAGGAACTGCGGCGCACACGTCGGCTTCAGCTCGATGTCCACCGTCTGCTGCTTCTTCATGATGCGCGAGAGCACATCCTCATACGCCTCTGCACGCAGCGACTCCTCCTCGATCGTCTCCGCGCGTCCCGTCGGCACGAGGAAGAAGAAGTGGTGCGCCTTTGCGCCGATCTCCACGGCGAAGTCCGTCATCGCCTCAAGCTCGTGCGCATTCCAGTCCATCACCGTCGTATGGATCTGGAACGGCAGCCCCGCCTCACGGCAGTTCATCATGCCGCGCACCGCACCATCCCAGCCGCCCGGGAACGAGCGGAACGTATCGTGCTTTGTCTTGTCCATCGAGTCAAGCGAAATGCCCATGCCGCACGCGCCCGCCTCCTTCAGCGCCTTTGCCATCGGCAGGTCGATCAGTGTCCCGTTCGTGCCGAACACGGGGATCAGACCGAGTCCGCGCGCGTATGCGACGAGTTCGAGGATGTCGGGGCGCGTCAAGGGCTCTCCGCCCGAGAAAATCATGATGCGGAAGCCCGCCTTTGCGATCTCGCGCAGGAGCTTCTTGCCCTCCTCCGTCGAGAGCTCCTCGTCCGCGCGGCAGCCCGCGTCGCGGTAGCAGTGCGCGCAGTACATATTGCACGCGTTCGTCGTATTCCACGAGATGATCTTCACCCCGCCGCCCGCAACTCCCTGCGGGTGTCCCTTTGGCATCCCATGTGGATGGGCGCCGGGGTGTCCCATACCGTGCGGATGTCCGCCCGGATGTCCCATCGCGTGCGGATGCCCCGCTGCTGCGTGTGGGTGCCCGCCCATCGCGCCCTGTGCGGCGTGCGCCGCCTCCATCGGGGCGCTCACAGAGCCGCCCTCCGCACGCCGATCTCCTCATCCGTCAGATAGCAGGACGGATCCGACTCCCAGAAGTCCCCTGTCCGTGCCTCGGCTCGCGTGCGGAAATTGCCGTTGCACCAGCTCAGGTACTGGCACTTCGCGCAGCGCCCCTTGAGGAGGGGTTTGCGATCCTTTAGCCCCGCGAGAATCGGATGCGTCATATCCTGCCAGATATCGCCGAACTTGCGCTCGCGCACATTGCCGAACGTATGGTGCTGCGTAAACTGATCGGGATGCACGTAGCCGAGGTGATCCACCTCGCCGAACGCAATCCCCGAGCGGTTGCCCCCGTTTGCACCGATCAGCTTCTTGATCTGCTCCGCCCCCGCATCGTTCCCCTCGGCGAGCGCCTTCAGATACATATAGACCCCGTCGCAGTGATTGTCCACCGTCAGGATCTCCTTCTTGAGCCCGCGTGCCTCAAAGTCCTTCGTCCGCGCGATGATCGTATCCATCGCCCGCCGCGACTCCTGTGCCGTCACATCCTCGTCCATCATCTGACCGCCGCGCCCCGAGTAGACGAGGTGGTAGAAACAGACGCGGTTGATCCCCTTCTCCTCGATGAAGTCGAAGATCTTATCCAGCTCCATGATATTGTGATGGTTGATCGTAAAGCGCAGCCCCACGCGCTGGCCCACGGCGACGCAGTTCTCGATGCCCTCCATCGCGCGCTGATACGCGCCCTCGACCCCGCGGAACATATCGTTGACATCCGCAAGCCCATCAAGCGAGATGCCGACATAGCCGACGCCGAGATCCTTGATCCGCTGCGCCACCTCGCGCGTGATGAGCGTGCCGTTCGTCGAAAGCGTCGGACGCACGCCCGCATCACGCGCATACTCCGCCAGCTCGAAGAAATCGGGGCGAATGAGAGGCTCACCGCCCGAGAAGAGGAGGACAGGAACCTTGAACTCGGCAAGCCCGTCGATGAAGCGCTTTGCCTCCTCCGTCGTCAGCTCACCCTCGTACTTCTGCCCGTCCGACTCCATGTAGCAGTGGCGGCAGCGCAGATTGCACGTGCGCGTCGAGTTCCAGACTACGACAGGACCCATGCCCTCCGCCGCACCGCTCTTCATACGGTGCGCGTTATGCCCGTAGCGCAGCGCGTCGCCGTAATACTCATCCATAAAAAGAAGCTTCGTTACACTAATCATTGAGTTCTCCTAATACACAAAATCTAATCACAAGCGGGCTGCTCATTCCGCTTGCGGATGCCATCGAGAAGCAGCCGCGTCTTGAGCGCGATGTTCTCCTGAAAGCTGAGTTCAAGCTGGCTGAACGCCGCCGCCTGATAGAGCGAGTGAAACATCTCCGCAATGAGATCAACCGGCACATCACAGCGGATCTCGCCCGCCTCCTGCCCCGCGCGTATGATCTCCGTAAAGACCTGCTTGATCTGCGGCGTCATGCGGCTGCTCGACGGTTTGTCGGCAGGCATCACCTGCGCACCATGCTCCGCTCCGCCGTGCATCACATGGTGAGATGCGGAGAGAAAGAGGGGCATGACGAAGCGATTCTCGTCGAGGAACTTCGCCGTCACGCGTGCCCCCACCTCAAGCAGTTCGAGCGAACTGCGCTCCGCCGCGCGTGCTTCTGCAAGCGCAATGCGGATCGTCTCGCCCAGCCGCCCAAGCAGGGAGAACAGCAGATCCTCCTTGGAGTTGAAATAATTGTAAAACGTCCCGATCCCGAGATCCGCCGTACTCATGATATCGGCGACCGACGTCTCCTTGTATCCCTTCTTCGAGAACTCACTGATCGCCGCCTCAAGAATCATGCGCCGAGACTGCAGCTTCTTGCGCTCGCGGCGGCCCATCTTTTCCTCCAAAAGAACTTCACCCTTTCTTTTGACCTTCCCTGTTATTATAGCGAAAAACAATCCATTTGAAAAGGAAAAAATGAACGGGGTTCATATTTTCATTCTCATCGATGTAATTGAGAACAAAGAAAAAGGCGTTGGTCTTTACCAACGCCCTGCACTCGATTTATGGTGACCCAGGAGGGATTCGAACCCCCGACCCTTTGATTCGTAGTCAAATACTCTAATCCAGCTGAGCTACTGAGTCACGTGTCTCGCGACTTGATTATAATAGCAGATACGTGAGCGCGTGTCAAGAGATTTTTTCAAAGGATCTCTCCCCACAGCCCATCTTTGTAAAGGTGCGTCAAACGCATCGGCACAATCTCCCCGCGTGCGACATCTGCATCCGTATAGACGCGGACGTACGTCTCCGTCAGACCGTCCGTGATGCCGTCCTCCTGCGTCTCAAACAGCACCTCTTGGACACTGCCAAGCTGGCTGCGGTGATACGCCTCCGCCAGTTCCTGTGCAAGTGCCTGCATCCGCGCCGCACGCTCCTTGCGCACCGTCGGCGGCACCTGATCCGTGCGCTGCGCCGCAGGCGTCCCCCGCCGCGCCGAGTAGGGAAAGACGTGCATCCGTGCAAAGCCCATGCGCCGCACAAAGTCCAGCCCCGCCGCGAAATCCTCCTCCGTCTCCCCTGGAAAGCCCACAATGATATCCGTCGAGATCGCAACGCCCGGCACCGCCGCACGCACGCCCTCAATCAGGCGCGCAAAATCCTCCGTCGTATAGTGACGATTCATCACACGCAGAACATTGTCACAGCCTGCCTGCAGCGGCAGATGCAGATGTGCGGCGAAGCGCGGCTCCGTCCGTATGAGTTCGAGAAGCTCCGCCGACAGCTCCACCGACTCAAGCGAACCGAGCCGCAGCCGCTTCAGCCCCCCGCAGGCAAGTGCCGTACGGCACGCATCCGCGAGCGTCGGACGTGCAGCGAGGTCAATGCCGTACGCCCCGAGATGGATCCCCGTCAGCACCACCTCATGAAAGCCCGCCTCCGTCAGCAGCGTGACCTCCCGTGCCACAGCGGAGAGTTCGCGCGACTTCACAGGACCGCGCGCGTAGGGAATGATGCAGAACGTGCAGAAGTTCTGGCAGCCATCCTCGATCTTGAGGAATGCGCGCGTACGGTGCGGCATCGCATGCAGCGGGATATCCTCAAAGACACGCTCCTGCATAATGTCCGTGATCGTGCCCACCGTCCCTGCGTCTGCGCGCAGGGACTTCTCCACATAGTCTACGATCCGCGCGCGCTCCTTTGTCCCGATCACGACGCGTACCCCTTCGAGCGCACGGATCTCGGCGGGTGCGACCTGTGCATAGCAGCCCGTTACCGCAATGCACGCGGCAGGATTCGTGCGTGCCGCACGGCGAATCAGCTGCCGCGACTTGCGGTCGCTCAGATGCGTCACCGAGCACGTGTTGATAACGTAGACATCCGCCCGCTCCTCGAACGGCACGACATCGTAGCCGCGCGCACGGAACAGCCCCTCCATCGTCTCCGTCTCAAACTGATTCACCTTGCAGCCGAGCGTCATAAATGCAGCCTTCACGCCAAAGCCCCTTTTTGTCGTCATACACCAAACTCGATGCTTTTCCCTTTCGCCCCTTCCACCGCTTGCTGACCTGTCCAAGAAGCAAGTACGCAGGACGCAGCTGATTGGAAAACAGGTCGTATGCGAAAACGTCCCAAGAACACGAGCATTAGCGAAGTGTGATTGGTTGACGTTGACCGCTCGCGGTCCCCCTCCCCCGCTGTCGCAGGGGAGGCTTTTCCATCACGGCATATTAGCCTCCCCCGTCGCTACGGGGGAGGTGGCGAGTCTGCGAGCCGGTGGGGGCGCTCCAAATATTTTCCTATTCTACCACAAATCAAACGCTCCGCAATAAATTTTTCTCGTAAAACTAATGACATTTTTGCAAAAAACGATATAATAGTAGATAGGATTTTATTCCCATGCCATGACCATGGAAGGGGGAACATACATGGCGACCATTACACAGATGACCGGCGCAGCGCGCAGCATCTACCGCTCGCTCTACGCCAACAACTCGCGCACGGACGCAACGGCGGCACTCTTCGGCGATCAGACCCGCAGACAGCGCGGTTCAAGCCTCTACTCCGCACAGTACCGCGGCAACGACTCCAGTGCGCAGGAACTCCGCTCGATCATGGACATTGCGAACCAAGCGCGACAGCTGCGCAAGTCCTACACGGAGACAAGCTCCAAATTCTATGCGGAGTACGACACGAATATGAAGGATCTCCGCAAGGCTGCGGGCAAGGTCGGCGGGATGGACTACCAGCTGAGCAGCTCCGACATCACCACGAATGCGGACGGCTCGAAGAGCTACAGCGACAAGCTCAAGTCCGCCATCAGCAACGTCAAGGATCTCGTCAGCCAGTACAACGAGACGAGTGACTTCCTGCGGGACAACCAAAGCCTCGGCAAGGGTGTCCGTCAGCTCACGACCGAGTTCTCCGACACCACGTACAAGGCGGACTCCTACGCGAAGATGGGCATCACCGTCGATGCCAAGACGGGCAAGATGAGCGTGAACGAGAGCCGGCTCGCCCGTGCACTCACCGACTCGCCCGCACAGTCCGAAGCAATTCTCGGCAAGGGCGGACTCGCCGGACGCGCAGACCGTCACGCACAGTATGCACAGATGGCAAAGAGCCGCGTCATCCCCTCGATGGAGCAGGCAATCGGCAGCCAGCTGAACTACGCATCGAATCTGCTGAACGGCAGATCGCTGCCCACCATGTCGCGCTATTCGAATATGCTGAACCTCTTCAGCATCTATGTCTAAGGAGAAAAGAAATGGATCTTACAATGGATGTAGCACAGATGTCCGTCGGAATGCACCAGATGCAGGCACAGCAGAGCCTCGGCATCGCCGTCGCAAAGATGGCAATGGACTCCGGCAAGGATGCCCTCGATCTCATCGAGGAAACCACCGCGAGCCTCGACCCGAGCCTTGGAAACAGCATCGACGTATCTGCATAACGATCAAACGAAAACCCCCGCCGCATGGACACTTGTGCGGCGGGGGTTTTTAGAAACCTAAGGAGAATCTATATGCTTGTTACAACAGCGGATTTTCATGCGAATATGGACAAATACCTTACACTGGTACACCATGAGGATATTGTTATCACAGCAGACGGGAAACCCATTGCACAGATGACTGCGCCCAAAACGAGTGCTGTCGATTCTCTGCGTGGACTTCTAAAGGGACTTGATACAACAATGGATGACATACGAGCAGAAAGGCTCTCACTCTATGAGAATACTATGTGACACGAACATCATCCTTGATGTTCTCCTCGATCGAGAAGGTTTTGCCGATGCAGCTGCAAATGTGCTGCAATTATGTGAGACCGGAATCATCGAAGGTTTTACAACAGCGTCCTGCATGATCGATATCTTCTATCTCGTTCATAAACAATTACATGATAACGAGCGAAGCTATCAGGCAATTGAACAACTCCTTACGGTTGTTCGTATCGCCGATGTGACGAGTGGTCACATAGAAGAAGCCCTTTCTCATAGAGCTTCTGACTTTGAGGACTGCCTTGCTGCCGTCTGTGCTAAATCGATTCACTGCGACTGCATTGTTACACGCGATGAAAAAGGCTTCGCGAATTTTGGTCTTCCCGTTCTTACTCCAGCAGATTTTATAAAAAGAATGATTTGAGGATTTGTCAACACTGTGCGGGCAAAAAAGATACGTCAAGATGGCGAGCTGAGTTTATCATTGCTTCCCTAAATATATCCTTACACACTAAAAATCCCCCTCCATGCGGAGGGGGATTTTCCTATGCGGCAAGCGCCGCAGTTTGTGACTTGAGCCTTTTAGAACAGGAACTCAACGCGACCGAAGAGCTTCTGAACCTTGTCGTCCGTGGTCTTCGTGAAGTCCTTGCCCTTGAAGTACTTCGCGGAAAGAACAACATTGTTCCAGAGCGTGTAGTTCGTGCCGAGCTCGATACCCTTCGTGTGGAAGAGCGCTCCATCATCCGTCGGTGCAAGAGAGGCATCGCCGAGGTGACGGTAGGAGACGTATGCGCCCCACGAACCCTTGTCCGCAGCATCTGCACCCTTGTACTCAAGTGCAACCTGACCGGACTTCTTGTAACTCTCTGCATCCGTGTTGTGTGCATAAGCACCCGACAGAGCAACGTTCTTGTCAAAACGATATGCACCGTTCAGCGCCCAAACATTGACCTTGTCCTTGTCCGGCTTAAGCGAGATCGCATGTTTAATCGTGCTGGAACCCAGGCGATAGTATGCAGCACCAGCCGTCAGACTGCCCTTCTCATACTGGAGTTCGACACCCTGGTAGTTAGCAGTATCATGGTTGTGAGTAATGCCAAACGCATCCTCATATGTACCGAGGTTTGCACGCCCAGCCTGGAGCTTCACCCGGAGGTCCTTGCCGAAGCTCGCCTCTGCGCCCGAGAACTCACGATCAGCGACGATGGAGCCAGGAGCCTGATACTGTCCCTCAGCGGTAGTGAACTCCATCTTGCCGAGCTTCACCGTGAAGTTGTCATAGTCGCCCTGAGCCCATGCACGCTTGAGCGTAACGCCATCATTCGTGTCATTGTCATCCTCGCGGCCAGCACGATCATACTTCATGCTCGTCGAAGCATCGAGACGTGCGTTCACATGCCAATGGTTGTTGACCTCTGCACTCGGCTCGAGACGGAAGACAAGATTGTCCTTGTTCAGGCGCTTCTCACCCTCATAGCGCTCGCTCGTGTAGGTGTACTCGAGCTTGCCGTTCCACTTCACCATGTCAGCGTTGCGC
>ERZ773022.2455-NODE-2455-length-11134-cov-53.537413_pt1 | contig 11134 bp, 9 predicted proteins | sample MGYA00580839_ERZ773022 | MGnify/ENA primary metagenome ERZ773022 (study PRJEB29015, sample SAMEA2738020) | human oral metagenome | biome: human oral; feature: human-associated habitat; material: dental | place: China | collected 2044 ... | reverse complement strand
GATCTCCTCCTGGATCTGGTGGAAGAAGCCGCCGCGTCGGGGCACCGGCTTCTCATCTTTTCGCAGTTCACCGCCATGCTGCGCCGCATCGCCGCCCGCCTGGATGTGAAACATCTCTCCTATTCCTATCTCGACGGGCAGACACCGGCCGAGGAACGGCTTCACCTCGTCAACGCCTTCAACGCCGGGGATACGCCCGCCTTTTTGATTTCTCTGAAAGCCGGGGGAACGGGACTCAATCTTACCGGCGCGGACATGGTGGTTCACTACGATCCTTGGTGGAATCCCGCTGTGGAGGAGCAGGCCACCGACCGGGCATACCGTATCGGGCAGGAAAACAAGGTGCAGGTGCTGAAGCTCATCGCCAAAGATACCATTGAGGAAAAAATCTTTGCTTTGCAGGAGCGGAAAAAAGCCCTCATCGACCAGATGATCCGGCCGGGGGAGAACTTCTTGACAAAGCTTAGCGAAGAAGAGCTGAAAAGTCTCTTTCGCTGAGGGGCGATTTTCCGCTTGTCAAGTCTTGTATCAGGCCGTTCTTTATGATATTATATCGTCTAAAGAAGGGATCGTCTGGGGTGTGCGTGGACGAATATACATGTCTAACCGACTCTTTTACCTTTGGGAATCTGATTTGTGCCGTCGGCTGACGGAGTCGCCTCGTGCGAATGTCAAAGGGCGGACTTAGGGTACCCACCTGCACATGCAGGTTTAGGCAGTTGTTGTCAACGGCACTTTGGACTCCGTCTTTGAAGAGGACTTGCTGCGTGCGGCAGGTCCTCTTCGTTTGTTCGCGATGTTTTTTAGCCAGGGGTCATTGCAAAGGTCACTTTTCCGGAGAGTTCCTGCCCTCTTCGGTTTTTTTGAGGAGCGGGGCCCGGGTGAGGACGTTTTCTCCGTAGCGTTGGCGAAGGGTATCGATGGCGGTATAAAGGCGTTCTTTTTTCTAACTGTCGTCGAAGAGGGACAGCTCCCCCGCTTCGTCAAAGCCGCTGCCGCTGATGCCTAAAAGGCGAATGCCGCCCGGCGGGCGCTTCATGGCGTCAAAAAGGGCGCAGGCGGCTTCGTAAAGATCTTCGTCATAGCAGAGGGGAACGTCGAAGGTGCGCTGTCGGGTAAAGGTGGAGAAGTCGCCGAGGCGCAGCTTGAGCTGAACGGTGTGGGCCCGCTGTCCCGCCCGCCGCAGCCGCCAGCCTACTTCACCCGCTAACTTTAAGAGGGCTTCCTTCGCCTCTTGGGGAGAACGAAGATCTTTCGGAAACGTGATCTCCCGGCCAATGGACTGCACTTTGCGCACCGGTTCCACCGGGCGGTCGTCGCGGCCATTCGCCAGATCGTGGAGATGGCGGGCCAGCCGTTCGCCGACTTCTCGGGTCAGTTTTTTGAGATCGGCGCGGGCGATCTCGCCGATGGTGCGCGAGACGGCGGAGAGCTCGGTCAGCCGGCGGGCGCGCTCGACGTCGTCTCCCGGCAGGGCCGTCCATCCGGTCTTGAGCTCCAGGTCGGCGATGAGGGTCAGGAGGTTGGCGTTGCCGGTGCGCTCGCCGAAGCCGTTGACGCAGCCCTGCACCTGGCGGGCGCCGGCCTCGACGGCCGCCAGGGCGCCGGCGACCGCCACCCCGGCGTCGTCGTGGGTGTGGATCCCGACCACGCAGCCGGCCCGGCCGTCCTCGTCCAGAGCCGAGCGCAGCTCGCCGATGCCCCGGCCGACGCGGTCGGGCAGGGTGCCGCCGTTGGTGTCGCAGGCGATGACGGCGCCGGCGCCGGCGCGCGCGGCCGTGAGGGCCACCCGCAGACCGTAGCCGGGGTCGTGCCTCAGGCCGTCGAAGTAGTGCTCGAGGTCGACCATGACCTCGCGGCCGGCGGCGAGGAGCACCCCGACGGTCTCGCGCACCATGCGCAGGTTCTCCTCGCGGGTGGTACGCAGCGCCCGCTCGACATGGACCGGATCGGACTTGGCGACAATGGTGATGACGGGGGCGCCGGAGTCGATGAGGGCGCGCACCTGGGGGTCGTCGGCGGCGGCGGCCCCGGGCCTGCAGGTGGAGCCGAAGGCCACCAGCCGGGCGGTGCGCAGGTCGAGCTCGTCGCGAACGCGGCCGAAGAGCTCGGTGTCCTTGGGGATGGCGCCGGGCCAGCCGGCCTCGATGTAGGCCACGCCGAGCGCGTCGAGGAGCCGGGCGACGGCGAGCTTGTCCTCCACGGTGAAGGACACGGACTGCTGCTGGGCGCCGTCACGCAGGGTCGTGTCATAGGCCGCGACGCCGACGGCGCCGGAGGTGTGTGCGTGATCCATCTGCCCTCGTTCCCGACTCGCATCCGACACAAGCGCGGACAGTGTGTCATATTCGGTTTCCCGACGGCGACGGCGCCCGCCTCGCGGAGCCCGCCGCGCAGCGGCCGTCCGCCCGCCCAGCCCGCCGCCCCGCCTCAGGGTCACGACTGGGCAACAAGTCGCAGCGGCAGCGGTTGGGGCGCGGGGCCCCGCGCTACCGTGTTCCGGTCCCCATCGGCGGTGCCCCGCATCGCCTCCCGCTGCTGCCTCGCAGGAGACTCGATGCCCGAGCACATGATTGTCGCCCACGGGGCCGGTCGTCGAAGAGGCACGCGCACCCGCGCCTCCTGCCGGCGGCTCCCGCGCGGCGCCGCGGCGGCGCTGGACGCCCTGGCCCTCGTCGTCTCGATCCTGGCGGGCACCTTCGCCCCGGTGACCTCTTGACGCGGCCGCCCGCGGGCGCCGGCGCAGCGGGTCCGCGCCGCGCGGGGCCGGCCGGTTCAGGCGGAGGCCCGCCGGGGGCCTGGCACCCGGCGCAGCCGGTCGAGGCGCCCCATGACGTCCACGAGTTCGTCCACGGGCACCTGGCCCGGCGCGGAGGACCTGCCGCCGAGGGAGCCGAAGCCGGCCGCCGAGCCGAAGTCCTGGCCCATCACCCGGCTGACCAGGCCCAGCGGGCCCATCGCCATCGAGATGATCGGCCGGTCGAGTTCGGCGTGGGCGAGCGCCGTGGCCTCGAGGAGACGGGCCGTGTCGGCGGGCGTGCGCGCCGTGACGGCGAGCTTGCAGACGTCGGCGCCGAGCTCGGCCTGGGAGCGCAGCACCGCCACCATCGTGCCGGTGTCGGGGGTGAGGCTCACCTCGTGGTTGGACCCGACGACGAGCCGGCCCGCCGCGTGCACGGCGCCGATGAGTTCGTCCGCGCCGGGACGGGCGCACTCGACGTCCACGAGACCGACCCCCTCGGCCTCGGCCAGCGCGCCCACGAGACGGCCGTACTCGACGAAGCAGCTGTCGAAGCCGCCGCCCTCGACCACCGTGCGCACGGTCGCGAGCAGAGGGCGGTCGGCGTGGGCGGACACCTGGGGGGCGAGCCGCACGGCACGGGCCGGCGCGGGGTCGTCCAGCAGGTCGACGCGCCACTCGACGACGTCGGCCCGGCTCGCGGCGGCCTCGTCGGCCTCGGCGAGCAGCTGCGTGTCATCGACGCCGGTGAGCGGGACGATGATGGCGGCGCGCGGCCCGCCCAGTTCGACGGTTCCCAGTTCGATCGCGGGCATGGCCCTCAGGCTACCGCCGCGCGGCCCGCACGGTGCGGGGCCGAGGACGGCGGCGCGTCGCGCGGCACGGGGACCCGCACGGGAGGGGGCCGGCGCGCATCGCGCGCCGGCCCCTCGCGTCGTCGGATCGCCCCGATCACCCCTGAGCGGGGCCGCCGCCGGCCAGCTGGGCCAGCTCGGCGTCGGCGACGGCCGCCTTGGGCGTGCCGCCGAAGGTGAAGGGCTCGGAGCTCTTCTCGTCGGCGCCCTCGACCACGTCGACCAGGACGATCTCGCCGGGCTTCAGCTCGCCGTAGAGGATCCGCTCGCTGATCGGGTCCTCGATGTCGCGCTGGATGGCCCTGCGCAGCGGACGGGCGCCGAGCACCGGGTCGAAGCCGCGCCGGCCGATGAGCCGCTTGGCGGCGTCGGTGAGCTCGATGCTCATGTCGCGCTCGGCCAGGCGCTGCTCGATCTGGCCGACCATGAGGTCGACGATCCGCAGGATGTCCTCCTGGGTGAGCTGGTGGAAGACGACGATCTCGTCCACGCGGTTGAGGAATTCGGGACGGAAATGCGTCTTGAGCTCCTCGGACACCTTCGCCTTCATCGAGTCGTAGCTGCTCTCGGTGTCACCGACCCGGCTGAAACCGAGGTTGACGCCGCGGCTGATGTCGCGCGAGCCGAGGTTCGTCGTCATGACGATCACGGTGTTCTTGAAATCGACCACCCGACCCTGCGCATCGGTCAGCCGACCCTCGTCGAGGATCTGGAGCAGCGAGTTGAAGATGTCCGGATGGGCCTTCTCGATCTCGTCGAACAGGATGACGCTGAACGGCTTGCGACGCACCTTCTCGGTGAGCTGGCCGCCCTCCTCGTACCCGACGTATCCGGGCGGGGAGCCGAACATCCGGCTCGCCGTGTGCTTCTCGGAGTACTCGGACATGTCGAGGGTGATGAGGGCGTTCTCGTCGCCGAACAGGAATTCGGCCAGCGCCTTGGTCAGCTCCGTCTTGCCGACGCCCGAGGGGCCGGCGAAGATGAACGAGCCGGAGGGGCGGTTCGGGTCCTTCAGCCCGGCGCGCGTGCGGCGGATCGACCGCGAGATCGCCTTCACCGCCTCGTCCTGGCCGACGTAGCGCTTGTGCAGCTCGTCCTCCATGTGGATGAGGCGCTGCGACTCGGCCTCGGTCAGACGCGAGACGGGCACCCCGGTGGAGTCGGAGAGGACCTCGGCGATCTGCTCCTCGCCGATGATGGCGGGCACGTCCGAGGCGCCCTCCTTCCAGGAGGCCTCCTTCTCGGCCCGGGCCGCCAGGATCTTGCGCTCGTCGTCGCGCAGCCTCGCCGCGGTCTCGAAGTCCTGGTGGTCGATGGCCGACTCCTTCTCGGCCCGCACGCCGGCGAGCCGCTCGTCGAACTCGTGCAGGTCCGGCGGAGCGGTCATGCGTGCGATGCGCATCCGGGCGCCGGCCTCGTCGATGAGATCGATGGCCTTGTCGGGCAGGAAGCGGTCCTGAACATAGCGGTCGGCGAGGGTGGCCGCCGCGGTGAGCGCCTCGTCGGTGATGGTCACCCTGTGGTGCTCCTCGTAGCGGTCGCGCAGGCCCTTGAGGATCTCGATGGTCAGCGGGATCGAGGGCTCGTCCACCTGGATGGGCTGGAAACGACGCTCCAGGGCCGCGTCCTTCTCGACGTGCTTGCGGTACTCGTCGAGCGTCGTGGCGCCGATGGTCTGCAGCTCGCCGCGGGCCAGCATGGGCTTGAGGATCGAGGCGGCGTCGATCGCGCCCTCGGCCGCACCGGCCCCGACGAGGGTGTGGATCTCGTCGATGAAGAGCATGATGTCGCCGCGGGTCTTGATCTCCTTGAGCACCTTCTTGAGGCGCTCCTCGAAGTCGCCGCGATAGCGCGAGCCCGCGACCAGCGCGCCGAGGTCGAGCGAGTAGATCTGGTGGTCCCGCAGGGTCTCGGGCACGTCGCCGCGCACGATGGCCTGGGCGAGGCCCTCGACGACGGCGGTCTTGCCGACGCCGGGCTCGCCGATGAGCACCGGGTTGTTCTTCGTCCGGCGGCTCAGCACCGTCATGACCCGCTCGATCTCCTTCTGGCGGCCGATGACCGGATCGAGTCTGCCCTCGCGGGCGGCCTGGGTGAGATTGCGGCCGAACTGGTCGAGCGTGTTGCTCGACGAGCCGGAGCTCGGGGCCTCGGGCGCACCGGCGGTGGCCGGCTGGGCGCCGTTCTCCTCCTGGTAGCCGCTCAGCAGGGCCAGCACGGTGGTGCGGACGCGGTTGAGATCGGCGCCGAGCTTGATGAGAACCTGGGCCGCGATGCCCTCGCCCTCGCGGATCAGACCCAGGAGGATGTGCTCAGTGCCGATGTACGAGTGGTTCATCTGGAGCGCCTCGCGCAGCGAGAGCTCGAGGACCTTCTTCGCACGCGGGGTGAAGGGGATGTGGCCGGTGGGCGGATTCTGACCGTGGCCGATGATCTCCTCGACCTGCTCCCGCACGGCCTCGAGCGAGATGCCCATCTGCTCCAGCGCCTTCGCGGCGACCCCCTCGCCCTCGTGGATCAGACCCAGGAGGATGTGCTCGGTGCCGATGTAGTTGTGGTTCAGCATCTTCGCTTCGTCTTGGGCAAGCACGATGACGCGGCGTGCCCGGTCGGTAAAGCGCTCAAACATTGGTCTCCTTCAGCGGACCCTCCGGGAGTCCTCCACGAGCGCTCGGCCCCGATCCCCGAGTGGCCTGAGTCCGGTGCGCTCAACTCTCATGATACAAACCCGTGCTCAAGGCCCAATCATCCCGCTGTTCGCCCCCGGCGCAAGGCCCGGCCCCGCGAGAAGGGATGACGCCGGGCACCGCTCCGAGGCGATGACGAGCCGGTCCGGGAGGCGGGCGGCGCCGGCGCCTCCACGGAGCAGGCAGCGCGCCTCCTCGGAGCGGGAACGACGCGTGCGCGCCCGTCCGGGCGGCGGGACGGGCCCGCGCAGTGCCCACGGCGCGGGCCCCGCGATCCCGTGGGGCATCACGGCCCCGTGGGACGAGGAGCCGCACGCGGCCCCGATCCGACGCCGTCACGGCGCGAGGGCGGGCCCTCGGCGCCGAGAGGCAAGAAGGACGGAGGGCCCCTTCCGTGACGACGCGGCGGGGCCGTCGGGGGACGGCAATGGGGCGAGGAGACCGGCTCCTCGCCCCATTCGCCGCATCACGGCCGTCGCGCCGCGGCACGACGGCGGAGGAATCGGAATCAGTGCTTCGCGGCCTCGTAGGCCTGGCGGACCTCATTGGGGATGCGCCCGCGCGGGGGGACCTGGTGACCATTGGCCTGGGCCCACTCGCGGATCTTGGCGGCATCGCTCCCGCCGCTGCGGCGACGACCGGTGGTGCGACGACCGCTCACCCGGCGAGCATTGCCGACCCAGTAGGCGAGCTGATCGCGCAGCTTCGCGGCATTCTCGTCGGACAGGTCGATTTCGTAGGTGACGCCGTCGAGGGCGAAATTCACCGTCTCGCTGGCCTCGCCGCCGTCGACGTCATCGGTGAGGACCACCTGAACCTTGCGCGCCATTGTTCTCCTCCTCGTGGTGGCACCGCCCTGGTGCGATGCCGGTTGGTGTCTGCATGGACAGGAGCAATATAACCAGAGGAATGCGCCGAGGACAAAGAAATCGGCGAGGGCGGGCCCGAATTCGTGCAATTCGGGCGGCCGCGGCCCTTTGCCGGGTCAGGGGATGATGGGGTCATTCGCCGCGGCGGGGGTGGATCGGCGGATCGGTGCGCACCACACCGGAGGCGTCCATGCCGTCCAGCAGATCGAGAATTCTCCCCTGCGGGAGCACCGCCCGCGGTTCCAGCTCCGCCCAGGGAACGAGGACGAAGGCGCGTTCGTGCGCGCGCGGATGCGGCAGCCGCAGACGCCGCGTGGCGCTCGTGAGGCCCTCGACGACGACGAGGTCGATGTCGAGGGTGCGGGGGCCGTGGGGCACGCGCGGATCGCGCCGACGCCCGTGGGCGGCCTCGACGGCGTTGGCGCGCTCGAGCAGCGCGAGCGGCTCCAGTACGGTGTCGGCCGTGACGACGATGTTGAGGAAGTCGTCCTGACCGACGACACCGACCGGCTCCGTGAGGTACACGGATGAGACGCGGACGTGCGCGATGCCCGGCGTGGCGGCGAGGTCGTCGACGCCGGCACGCAGCGCGGCACGGCGATCCCCCAGGTTCGAGCCCATGCTGAGCACGACGTGCCGGCCCGCACCGGGATCGTCGGACGCCCCATTCGCGCCGGCGCCCGGCCGGGCGGCCCCGTTCATGCGGGCGTCCCGTCGGGCGTCGTGCCCGTCCCGGCGCCGTCGCCTGCGCGTCGGACGACGGTCGCCGAGACGTCCCGGAAGGGCAGGCCGATGGGCGCCTCGGGCTTGTGGACGCGCACGGCCGATGCGCGCACTCCGGGAAGGACCAGGCAGGCGTCGGCGATCCGGGCGGCGAGGGTCTCGATGAGGTCGACGTGGCCGCCGCCGACCGTCCGGACGATGACGCGGGCGACCTCAGCGTAGTCGACGGTGCGTGAGAGCTCGTCGCGCTCGGGTTCGTCGACGACCAGCTCCGCATCGACGATGAAGGGCTGCTCCTCGGCGTGCTCGACGGGCAGGACGCCGTGGCGGGCCATGATCCGCAGCCCGGTCAGCGCGATCCTCGCCCGGCCCGGCACCGCGCCTTCGCCCGGCCCGGCGCCCAGCGGCGACCCGTCCGCAGACATCGGGAACGGCCCGTCGCTCATGAGGCCCCGCGCAGGTGCTCGATGACGGTGATCGTGTCGACCTGGGAGCGCACCTCGTGGGTGCGCACCGCCCAGATCCCGCGCACGCAGCACCAGGCCGAGACGGCGGCGGTCGCGGCGTCCCGCTCGGCGGTCGGGCGGCCGTTGAGCAGGCTGCCGAGGAAGCGCTTGCGGCTGGCACCGATGAGCACCCGGTGGCCCAGCCCGGTGAACGCGTCGAGGTGGGCGAGGATCCGCCAGTCGTGCTCGGCGTTCTTGGCGAAGCCCAGGCCCGGGTCGGCGATGACCCGCTCGGGCGCGATGCCGGCGTCCACGGCGGCCCGGCAGCGGGCCTCGAGCTCTGCGCGGACCTCGGCGACGACGTCGTCGTACTCGGCGGCCCTGTTCATCTCCGATCCGAAGCCCCGCCAGTGCTGGCAGATGTAGTCGACGCCGAGCTCGGCGACGGCGCCGAGCATCCCCGTGTCGGCCAGACCGCCCGAGACGTCGTTGACGATCGACGCGCCGGCCCGCACGGCGGCCCGGGCCACCGACGAGCGCATCGTGTCGACACTCAACGCGACACCGGTCGCCGCCGCCGGGATGCGGAGCCCCTCGATGACCGGCATGACGCGCGTCATCTCCTCCTCCTCGCTGACCCGCTCGGCGCCCGGACGCGTCGACTCGCCGCCCACGTCGAGGATCTTGGCGCCCTGGGCTATGAGGTCGAGACCGTGCCCGACGGCCGCCGACGTGCCCAACCACATGCCCCCGTCGCTGAACGAATCAGGAGTGACGTTGATGATGCCCATCACCAAGGTATGACCCATGGGGGTGAGTGTACGGAGTTCCGGGGCCCACGGGCCGGAATCCCACGCCCCGGGCGGAATCCGGCGACGAGTACGCCCTCCCCCGCGCGTCCGGCGACGGTCGGGCCCGGGGTCGGGCGGGCCGCCGTCGCGTAGCGGGGACCCGATCAGAGGGCATCCAGACCAAACCACCGACAGAACCCGGACGACACCGAACAGGACACCAGCCCGAAGGACCACGAGCCGGATCCCACACGACCCTCCCCCGACGCCGACCTCCGGACCGGGGCCCGCACTGGCCTCCGAGAGCCGGACCGGTGTGCCGGGCGGGCGGCCTCGGAGGGCCGACCGGCCCGGACCGGGCCGGGGCCGATCGGCGGAACGGCGTCAGGAGTTGATGAGGCTCATGGCCTCGGCCCGCGTGGCGGGATCGCGCAGCTGGCCCCGCACGGCGGAGGTCACGGTGCGGGCACCGGGCTTGCGCACGCCGCGCATCGTCATGCACAGGTGCTCGCAGTCGACGACGACGAGGGCGCCGCGGGCCTGCAGGGTGTGCACGAGGGCGTCGGCGACCTGGCCGGTGAGGCGCTCCTGCACCTGGGGGCGGCGGGCGTACAGCTCGACGAGCCGGGCGATCTTCGACAGGCCGGTGACACGGCCGTTCCGGGGCGGGATGTAGCAGACGTGGGCGACGCCGTGGAAGGGCATGAGGTGGTGCTCGCAGGTGCTGTAGACCTCGATGTCGCGCACGAGCACCATCTCCTCGTGGCTGATGTCGAAGGTGCGGGCCAGCACCTCGTCGGGGTCGCGGCCGATGCCGCTGAAGACCTCGGCGTAGGCGCGGGCGACGCGGGCCGGGGTGTCGCGCAGGCCGTCGCGGTCGGGGTCCTCGCCCATGCCGATGAGCAGCTCGCGGACGGCCGCCTCGATGCGGGCGCCGTCGAAGCCCGGGGCGGGCCGGGCGCCCGGTCCCAGACAGGGCGTGTTGTCGATCTCGCGGGACGGCTTCTCGGTCACTGGATCACCTGGTCGGGGGTCGATTCGGCGGGCATCAGCGGTAGACGCGGGGCGCGAGCGTCGCGAGGTCGCGCAGGTTCCGGTAGCGGCCCGCGTAGTCGAGCCCGTAGCCGACGACGAACTCGTCGGGCAGGTCGAAGCCGACGTAGTCGGCCTCGACCGGGGCGTTGAGGGCCTCCGGCTTGCGGAACATCGTCGCCACCCGCACGCTCGCCGCGCCGCGGGTGGCGATGTTGTGCACCAGGTAGCTGAGCGTGAGGCCGGTGTCGATGATGTCCTCGACGATGAGCACGTCGCGACCGGCGACGTCGACGGTGAGGTCCTTGAGGATGCGCACGACGCCGGAGCTGCGGGTGCCGGAGCCGTAGGAGCTGACGGCCATCCAGTCGACCTCGACATGGCAGTGCATGGCGCGGCACAGATCGGACATGACGATCATCGCGCCGTTGAGCACGCCCACGAGGACCGGCCTGCGACCCGCGTAGTCGGCATCGATGAGGGCGGCGAGCTCCGCGACCCTCGCATCGATCTGGTCGGCGGTGCGGAGCACGTGCTCCAGGTCTGCGCTGATGTCGGCTGCATCCACGCCGACAAGGTTAGTGCAGCAGGATCGGCGCACGGGATCAGTGCCACGCGCGCGGCGGGGCCCGAGCCCGGCCGGCATCGACGCCGTGCGCCACGCGGATCAGCGCCGCGCTTCCGGGAGCCGACCCGCTCGTTCCGACGACCCACGGGTGCTTCGGCGCCGCGAGCGCGCGGCAAGAGCGGATCCGCGGCTCGGGATCCTTCTCCTCGGACCGTGATCAGTGCCGCGGGCGGGCGGCCCGCAGCGTGCCACCGGCGCGGACGACCCGCACGCCGCCGGGCAGGTCGACGCCCCGCTGGCCGTGCCAGTCCTCGACGAGGGCGAGCACCGCCCCCGTGTGGGCGGCGCTCGGCTCGACGACGCCGGCGCCGACCAGCCATGACCGGACGATGCGCCCGCGCAGGGCCGGCGGCTGGGCGGCGAG
>ERZ773022.2454-NODE-2454-length-11136-cov-5.000632_pt1 | contig 11136 bp, 12 predicted proteins | sample MGYA00580839_ERZ773022 | MGnify/ENA primary metagenome ERZ773022 (study PRJEB29015, sample SAMEA2738020) | human oral metagenome | biome: human oral; feature: human-associated habitat; material: dental | place: China | collected 2044 ... | reverse complement strand
GAGCGAGGAGCAGCCGTAGAACATGCTCCCCATGTCCTCGACTCGCGAGGTATCCCATCCTGAGAGGTCGAGGGAAGAAAGCGAGGAGCAGTTCTCGAACATGCCTTTCATGTATATGACCCGCGAGGTGTCGAGACCGGAGAGGTCGAGGGAGGCGAGCGAGGAGCAGTTCTCGAACATGCCGCTCATGTTCGTGACCTTTGAGGTGTCGAGACCGGAGAGGTCGAGGGAGGCGAGCGAGGAGCAGCCGTAGAACATGTCCCCCATGTACATGACCCGCGAGGTGTCCCAACCGGAGAGGTCGAGGGAGGCGAGCGAGGAGCAGCCAACGAACATGCGCCACATGTCCGTGACCTTTGATGTGTCGAGACCGGAGAGGTCGAGGGACTCCACCCGTCGCAGGGCCCGAAAAAGGTCAATGGAGTCCTCGGGCGCAGAGACGCCCCTCTCGATGACCACCGACCTGACACCATCCATGCGATCACTGACGCTAGGCAATATGCCATACCATACTGTATAGACGGGAGCCATCTCCCCGGACACGCCGTCCGTAGGGTAGATGGTGAGCTTGCCGGAGTCATCAAGCGTGTAAGAGCAACCCTTGCCGATGGTACCCGTCTTCACCTCGGCCCGCGCGGGGGTTGCACTCAGCGCAAGGGCGAGCGTCAGACAGACGGCTGTCAGCACCGCAGGCAGGAGAGGAAGACGTCGTAGCTTAGAGGCCTCCCACAGAAACACTCTCTTGACTGCCAGCTGCATCGTACCCATCGCTTCCTCCGTCCGTAGGAGACCTGCCTCAAGATCTGCGAGCACGTTCACGCCCACGCGCCTCAGCTTCAGCACTTATCTGACTGTACGTTATGAAATCTAGAAAATCACTGGTTTTCCTGTCAGCGGTAATGAAATGACCGGCCACCGGCAGACGGCAGCGTAGCGAGCTCGTACCTGCCTCGAACAACCCCAATTCCCGGAGGGTTATGACGTGACCGACAACCTGTAGCCCAGCCTATCGAAGATGTCGCGCTCCCTCCCGGTGACCTCGCACGCGCGGGGGCGGTGGCCCTCCCGCGCGTGGTGCTCGGCCACCCCAGCGTCGACGAGGCCGAAGATTCGGAGACCCGCCAGCTGGAGGGGGTCTTCGGCGGCCACGTAGCCAAAGGCGCCACCATCGCGCGTGACAGGAGGCGCGCCCGCAACGGCCTGGTGAGGGATGCCGGAGCCGCCTCCGAGCCCCATAAGTCCGATGTCCGCGATCCCGGGCACCGGGAGAAGATTGCGCGCCCGTCAACGACCTCTGCTCATGGCCCAAGGGATGTCTCTGGCGCTTCGCGGGGATGCCCATGGGCAGCATGCAGGGCCATATCAACCGGTGCGTCCATCCCTTCCGCGTCAACAAGGCAAGTGACAGATGGCCCAAAGCCCCTAGATTCCCAAAGACTCATGACGTGGCGGGGGGATCGTAGCCCAGACGCTCGAACACGGCCCTCTGCCTGGGGGTGACCCCCAGCACCCTGGGCCTGTGGCCTTCGCGCGTGTACCGCTCGATGGTCTCCACCTCGTCGAGCAGGCCCTCCAGGGTGTAGTCGCCGTCGAGCCCCGTCTCGCGCATGCGGCGGCGCAGCCAGGAGGCGAGCACGAGCGCGACGAACGTCACGAACAGCCTCCCCGCGAGCGTCTCCTCGGCGGGCGCGGGCGGCGTGCGAAAGCCGAGCAGGGACCTGGCGTCGCCGAGGCGCCTCTCGATGGCGTCCCCGTCACGGTAGATGGCAAGCGCCTCGAAGGGTCCCATGGCCTCGTTGGAGAACAGCGCGAAGTACCCCGCGCGGGCCGTGGCCGCCGCGATGGCCGCGTCCCTGCCGACGGGCCTCCCGCCCCTCACCTCGAAGTACCGGTCGTAGTAACGCTCGTGTGACTCGATGCGGTTGCCCGCCGCCAGCTCCGAGGCCAGCTCGCGCAGCAGGCCCGCGAGCCGCCGCTCCGCCTCGGCAGCCCTGGGGGCGTCGAAGAACAGGTAGATGTAGCCGCGGCGCCTCGCCCCGGCGACGTCGCCCCCGCGCGGCCGGGCCTCCCCGTGGTCCCACCCGTGGGCGAGCCGCATGCCGTAGAGCCCGGTGGAGGGGTCGAGGTTCCCCCTGGTCCTGAGCTCGGCCCCATGACCGTCGACCGCGTCCGCGTACAGCCCCGGCGACGTCGGCACGCCCATCAGGAACTTGAGGTGCCCCCTCATCATCGCGCTGACGTTGGCGGCCGACCAGAACCCGCGCCCCATCACGAGGCGCACCTCGCCGGCGAGGGACGGCTCCATGTCGCGGATCAGCGCCCTCACCGCAGGCACGTCCGCCATGGTGCCCGCCACCCTGCGGTAGCACAGCGGCACCCCGCCCTCCCCGCCGACGAGCATCGCCAGGTTGACCTGCGGCAGCGGAACGCCGTCCTCGTCGCGGCCCCACCTGGCCCGGGCGAGGGCCTCAAAGTACGACGACATCGACGTCGTGCCGTAGAAGAGCCGATCGCCTCGCCCGTGCCGCTCGGCGAGGGCCGAGCAGAACGCGTCGCGCTCCCGCTCGCCGATCGACGCGAACAGCCCCGAGGGTCGCCGGGGGGCGACCGGCGCGCCGTCGGGCGTCGCGTGCGTGGCGCAGAACCTGGGCAGCCTCGAGAGCGGGGCGGACCCCTCGCAGACCATGTAGTAGGCCACCGTGAGCGCCCGCCTCCAGCTGCGGGGCAGCGCGCGCCTGAGCGCCGCGGCGACCCCCGACTCGTCGGCCACGGCGTCGAGCAGCGCGCACGCTCCGAGGAGCTCGCGGTGCGACTCGGGGGACGACGCGGGCGCGCGTGTCGGCCTGTTGGGCACGACCTCCCCGGTCCTCGGGTCCACGTGGCCCACCAGCCTGCGCCTGCCGTAGCGAGACTGCCTCCTCTTTGGGTCCCACCTCGCCTCGGCCTCGTACACGCAGACGACGCCCGTGCGCCTGTCGGTCTGCCTTATCAGGGCCATACCGCCCCCCATCCCCCTCGCCCATCGTCATAGCCATAGGCTATGACGATGGACGAGACAGCAGCACGTTGGGCTTCCGGCCCCAGACGCAACCGATCGATCATCGCAAGACGCTGTGCCAGAGGCTAGGCCATGTCATAGGAAGGCGGGAATCCAGGGGGCCAGGCCGGGACACCATCGGGCTGCCAGTTGTGGGCTAAGGATCTGCCGGGAACTCAGGATAAGGGTTTGTGCCCAGCAGACGTAGCCCGCGTCTCTCAGCGTTGTTCGGCGTGTCGTATTCTGGTGGTAAGATATTCGGTAAATGGCGGTGCAATAATCGGATTCTGGTGATTATGACAGGGGGCCTGCTGTCATCCCCTCAGGAGTCATCGGTAAGGAAGTGGACATGAGCATATGCCCCGAGGGGTACATGCCACGCGTCGTCGATGCCGAGGTGCAGGAGTGCCTCGCAATATACGGTGCGGTGGAGATATGCGGGACGAAGTGGTGCGGGAAGACCTGGACGTCGATGAGGCATGGGGAGAGCATCGTCCACATCGACGAGGGGCAGAACCTGGCAATGGCCCAGGCGGACCCCGGGGCCGCCCTCGCAGGCGCGAACCCTCACGTCATCGACGAGTGGCAGCTCGCTCCGAGGATATGGGACACCGTACGGCACGCCGTGGACAACGCTGGCGGTGGACGGGGGCTCTGGATCCTCACCGGGTCGTCTACGCCGAGGAAGGGCGAGGTGAACCACAGCGGTGCCGGCAGAATCGGCCGCGTGAGGATGCTCCCGATGAGCCTCTTCGAGTCGGGTGACTCCACGGGGGAGGTCTCGCTCGCTGCGCTCTTCGAGGGCGACTTTGAGAGAGCGACTTGCGGTATGGACACCGAGGGCCTCCTTGGCGTGTGCGTGAGGGGCGGCTGGCCCGCAGTGAGAGACCTGGCGCCGTCACGCGCCCTTCGGGTTGCCCGCGACTACCTCAAGGCGACGTTGGCACAGGGCGTCCCGAGAAGGGGCGGTAGGGAGGACGTTGCCCGGAGGCTCGTTTGCTCCGTCGCCCGCAACCTCGGGCAGTCGACGACGAACAAGATCCTCCTCAGGGATATGTTTGGCGCGGAGGGGGACGCGGCTTCCATCGCGGAGCGCACCGTCTCCGACTACCTCGCCCTCCTTGAGGCACTCTATGTCCTGGAGCTGATTCGTGGCTGGGTACCGCCCGCGAGGTCGTCGAAGCGGTTCCAGACAAAGGAGAGGCGCTACCTCGCAGACCCTGCCCTTGCAGTTGCGACGCTGCAGATGAACGAGCGCTCTCTCAGGCGCGATTGGCAGACCTTCGGGCTCGTCTTCGAGAACCTGTGCGTGAGGGACTTGCTCGTCTACGCGCGCGCACTCCCAGATGCCTCTGAGGACCCGGTCCACTACTATCGCGATGACTCCGGCCTCGAGGCTGACGCAATCGTCGAGCAGGCCGACGGCAGGTGGGCGGCAATCGAGGTCAAGTTGGGCGAGGACAAGGTGGACGAGGCGGCTGCGCACTTGCTGAGGTTGGAACGCAAGCTTACGTCCAACGAGCGCGCGAGGATGCAACCACCCGAGTTCCTCGCCGTCGTCGTGGGTCTCGCGAGGCAAGCATATCGACGCGAGGACGGTGTCTATGTCATCCCTGTCGGCTGCCTCGGGCCGTGACGGCGCCCACTCGCGTGTTGCGCGCGGCACGTGGCCTCGGCTGACGTGGTCAGGCGTCAAACGTCACAGAAGCTGGAGGTGAGGACGGCGAGCTGGACGCGCCTCACCCTGCTAGCGACGGGGCTGAGGGCCACCGCGGGCTCGTGCTCCGAGAGGAGGAGCGTTACGGCGACGGGCTACCCCTGGTCTTCGAAGCGATTGAGGCGAAGGTCCCGCATGCCACAGACTCCCATCCTGACGTACAGGTAGGCAAGGAGCGCCAGCTGTTCTCGCGCCGTGAGGAGGTAGGCTTACACGTCGCAGAACGGTTGGCCGCCCTCGCCGCCGTCTCGGGCGAAGCTTCGATGTCCGAAGAGCTCCTTGATTTGGGATCTTATGAGTCGCTCGTTACGGGGCTCGTCCAGGTCTCGGTACGTCTCCAGCACCTTGGACACCGTGGTCGTGTCTATCGCACTTGTGGTATCGCGTACGTCTCGCATGGTCTTGCCTCCTCATGTTGACTGGCCTGCTTCAACACAAGCATGAGGGGCTGTCACGAACTCGCGCGTGCCCGACCCGCGCACCGCAGTTGCCTTTGTCCCGATGCGATCGACCCCGAGTGGGCAGTGCCGGTTCGTGGCACGTGCGACGCTCGTGCGACAGAGTGGTTTGAGGGAGATGCTGCTGGCATGGAGCTCGGTCTCGAGGCAGCCGTTTCTCTCATTGCTGTGAGGTACAGCTATTGGGTCACTGAGACTATGGTTTGCACCCATGGTGTATGAGCTTGGAGTGGCGGCCAACGGGCTAAATGCCGAAGCTTTGCTGCCTATCCCACCGTGGATGCTCGGGGGTAGAGGCGGCAGGGGATGTAGGTGATTCCTTGGGGGGATTGCCCTCTATGGCATCGATCAGCAGCTGTGCGGTGAGCTCACCGATGCATTCCAGGCGATTGTTGATGCTGGTGAGCGACGGGCGCGATGCGGTAACGAGGACCTCCTAGTTGTCATGGCCCATGACCGCCACGTCCTGTGGGATGCAAAGGCCGTGGCTCTTGAGCACGTCGATGCAACCACGGGCGAGTTGGTCGTTGCTGCAGATGACGGCATCGAAGGACACGTTACCCGCCAGCCTGATTTGTTCCGCGTGTCCTTAGTGGCCCAGCTGGTTCAAAGCAACGATCACATCTTTGCTCTTTCGGGCACCATGGTGAACATGGTGTTCTCAGGTGGCAAGATAGGCTGGATAGAACGCGAGCAACTAGAGGTGGCACGCGCGGTCACGCGTTATGTCACCATACCCGAGCTGCTTATTCACGAGATGTGCGGCGTCTGGGCCACCGACGAAACGTATGCTAGCCGCTCAAACGCGACTTTCTGGCGCAACTTGACATGCGGGTCGTCAATGAGGGTATACTATTATAGAAAGCCACCCCGAGGGGAAATGGAAGTGAGAACCGGCAATCCTGCGTTTCGCGGGTCCCGGCTCTTGCGCTATTTCGTGCACACCTTGCGCACGTCGAGCATCCGCTCTATCCTTTCCCACGAGCCCTCCTAGCGCCTGCTGGCCCCTTGGTGACCACCTCTCCATAGGCGCCCAGTATCTGGTCGGGAATCCGGAGGAGGGGCTCGGACTTGCCGGGCACGTGTTCGAGGTCGAACTCGATTGCCTCGCTCTTTCGGCGCATGCTCACAAGGAGCTCGCGGTCCCTCTTGTCACGGGTGCCGAGCTGACTTTGCACTTGTTGCGCTACAACTGCAACTGATTAGGGGAGCTGGCGCATGCCGGCTGAGAGGGGACCCAGTGCGGTCCCGACCCAAGAACCTGATCTGGGTAATGCAGAATACCCAAGAAAGTAATGCAGCCGCAGGTAAAGCGGCTTGTTTTTTCTCCAGTCCAGCCGATTCCCAAAAATCGGTCCAGCCAGCCGAAAGACCTCTCTTGCAAGGGCATAGCGAATCGGCGAACGGTATGCCTGGCCGTCGGTGAGACATGCTCGCCCGCCTTGGCTCCGACCAAGGGCGGCCTCGCGGTGAGATTTGTGTCCAGCCTCGCCTGTAACCTATATGCCGAGCCAGTCCCATAGGCGCTATCAGCCTCGCGCCTGGGCCTGTCGAGTGTCCGTTGCCGCACCTGCGGCGAGGGGATTGTCGAGCATGGAGAGACTGAGCGGGAACATAGGCGACCCGTCGCCGAGGTGCGCCTGACCACTGTCGTGGCGGGTCCGGGGACACATGGCTCCCCAGACGCCTCGGCCCATGTCCCATGCGTCGGCTCGCCGCGGCGCACGTGCCCCTTCGTCCGCCCGAATCGTAGCGATTCTGTGGACGAGCAACTTAGAGCAACTTACAGCAAGTGATTCGCTCGCGCCGTGAGCGCGAAGACGTCCCTTGGTCCTATAACCGCCTCATCCGCGGTCGCAGGAGTCCCCGACAGACCCCGAGCATCCACGGCAGTCCACCTTATCGACGGAGGCGCCCATGGCCCACCAACGGCTCAAGTTCGGATTCACGGGGGAGGACGAACCCTCCCTCCGTGAGGATCGCTTCTCCCCCGCAAAACGAGGCTGACTACGAGAGGCTCGCTCGCATTGCCGCTGCCCAGGCGGTAGGGACCGACCTGCTGCTTGACGTGCGCGACATCGAGCTCTATGCCCACATCTCCCGCAAGACCGTCTATCGGCTCGTGGGCAGGGGAGTGCTTCCGGAGAAGCGCATAGGGAGAAACATACGCGTCAGCAAGCGCGTCCTCGACGCCGTGCTCTCGCAGGGAATTGTGGGATAGCGTCATGCGTCCCGGCGATCACAACCGCTCTCTCGGTCAGCCTGTCTCGACCGATAACGTGCGGCCAGCCACCGTAGCTCAAACACACCCGGCTGGTGACATCAAGACGGCGCTTCGACGGCTGGTCGAATCCGCCCCAGGGGCAGGAGGAGAGCAGTCATGATCGACCTCAACAGCAGCATTCCCGTGAACCCCCTGTTCGTGTGGACCGTTCCGGAGGAGTACTACACCATCGCCCAGACGTGCCAGATGCTCCACATCACCACGCGCAGGATCAACGCCTACATGGACCGCGAAGACGACCCCATGCCATTCCGCCTCTTCCCCGACTCGAGGCGAGGCGCCTTCATCCACAAGGACGACCTGCGCGACTGGCTCATGCGCAACACGGTGCTTGCTCGCGACGGGAGGTCGCCGAATGGGCGCTCGTCGGGCATCTAGCGGAAACGGAAAGGCAGCCGAGTTCGTGAAGGTCTACCGGTTCATGACGGAGGGGATGGGGCTTACGGGAACCTCGCTGCTCGTCTACGCGAGGATCTTCGGCTTCTGCAAGGAGACGGGAGGGTCGTTCTGGGAGAGCCGGCTGGGGACCGCCGAGTTCCTGGGAATCAGCGAGTGCCAGGTCAAGCGCGACATCAGGAAGCTCGAGGAGGACGGCCTCATCGAGAGTGTGGGCGAGTGGCGGCTTCCCAGCGGGCGCATCTCAAGGTGCTACGAGGTGACCGAGGAGCCGGTGAGGGACGCAATAAAGGTCGTTGCCCGACGGCACGAACCCTCGCTCTTCGACCCATGACAGGGCGTCATGGGAGAGGCCCACAGGGGTGACAATGCGTCACCCGAACGAGCCGGTTCGCATGACAGCGTGTCCGCCTCTGCATGACACGGTGTCACCAAATAGGAAAGAGAGGATACGAAAGTGGAGATAGGAAAGGAGCGCGCAGGCGCAGGCGCGCGAGGGGAAGGGCTTGGGATGCTCACTCCCGAGGATGCGAGGGAGCTCGGGCTTGGACCCGAGGCCCCGGAACCCTATCCCTGCCCACACTGCGGGAAGCAGCTCGAGCGGAGGGGCATAAACGTTGGAGGCCGCGTCCTCTGGGTGTCGCACGAGCCCTGCGGATGCCCGGGCGAAGCCGAGGCAGCGAGGAGGCAGGCAGCCCTCGAGGCTGCCGAAGGTGAGGAGAAGCGCCGTGAGAGGCTGAGGAAGGTCGACATCGGAAAGAGGTACTTCGGAGCGACGATGGACGATCCCATCTGCGCCGCGTTCGTCGAGTCCTACGCGCCGCGAGAGGGCATGGGGCTCTTCATCCACGGGCCAGTGGGAACCGGTAAGACCTACAACGCCTCGGCGGTAGCCACCACGCTCGCGCTGGCGGGGAGGGGAGTGGTGATGACCTCGGCGCTGAGGATTCTCTCTGACGTGCAGGACACCTACAGCACGGGGGAGTCCGCCAAGAGGGAGCTCGACCGGTACCTGAGCTGCGAGATCCTGGTGCTCGACGACCTGGGAAAGGAGTCGGCGAGCAGGTGGTCGGTCATGACGCTCTTCGACATCGTCAACACCCGCTACGAGTCCATGCTCTCGACCATCTACACGTCGCAGTACTCGCTCGAGTCCCTCCAGGAGCGACTGTCGCGCGCCCACGAGACGGAGACCGCGAAGGCCATCGTGTCGCGTATCCGCGAGACCTGCGCCGACGTGCGGCTCTACGGCTACGACAGGCGCGCCAACCCGTCGGCTAGGCAGGCGCATATCCACCAAGCCCCGCCCGCGCGGAGCGGGGGAGAGTTGGGGAGATTCGGTGGATCAGCAACTTAGAGCAACTTAGAGCAAGTTGTTGCCCTTTGCCGCGAGCGGAGAAGCGGCCGGGGTTGCTACAAACGACGCCGGGCGGGTCGCGCACGGCGTCCAGCACACGAGGGGGAACAGCAGCCGGGGGACCCGGCCCGCAACCCCGGCGCGACCTCCCGACCATGACGACTCGGACCAGGGAGGCCGCGCATGGCAGAGGACTTCGGCGACGAGGCCGGGCAGAGGATCTTCGACTGGGCGACACGCATAGCGATGTACCAGGTGCGCATCGGCGGACCCTCGTCGGACGAACGCGCCATCCGAGAGGCAACCGAGCAGCTGACGCGGGCCCTCGAGGCCGCGCGCGACAGCCTGCGCGACCCGGCGTCCGCGGAGACGCGCACGGACGGCCCCGCCCTCCCCGAGTGGGCGAGGCTCGACCTGCACGAGTTCCAGGCGATGGAGGGCTATGACGAGATTCGCTCCGCCATCGACCTCAAGCTGACGTCCGCGAACCTCGAGCACACCCTCTACGAGGAGGCCGGGCACGCGTACCTGCTCTTCCGATCTCAGGACGCGCCGAGGGTCGCAGAGTGCTTCGACCAGCTGGCGGGCCAGGCTCGGGTCGCCGCCGAACGTGCCGCCGAGCGCGTCCGCGAGCAGTCGCGCGACACCAGTCGCGACGGCCGCGACCGCGAGCCCCTCGAGCGGCGTGCCCAGCGCGCACGCGAAGCGTCCGAGGCGATCTCCGGCGCAGAGGCCCCGGAGAGGGACCTCTCGCGCGGTGCCCAGCGCCGCGAGGAGCGCTGAAAGTGAGCCGCCCGTACGCGGGCATGGGACTCGCAGCCGCCGGCTCCGCCGCGGCCTTCTGGGCCACGGACCTCTACGCGTCCAACCTGGCCTCGCTTTCCGGCGAGGCGGTGTCGAATCTCGGCAATGCCCTCTCCACGCTTCCCTCCTACGTCACCACCCATGGGCCTCTGCCAACCGCGCAGCCGCTCGCCGAAACGGAGAAAAGATAAAACTCAAAAACGGAAACTATAAAACAAGAAAAATCAATACAACAGATTGGAACGAGCAAGACAAAGCAGAAGAATGGAGAAAAGCATGGGCAGACATTACAAACAAATATCTTGAAGAAAACAGTATACAGAACAAAGTGGATCATCGCTCTTATCTAAGGCAAGGAATAGAACAAATACCGACCATTCATTTAGGAGTATCAGCAACCCAAATGGAGAAGAAAGGTATAGCCGCCGACAGAGGAAATATCAATCGAGAAATTAAACATCAAAACAAGATATTACGAGAAATTGCAAGCCGAATAAAATCCTTAATGAGATGGATAAGGAATTTAACAACAAACAAGAACAAAGATAATATAACAGAGAACCAAGAGGATATATCTTTACAATCCACCACCCTACCAAAACAAAATGATTTAATAGATATACTCTCTCATCTCATAAAAGAAAATGCGGATAACAGTAACATAGATTTAGAAAAATATATTGAAAGCTATCAATTTCTAAAAGAGAAAAATATTAAATCAATATCTGAACTGAAAGAAAATATATCAGCATTAAGAGATAAGAACTACAAGACCACAAGAGCCATCAAAGATACTGAAAAGATAATTGCTGATAACACCAAACTTATTGACCAAGCAGATAAATATTTGAAGCACAAAGACACCTATAAAGCCTATAACAAACTAAAGAAAAGCAAACAGGAAGATTTTTATAACGAACATACCGCAGAGATTATTTTATTTGAAAGTGCCAAGAAATATCTGAAAGAACATTTAGGAGAAAGCAAGACCTTAAATATATCCAAATGGAAATCGGAAGTTGCCAATATGAAGAAAGAGAAAAATAGCCTATACAATCAAATATTAGAGATACGAGAGGAAGT
>ERZ773022.2452-NODE-2452-length-11152-cov-16.069118_pt1 | contig 11152 bp, 10 predicted proteins | sample MGYA00580839_ERZ773022 | MGnify/ENA primary metagenome ERZ773022 (study PRJEB29015, sample SAMEA2738020) | human oral metagenome | biome: human oral; feature: human-associated habitat; material: dental | place: China | collected 2044 ... | reverse complement strand
GCGCGTCTCGTTCGCAATGAGAAGGTCAGGGGTTCGAATCCCCTTAGCTCCACCAAAAGCGTCATGTTAGAACCTCCGGCCATTGGTCGGAGGTTTTTGGTGTTGTCAGGGGTGGTGGTGTCCGGCTGCTTCTTGGCTTCGCCTTCCAGGACTGCTGGGAGGTTGCTGTCGAGGAGGTAGTGGTAGACGGTTTTGTGGTGGCTGTTGGTGATCTCGTCGTCGTCGAGGTAGATCTTGTCGAAGACTGCTTGGTTGAGGTCGCGGCGTGAGTTGTCGGTGGCTGCGAGGTATTGCTGTTGTCCGTTGTGGAGGACTGAGAGGCATTGGTCGAGGGCGGTGTGGAGTTTGTCTCGGGAGGTTTGTAGGTGGCGGAGTTGGCGTTCGGCGGTTGTTCTGTCGGTTCTGATGCGTTCTTGTTCTTTGCGGAGTAGTTCTGTGTCGATGGCTCCGGCGTAGTAGGCCTGCATTAGGCGTTCGCTGTGGGCGGTGGCCTCGGCGAGGGCGGTTTCTGCTTGGTGTGCTTGGTGGTTGTGTTCTTTGAGGATGGTGTCGAGGTGGGAGATGACTAGTTCGCGTACTGTGGTGAGGGTTTTGTCTGGCAGTGTGATGGTTGCCCAGTGGTCTTCGATGAGTTGTTCGGCGTGGTGGGCTTGGATTGCGACGAAGGTGCAGCCGTTTTTCCGGGCTTGGCGTCCGAGGCAGTAGAAGTATTGGTAGTAGTTGCCGAGGCGGTTGCGGGAGATTTCGTAGCTGAGGGGTGAGCCGCATTGTCCGCAGAACAGGCTGCCTTTGAGGTAGTGGGTTCGGATGGCGGGTTTCTCTTTGGCGTGGGATCTGCCGTGGCGGATGGCTTCGACTTTTGACCATAGTTCGGTGGAGATCAGGGGTTGGTGTCGGCCTTGGTAGGTGGCGCCGCCGAAGACGACTAGGCCTGTGTAGTAGGGGTTGCTGAGGATGGCGTGCACCATGGAGGTGGTGAGGGGTTTTGCTGGTTGTTTGGGGCGTGCGAGGGTGGTGACGCCGTGGGTTTTGAGTTCGTCGCGGAGCATCCCGATGGTCCATTCGCCGGTGGCGTAGCGTTCGTATATCCATGGCACCCAGTGGGCTCGATCCGGGTCGGTGACGACGGTGCGGACTTCGCGGCCTTCGGCGGTGCGCTGTGTGGTGTTGATGTAGCCGAATGGGGCGCGTCCGGGGGTGCCGCCGGATTTGGCTTTCTGGGTCATGCCTTTCTTGGCTTCGGTGGCGAGGTTTTGGCTGTAGAACTCGGCGATGGAACTCATGATGCCGTGTAGCAGCATGCCGCTTGGTGTTTCGTCGATGTTTTCTGAGCAGGAGACGAGTTGGGCGCCGGCTTGTTGGATCTCGAAGTTGATCTGGACATCGTCCATGCGGTTGCGTGCGAGGCGGTCGACTTTGTGGACGATGACCAGCTGGATGGTGTTGTGTTTGACGTAGGTGAGCATTCGCTGCAACTCGGGACGTTGGGCGGATTTGGCGCTCTCGCCGGCGTCGATGAACTCTTCAATCACTTCCGCGCCAAGGCTCTCGGCTTTGCGGTGGCAGGCTTCTCGCTGAGCTGGGATGGAGAATCCTTCTGTTTCTCCTCCTCGTTTGGCCTGGTCGCGTGTGGATACGCGCAGGTAGATCACCGCACGCTTCGTTGTCGTTGTGGTCATGGCTATCTCCTTCCGTAGTGTGGTTGCTGGATGGTGAAGCGCTGTGGCTGCCACCGTGGGGTGCGGATGGGGCGGGCGCAGCGGGCAGGTGAGGGTTCCGGGTCGAGAGTGCGGGCGATACCGGTCTGGTCGATGCGCACGCGAATGGCGGCTTCGGAGACGGCGAAGTGGTCGGCCAATGCGGTGGGGGTTTGGAGTCCAGCGGCCCATGCCTGTTTCAAGGCGGTGCGTGGTACCAGGGCACAGCCTGCGAAGTAGTCGGCGGCTCGCTCGGCCTGCTCGTGGACTGTCAGTTGTAGTGGGCAGCCCCAGCGACGCGTGAAGGCTTTGGGGTTTTGTGTGGTGTAGAGCCAGTGGGTATGGCCGTGATCGATGATGTGTTTGAACTCGTGTAGCAGGGTGAAGCGTTGCCGCACTTCGGGATCGTCACGGTTAAGACAGATAATCCACTCCTGCCCGTTCCAGTGGCTCATGCCAGAAACCGGCAGCCGTTCGCGGACGATACGGATGTGAGGCAGGCCGGTGATGTGGTCTTCAGTGATGCCGGTCAATTGGAAGCTGGGATGGCTGGCAGCCAGGAGCTGGTTGAGTTTGGCGGCTTGGCGCTCGGCCAGGTTGAGTGCTTCGGTGAAACTGCAGGCGCGGTGGGGTGTGAGCTGGCGGAGGCTCCGCAGAATGCTTGGTGTGCTTGATGTGGTCATGGAGCCTCCTTTCGATTGAAGCAAATATGGTTATGTAGTGCGTCCTGTCTCTACGGGGACTTCGTCCTCGCCGGCAGCGGGGCCACGGCTGTCTTCAGCGATGCCGTATTTACCAGCGATACGCTGAAACGCGGCCGCGATCTCCTCGTGGGCCTCGGGCGGCAGCTGGCCGTACTTGGAACGCAGATACGGAGTGAAGGTCGGCAATGTGGGGGTGAGATTGTAGCCAGCTGCCTCGATGATCTCCAAGGGCTCGACACCGTAAACCTCGGTCAGAGCCAGCAGGCGATCGATACGCGTGCTGGGCGTCTTGCCCTGCTCTAGGAGAGAAATAGCACCCGGCGAGATACCAGACTCAGCAGCTGCTTGACGGACACTCAGACCCGCAGCCTCGCGGGCTTCTCGCAACAATCGCCCGAGCTTAGGCTGAGGTCTGGCACGAGCCGGAATCCCCCGCGCGCGCCCAGAACGTGGGAGGGTTCCCTCAGAAATGGGTGTGGAAATGCGACCTGTTTCGTTCATATTTCTATTGTACGCTCCGTGTTTAGAAATGTGAACGAGTTTGGCTGATTTTACAACAACATGGAAACGGTATTGCAGATGATTCCAGAGGTAGGTGAGGCTCGGCTGCTTGTTGTGATTTTGGCGGCAGGAGTAGCAATGCGGCGAGGTAGATACTCTGGTTAGCGAATCGTGTCTCATGCCAGCAAGCGTGGGCTCTATTCCTCTGGGCAACGTAGGTCGATCGCCTTGTGGGGCATTGGAAACGCCGGACGATATAGCCAGCTGGCGGAATCGTCTGGTTTGGTCGAGCATACGTCGAGACTGCGAATCTCCTCGGCTTTAACTAGGCGAACAGTCGCTTTCTTCAGGTTAATCAGCGCAACTCGATCGCCTGTCATTAATAGCTGCGCGTGGGCTGCTGGCTCTTCATTAATCTGAACCGAATAGTCTGCCGAAAATCGTGCAGGTATGACGATGATAATAACGACCAGATACATATTCAGTGCGCGGACAAGTTTGCTTAGCTTCAGCTGCAATGAAGTGGGTGCCAGCTCTTTTGAGCGTTCTTTAATTCTGCTCTCGATCGCATGCAACTCGGATTGCTTGGCTCTCGCCGCCTGTTGCGCGAGGGAGCGCATGGCATGGTCTTCATGATGGCGGTTCCGGCTGGCCCAGCTTTTGACGCAAAACCCATCCCTACTGAAGGGTGGAGTTTTCTTGCGTTTGCCAGCCTTTCTCCTGTCTGATACCCGCGCGTCCAAATAAAAACCAAGGCAGGCGAAAATAAGAAAGGGTGTCATCAATTCTGTGACATATGTCAAAAAACATAGTGAGAGGAATATCAAAATGGCTGGACGAGTTCGATGGCTCGTACCAAGGGAATGTGCAAAGGACATTAAAGAGGTCAGCAACATTGCCATAGTGAGTGTTATGAGCGTTAAGCGAACGATTACAGGAAATGACCCCGTTTCAAGAACCAAACTCACTGCGCTGAGGTCCCCCTTGAAGAACCATAGGAGTTTGATGACGGTCAATACCGATGCTGCAAGTGCAATAATCCATGTTGACCCCAAAAGGATTTTAGCTAGCGCCGCATAATCACGGCGGTCCTGAACTATGTCACGGGCGGCGGCTGGTGACGGAGGTAGCAGGAAACGCCAAATCTTCATCAGGCGGATTTTGCGGCGACGAAAAGCACTCCCTCCCATGGATGTAATAATAACAGTATACGGTTGTTTAGTGGCAGTACAGGGGAGGATGTGTTCCCCTCAGTCGTGGACCACGTACCTCGGAGGTTACTTCCTCGCGAAACATCAACGACTTCATTGTGTGTAGGCGAGACGAGGGAGCAGTCGTGTGCTGCTCGACCTCATCTCGCCTGTTGGGTTGGGGCGTGTCGGTCCGGACCGGTCCACTCTCCCGCTTGCGGCTATGTGTGCTGCTTGCGGGTGGTGGGCTTGGCGGGCGAGGTGCCGAACAGTTGGGAGATGGCTCCTTGTTGTTCGCGGGCTTCCCGCTCGATGTCTTGGCGCAGGGCGTCTGCTTTGGCCTGGATGTCGGGCTTGGCCGACATGGTCCGGGCGTGGGACTCGATGGCCTGACGGATGGCGTCGGTCAGCGAGACTTCAGCGAGCTTTGCCACGATGGTCAGCCTGGCGTGCAGGTCGTCATTGAGGCGGATGGCCAGCGTCTTCATGACATTTCCTCTCCGGATTCGTCCTGCCGTAGTAGGCAGGCCACCTCCTCGGGGTGGAGGAGCCGCTGAACCCGGTCTGGGTTCACAGGAGCGGCTCCAGGTGGCCGAGGAGGGTGTGACGACTTTAGAAACCTATTGCTGTTTATGTGCACGGGTGTATACTGATCCCGTCCATCCGATACAAGGAGGTATCCTGGTGAATAAATTCCAGGCAACGGAAGTGGCGGAGCGTCTAAACCCATCAGAGGGTGAGATCATCTTCTTTCAGAGTGAAGGTCAAATACTGCATCCACACCCTCATTCGCGGAACGACCCTCTGCCGTGGCATGTAGATGCTTACGCCTGTCGGCGTAGATTCGGAAAAATTGAGGTGGCTAAGATTCACTCGGATGATTGGGTAACAGGAACTGAGCCGAAATGGGGGGCTTGGTTTTAGGGGCGACATGGGCATGGCATGGTGATATAATTCTTGCTGTATGGATGTCGACACTTATTTGCGCGAACAGGACCTCGTTTTTGGGTATCTAGAGTTTCACCCTGAATGGTTTGATATATGCTCCCAGCGGGAGTGGGTGGATATTGCTACTTATTATGCCGTCAACGTAAAGCCTGATAACTATATTGAGTGGCGGGCGAGTGTGTTAGCAGCTGACCCTGATGTGGCTTCACGAGCCCACAACGCATTTCATAAGGTGCTGGACTCCGTCGGGATCTCGAATCAGCTGGAGACGCTTACATCGCTCTGAATACCCACACTCCGCCTTCGGGGTTTGGTAGTACTGTGATGTCTCCTTCTAGTTCGAGGTCTTGGGCGAGGGTTTGGTAGTCGATGGTGATGTACTGCCTGAGGGCAGTTGGTAGGGCTTGGTTGAGGGTGTCTTCGAGGCCGAGTGCTTCGGTTTCTTGTTGGGCCCACTGTTGAGTTGTCATGTAGCTGCCGAGGTAGTGGTCCTCGAATTGGGTGAGTAGTTGGTGGTCGAGGGTGCCGGGTGGGGTGGTTTCGTCGACGAGGTCGGCCCAGGCGGCGAAGGCGGGGCCGTGGCGTTGGATGCCTTCGGCTATGGCTTGCTGATCGTTGGGTTGGGTGGGTGCTCGGGGGTTGGCGTCGTGGGGGTGTGGGTGGTGGGTCATGGGTGTTCCTTTCTGTTGTCGTGGTTGTGGGTGGTGTTTGTGGGGTGCGTTTTGCGTTTGTTTCGGGCGTCTTGGATGCGTTGTCGGGCGAGGTTGGCGAAGGTGGGGTTGAGTTCGATGCCGAGCCAGTCGCGTTGGTGTTCCTCGGCGACGATGGCGGTGGTGCCGGATCCGAGGAAGGGGTCCAGCACGATGCCGGGTTCGCTGTTTGGGTGGGTGTCGGATGTGTTGCGTGTGGGGGTGCAGTGACAGGTTGGTGTCAGGGCCAGGCGGAGGGCTTCGGTTCCTAGGCGTCGGATGGGGCGGGTGAAGGGTGCGCGGCAGGTGCGGCAGCGTCGTTCGGGGCAGCCGGCGAGCAGCATGCGTTCGACGAGATGTGTTGGGTAGGTGGCGAAGTGGGCGCCTCGGTAGTTGGAGGTTGCCAGGTGCCAGACGTCACCGGGGTTCTTGCCGAGTGGGTGGCAGATGGTCTTTTGGCGTTTCATGGTGGCGAGGCCCTCGTCGCCGTCGGTGTTGGGGCCGTGCCAGTGCTCAGGCATTCCTCTTTTCGGTGGGTGTAGTTGTGGTCGGGTGTGGGCGCGGGGTTGGCGTGGTGATGGGTTGGGGCGTCCGTTTCGTGTGGTGCAGCGGGTTTTTGGTGGTTGGCGGATGTCGTCGAGGTTGAAGTAGTAGCGGGGGCTGCGGGTGAGCAGGTAGATGACCTCGTGGGTGCAGGACAGACGGTCGGTGACGGAGGCGGGGATGGAGTTGGTTTTGGCCCAGATGATTTTGTTGCGTAGTGTCCAGCCGCGTTGGGTGAGCGCCAGGGCGAGGCGTTCGGGGCCGAGCAGCAGGCTTTTCCTTGGTGCGCCTTCGTGTTGGTGGGTGCTGTAGCTGTCGCCGAGGTTGAGCCATAGTGTGCCGGTGGGGACCAGGATGCGGGCTATTTCGTCGGTGATGGTGAGCAGATTGTTCACCCAGCCGTGGATGGTGTCTTCGAGGCCCAGTTGCTTGTGGTGCTGGTAGTTGCGCAGTCGAAAGTACGGCGGGCTGGTGATGACGCAGTCGATGCTGCTGGTTTCGAGTTCTTGTAGGCGGCTCAGGGCGTCGCCGACGATGATGGTGCCGCGCGGCTGGGGTGCGGCGGTGAGTGTTGTGGTCATGGGTGTTCCTTTCTGTCCGCTTCGGGGTGGATGGTGTGGTTGGTTTCAGGAGTCTCTGGCCACAGCACCTGCTCGAGGTTTTCTGGTGTGGCGGTGACGAATAGGCGTGGTTCGAGGCGGGTGGTGCGGTGGATGCGTCGGGTGAGTTCGGTGGTGCGTTGTTCAGCTCGGGGGCCGTGCATGAGCCATAGGACGCGGGGGAAGCTGCCGTGGGTGCTTTGTTCGAGGCCGCTGGTGTAGTAGTCGGTGTAGGCGTGGCACTTGGCTAGCAGGCTGGGGAGGGATTCGGTGCCCATGTCTACTTCGATGAACCAGTAGTCGTCCCAGGGGCCGTCCTGGTCGGCGCCGGTGAGGTGGGCGGCCAGGTCTGGGCGGATGAGTCGGGTCTCGCCACCTATTCCGGTGAAGTGTCGCCAGCTGGTGGGTTCGGTTTGAACGGCAACGGTGATGTTCCGTTTGTGGGCTTCACGCAGTGTCAGGTGGCAGTCCGCTGTGGCGAGGGTGTGGTTCAGGAAGCGTTCGGATGGTTCGTGGGTGCGCCAGGAGCTGCCTTTGTTGGGGAGCAGGATGCGGGCTCCTGCTGGTGCTAGTTGCCAGACCGTGGCTTCAGAGCCTGCTCTGACTCCTCCAATGCGGCGCGTGAGGGCGCGGATGAGTCCGTTTCGTTCCAACCGGTTCAGGGCTCGTCTGGTGGTGCGTCCGGCGGATTCTGGGCTGGCGTGTCCGGTGAAACAGAACGCTTGGAGATGAGCGGTGGTGAGGTAGCGGTGTCGCCAGATCTGGGAGAGCACGTGGTGGTCACGATCAGACAAGGCGGCTGCGAGGCGTCGTCGTTGACGGGCACCGACCCGCCCGGTTGGTTTCCGGGCCGGGGGTGACGAGGAACGAGGAGTATTCGTCCCCCGTGATTGGCTGGAAAGGCTTGTGGCTACGTGGTTTGGGTTCATGGCGGGTGAGCCGAGTGGAACAGCGACCGGTAGCCCCGGGCTGGGGTGATGGATGGGCTGGTGGATCATGAGGTGGCCCCTTTCTGGTCGGGATCGACTGAGGTGCGTGGGCGACGGACTCTCCCGATGGTTTCTGCCTGACTGGTTCCGTTGTTCTTGGTGTGAGGACCGGGGATGAGGGCGGCCAGGTTGGCTTCGATGTCGGTGAGAGATTGCCCGTAGCGGTGACGGGATACCAGTGCGGCCTCGTTGGGGTGGCGTCGTGCTGGGGTGGGTGGTGTCGTGCGGATCAGGGTGGGTGGTTGGAGATCGCCACCGGCCAGGAGGTGGGCGTAGGCGTGGAAGGTGGGTAGTTGTTGGTAGTCGGCTGGGACGAGCAGACCGCCGGAGCGTTTGGCCAGAAGGCCGGCATCGTCACCGGTGAGGGTGAAAGCGACGCGGGAGCGGGCATTGGCCATGACGCCACGCAGCAAGGTTTTGGGGAGTTGGCCGAGGTGCTGGTGTGCCAGGGTGAGGCCCATGCCGAGACCGCGGGCTTGGGCCAGGGCATCGCCGAGATCACCGGGTAGACGGAGGTAGTCCTGCACTTCGTCGATGTGCAGCATGACAGGGCGACGACCAAATGCTTGCAGGGCGGCCCGACCGAGAGCGGCTTGCCAGACCAGGGACACCACCACCGAGCCCATGAGCTGAGCGGCTTCGGAGCCGAGCGCGCCCTTGGCCAGATTGACCAGCACCACCCGTGGGCGCTTCCCGCCGTCGCGTCCGGGACCGGGAGCAAACAGGTCGGAGAAGTGGAAACGGGGATAGCGCTGCCCGAAGATAGCGCGCAACTGCGGACGCAGCAGGATGGGGCGCAGTTTGTTCAGTAGCGGCGAGATAGCCTGTTGCCGTTCGCCGTCGGACAAGGCTTCGTACCAAGCCCAGAAGGCTCCCAGCCCCAGCGGGTCGCGTTTGGCCTCACGACCGGTGATGGAGCGCCGGAAACCGGGGTTGGTGAGCAGCAACGGTACCATGACCAAACTGGCATCTCCCCGACGCGCCAGCGTGAGCAAACTGGCGTGGAGGATGTCGTGGGTACGCGGACCCCACGAATCGGCGTAGAGCGAGTGCAGTACCCCGAGCAGCACATCGGCTGCCAGGTCCGGGTCGCGGGTTTCTGCCAATGGATTGATCCCCACCGGTTGGCTGTCTTTGCCGGACAGGATGACCGTTTCCTCCAGCACCGCATCGGGGATACGGGCAGCGATGTCTGCTACCAGATCGCCCTTGGGGTCGATGACCACCACGGCATGTCCGGCGTGGATGTCCGCCAACGCCAGGTGGGTCATGAGGGTGGACTTCCCCACACCTGTGGGTCCGATGAGGTGGAGGTGGCGCAGTGAATCCTCACCCGAGAGACCCACCAAGGTGCCGGGGTCACTCACTGCTTCACCGATGATCCGTTTACCCAGCTCGGGGTTGGTGTGGATGGCCTCTGATGGTGCCAGCACCACCGGGTGGGGGCTGGCGACACCGGGAAGCCCCTCAGCGACGGGCCAGGCCAACAGGCCGGGCAGTTCGGAGGCCCGTAGGTGCAGCGGCAGCAGCCACGGTGAGCGAGCCGATGCCAGTGCGTCAGGGGTGGAGCGCCACAACCGCAGCCGGACCGGCGGTAGTTCCAGACTCCGCAGACTGGAGGCTGTTTGGGACACCAGCCAGTGGGCCCGGGAGGGGCTGGCCGCTGAGGCTCCGATGCGTACCGCTACCTGAAACCCGGGATCTTCCAGGCTCGCTGTGACCTGCCGCGACGGGGTCGCAGTACCTTCAGTGGTGGGATAGCGACGTGGTGGCAGCCGACGGCCACACACCACCTGCAGCCGCACCGTCTCTTTCGTGGTGGTGCCAGCCAGAACGGCCAGCAGACTCCGAGTAACGGTCTCGGTGCTGTCGGTACGCAACGGGTGCAAGACAGTGTTGGTGAACCGTACGGTCGCCACCGTCGAAGCGGGCGTGGTTGCGGGGGTGTCGGTGGCCAGGAAGGCCTCCCGGGGGACCGCCAGCTTCTGACCCGAACGCACCACGTGGATGCTGGGGTCGACCAGCCGCACACCAGGAAGATGGGCCAACAGTAGTGCTTGGACTGAGCGCAGCGCCCAAGGTTCAGTACCCAGACGCCACCACACCCGACCTCCTCGGGCAATGACCTCGAACGCCAGGTGAGGGCTTCCCGGCAACCCTGCCAGAGCCGCCATTACAGAACGCATCCGCGCCTCATCCACCGGCACCGGCAGCACCAGCTGACGCCACGTCAGGCCACTGACCGACCGCACCGCTGGCGACGCCGTCTTGACGGGTACCAGAGTCATGACGACACCTCCACCACGTCAGGCGCGCCAGCGGTGTTACTCGGTGGGGCGGCCACGTCACGTGGCAGACCGGCTTCGCGCTCCGCCTCGACCAGGGCCAGCTGGATGACCGCCCGAGCGATACGACGGGCATCTGGTTCACGGCGCAGCGTGGAACGGACCCGCAACTGGTGGGCGCGGCGGGAACGTCCCGGGGATGCATCAGGACGACCTGACCTCCGCGAGGAGCGTGGCTTGGTGGCCTGAGGTTTACGGGGTGATGTGTTGTTTCTGGGCATGACGAACACAGCCTCCTTTCAAGGGCTTGAATTGATGTGATGTGACAGCTCCACTCGCGGATGGGGCGGTCCGGCACGGCACGATGCCGTCTTCCTTGTAGCGGACCAGCCACGGGCGAGGAACTGCCCTGAGTATGCGTTCAAAAAATTGAACGGTCAATGGGTTTGGTGTATTTCACAACACCGGATGGAACAGAAGCGCCACGGGCACCTCGAGCCTGATTTTGTACTGGATTGTGCATGCATAGGTGGCGGCTCAACGCCAACGCCACCACCGCACCACCACCCACCCAACCACGGCAACGAACCCGGTCACCACCAGTCCAACAACGAGCCAGGGCCAGATACTGGAAATGAGGTCGACCGTAATCTTCAAAGCAAGGGCAGCCATCAGGATGGTGAAGCACCACCCAAGAAGCTTGTCCGCCAGCGAGGAAGGTGTCTCAGCCATGACGCCCTCCCGGACGCTGGCGCTGCGACTGGTCCATACGCTGCACGACATGGCGGAGCATCTCTGCTCGGACACGGAAAGCCTCACACTGAAGCTGCCTAGCGAGATGGCGAGTATCGTGGTGGATGCGGAGCTGCTCGCAATACTGCCGACGCTTCCGGGCACGATCGCGTTCCCGCCACCCCTCCACCAACCCCCACACCACTCCCAAACCCACCAGCCCAAGGACCGCCACACCAACCAGCCCGAGGACTGCCAGGCCGGTCACTGGAACC
>ERZ773022.2451-NODE-2451-length-11155-cov-32.213874_pt1 | contig 11155 bp, 8 predicted proteins | sample MGYA00580839_ERZ773022 | MGnify/ENA primary metagenome ERZ773022 (study PRJEB29015, sample SAMEA2738020) | human oral metagenome | biome: human oral; feature: human-associated habitat; material: dental | place: China | collected 2044 ... | reverse complement strand
AGCGCCCCCCGGCCCGGCCGCGGCGCAGATGCGGCCCGGGGGCCGGTTCCCCGGCCCGGCCCTTCCCGGCCCGTCCTCCCCCGGCCCGGGCGTGGCGGGGGCGCGGCGGACCCGAACGCGGGGTCAACCGCTACTGCTCCTTCCGGGAGCGCAGGCCGAGCACGGATCCGACGACGACGAGTCCAGCGCCCACCATGACCAGCAGGAAGACGCCAGCGGCGCCCGTGATGGGCAGCGCGGGGAGCTTGGGGTCCTGCACGTCGAGGGTCGCCACGAGGTAGTTGTTCTCGATCTCGGCCGTCGCGGGGTTGTCCGCGGTGGCGGTCGCGCTGGACAGCTCGAAGGTCTGGTCGGGGGCCTTCTGGTAGCCGGAGGGGATGGTGGTCTCGACGGCGGTGTAGGTGCCGGCGGCGAGGTCCTCGAAGTACACGTAGCCCTGGGCGTCCGAGGTGGAGGTCACCGAGGTGCCGTTGGTCAGCCTGATGGTGAAGGCGGCCCCCGCCAGGGGCGTCCCGTCGGGCGCGGTCTTCTTGAAGACGTAGCCGTAGGTCTGCACCGTGGTCCTGTCCGCGGGGCCGGCGGTGGTCGACTCGTAGGGGTTGGGGTTGAAGGTGACGTTGGCGGTGTTGCCCGTCAGGTCGTCGGCGCTGTGGGAGAAGGCCGCCGAGGTCAGCGCGGCGTTGTAGGTCACGACGACCGGTTCACCGGGGTGGGCCAGGACGTAGGCCTTGGTGAACGCGATCGTGTAGCCCGCGGGGGAGGCGGTCAGCGTGTAGTCGGCGCCAGTGGCGGCGGCGACCCCGTTGATCTGGATGGAGGAGGTGTCGATCTCGAGGCCGGCCGAGGGCGTGTCGGTGATGGTGAAGGTCGCGTCCTTGGAGTCGGCCGGGTAGGAGGGGACGGCGGTGGTGACCCTGAAGGGGACGGAGTCGCCCACGCTGTAGGCGTCCGTGGACTGCCCGTACTGCGCGCCGACGCCCTTGTCGATGGCGACGTCGGTCTTCTTGACGTCCACCGGGGCCAGTTCGCGGGGCTTGTAGGTGGCTCCGTCCACGGCCGGGGTCGCGTCGACGATCATGTTCTGGTAGACGCGCGTCTGGCCGCTCGTGCTGGTCACTCTGACGAGGTAGTAGCCGCTGCCGAGCGAGAGCTGGGCCGAGTCGCCGGCGGCGGTGGCGGTGGCGGCCGGAGCGCTCAGCGACGCCGCGATGGCCGACGCCGCGTTCTGCATGTCGCTGCCCTGGACGAACGCGGTTCCGTCGGAGGCGACGGCGGCGATCTCGTCGATGGTGTCGTAGGCCGCCGGCAGGCCGGGGGCCATGGTGTAGGTGAGGTTGTTGGCGGCGTCGATATCGGCGTCGGCGATGAGGTAGGCGCTCACGGTGTCGCCCGGCAGCAGGTCGCCCACCGTGAGGGTGGTGTCGGCGACGTCGGTGGGGCTGGTCGGCGCCGCGAGGGCCGCCGGGGGCGCCAGCGACAGCGCGGCCACCGCGAGGGCCAGTGCCGGACCGCAGCGCTTCGCCGCCCTTCGGACGGAATCGGTTGTCATTCTTCCTCCTGGTGTGTAGGGGTCTTGATCGGTGTTGAGCCGCCTCGCGCCGGCGCCCCCCGGTGCGGGGGAGTCGGGCGCGGGAGGTCGGGGGCCGGGGTCAGCCCCGGTTCGGATCGCGGGCCGGGCGGCGTCGGAGCAGGGCGACGCCGATTCCGCTGACGAGGAGGAAGGCGCCGGCGAAGACGAGGCGGGTGGTGCCCGGGCCCGCCGCGCGCGGCAGGGCGGGGATGGGGTCGTCGGCGATCGTGATGGTCGCGATCCCGTCGACGACGGGCAGGGCGGCCGTCTGGCCGTCGGCGCCCGTGGTCGTCACCTCCCCGAGCTCGGAGACGGCGATCGGGTGGGGGGTGGAATCGAGGTTGAAGCCCGCGGGGGCGCGGGTCTCGCGGAGCCAGTAGGAGGTGTTCGCGCTCAGCCCCCGCCAGGCGGCCCGCCCGTCGGCGCCGGTGGTCACCGCCGCGCCGGGGATGGCGTCGTGCAGGCCCGGGTCGCTGTAGACCGTCGCGGGCTGGTCGTCGTCGTCGAAGACGCCGTCCCCGTCGTCGACGTAGAGGGTGAATTGCGCGTCCGCCAGGGTCGAGTCCCCGGCGCTGGACCGCTTGACGAGGGCGAGGGGGACCTTGTGCTCGTTGGTGAAGACGGCGCCGTCGGCGTCGTAGGCCGCGGTCGCGGTGAGCCTGCCCCTGCCGGCGTCCTCGACTGTGACGGTGACGGTCTCGGCGTGGGTGTCGTAGACGTACTCCTGTGCGGCGTCGTTCTTCTCGACGATGGTGTAGGTGTGGGTCTTGCCGATGTCGTCCTGGGTGTATTCGATGTCCGTGAAGGTCACGGCGCCGTCGGCGCCGTTGGCCCTGGTGTCCAGGACGGTTCCGTCGGCGTCCCTGAGCTCGAACTCGAATTGGCCGTCGGCGAGAACTCCGCCGAGGAGCCTCTTGGTGGCGCCGATCTGAATGGATCCGGTGGCTTCGTAGGGGACGAGGACGTCGACGGCGTTGGTCCTCTTCTCGACGCCGTTGATGGTGATGGCCGCGGTGTTGGGGAATTTCCAGTAGCGGTCGGAGCCGATATCTCCGCGCTCGTACTCGGACAGGTCGGCGGTCGGGGAGACCGGGGCGGTGATGGTGAAGACGTGCTCGGACTCGGCGTATCCGTGACCGGTGTTCTTCGCCGTCGCCGTAATGGTCTGCCCGGATATGCGGACATCCCAGTTGTCCGTCACGTCGACGCCGTCCCTGCGGACCGTCACGGTCGCCTGCGAGGCGTCGAGGGCCGCATCGAGGGTGTCCGTCATGATGATCGAGTCGGCCCGGTTGCTGTCGGCGACGTGGGGGAGCGTCTGCGTGATGTCGAAGGAGGCGGTCTCGCCGCGCCTCCTGATCTGCTGGGGCGGCGATTTGACGGGGTCGGTCCATTCGGGGTAGACGGCGACCTTCGAGTCGTAGCCGATGCCCGTGGAGCAGGACTCGCCCCGCCATTGGGTGGTGTACTGCGGGCCCGCCTTGGCGACGATCGTCGAGCGGTTGGTCGGCGTGCCCGAGGGGTCCTCGGCCCCCGATCTGAACCACGTGTTGTCATCGCTCACGATGAGGTCGGTGCTCCTGCCGATGACCACCTCGTCCTTGTAACCGCTCACCAGGTGCACGCCCTCGCGCCACTCGGAGGCGAAGTCCCTGGTGCGCGCGCCGTCGGGGGTGTGGTGGACCGGCTGGTCGATGTCCCAGTAGACGATGTCCATCCGGTTGTCGGGGTCGATGGGCGTGTCCGTCCCCGTCTTCACCAGGGTGGTCGTGAAGGTGGAGTCGACGCCGACGGCGGCCGCGTCGTCGTCATTGGACTCGGCCGCCGCGAGCGGGCCGTAGATCCTGGAGATCTCGAAGGGCGTGAACCATCCGGGCTCGTTAAGACCGTTGGCCTGCCAGGCGTACACGGAGGTGAAGTCGATGATCGAGTCGATCCTCTCCCCGGTGGAGGTGTAGCCGATGTCGTTGAGCCTCACCTTGAACCCGGGCCACGTCGAGCCGGCGTAGGTCAGCTGTCCGCCGTCGGGGTAGCGCCACACCAGGTAGGTCCCCCCGTACTTGGCGTGGTCCCAGGAGATGTACCAGCCGTTGCCGATGCTCACGGACGGGCCGTCCTGGGTGTTCTTGTCGGCCGGGTCGAGCTCGGCGAAGTCGTGCCAGGCGCCGTCCGCCCAGAACTGCCCGGTGTCCCCGTTGGGGGTTCTGGAGATGTAGACGTTCCCGCCGACGGCGCTGAGGACGTCGTCGACCGGTGTGAGGGTGTTGGCGCGGGCCGTATTGGGTCCGGGAAGAAGAATGAGCGCCGCCGAGAGGAGGACGAGCAGGATCCCGGGCAGCGGGGCCCGCGTTCCGCGGGGCCGGCGCCCCTTCCACAACCCAGTCATTCACGCTCCGTTTTCAGACGGTCCTCCGCGGAGGATCAGAGTGACGCAATTCTTGCGCGCGGCCGCCCAGCCTACCTTCTGCGAATCGTCTTCCCGTCACGGACGGGTCCCAATGGAGTCACATACGGATACCGAATGTCGCGCGAGGATCGCGGGCGGGTCACGGCGAGGAGATTTCCCGCATCGGACGCGCATCGGCGCGTATCGGCGGGCCCCGGTCTCGGCCCGCTCCAGCCCGGAGTCGACCCGATCCGCTCCTCCGGTTCGCGCCGGCCCGGGGTCGTGGTGGGACCGGCCCCGATCCTCCCGGGGTCCACGAGATCTACAGGCGACCCGCGAGGCGGTCGGGCAGGGCCCGTCGTCGTGACCATGCACCGGGCGAAGGACCTGGAGTTCCGCAGTGGCGGCCTGCTGCCCGACGTGAGCGAGGCCGCCCCCGCCCGCCCTGGAGCGCTGAGCCGTGGATGCTGAGCGCGGCGCGCCACGGCGGGCTCCGCCGTCGGCGCGCCGGAGTGGTGCGACGGCCCACACGGGTCGGGCTATTGACACACACGATCCGCGTGTAGCACACTAAGGCCGAGCAGAGACCTTGCACTTCCTAGTGGAACTGCAGGCTTACCCCCTGGTGATATGCTGCGGCGGCCAGGGGGTCGCTTGTTGTCTCGGTCAGATCCAAGGTCACAGTCTGATTGGCGAGGACCATCACCCTGCGGTCACGATGGGTGATGTACCGGCGGTAGGTGTGAGCGACCAGATCGGGAAGCCATAACAACTGTTCACTGGCCGGCGAGACGTAGTGCACGAACATGTTGCGGGGGACGAGACCCTCCTTGCGGGCCTGCGAGACCGTATATCTGTCTCGATTGGTGTCCTTCGACTCGCGCTGCTTCTCAAGCACAACCATCGAGACGGGGTCCCACGTGATCGGCCCGACGGGGCCCTTCTGCACCAGTGCCGTCATTAAAGCGCGCAGACATATCGCACGCATGTTCTTCTGCGTGTCCCCGTCGCACGGGGCCCGGCGTACAGCGATCACGCAGAGGTCCCGATAGCGCGCGAGATAGTCGAGCATCTCCTGGATCCTCGTCCACCCGGTCTCGCTCTGGGCGAGCTCGGTGGTGTGCCAGTAGTCGCTCCGGGCGAGGGCCCGAAGGTCATCGCGGATGGTGTCGAGATCGCACACGCGCAGGAGTACCGCACTCATGGCGTAGAACGGCGTCTCATGGGGACGGCAGTCGGTGGGCAGTCGGTAGGACTCATCGACGTAGGCCACGAGGTCGTCGTCCGCGAGCCCCTTGTAGCGGCCGCGAAGAAGATCCCGGTCGGCATGGTTCTGTCCGCGCATGATCGTTCTCCCCCGGAGCCGCTGAGAGCAGAAGGATACAACCAGCGCCCGTCCCGACCGGGCCCGGGCCCGGAAGGAGCCCCGCCCCGCCCCGGGCGGGGCGCCCGGCGTCAAGGCGGCAGGCCGACGCGCGAGCCGGCGCCACCGGATGACTTATCGTCAAGACCTATGGGACCTCGCGTCGACCAACCACGGGACTGTTACGACGACGGGACGGAGCCGGTGGAACTAGTCGTCTGACGGCGTCAGGCGCGCGCGCATCGCCGGGCAGTCAGCGTCCTCGAAGCCGAGCGACTCGTACAGGTGCCGGCCGCTTCGCGTCGCCATGAGCTCCGCCCGTCCGGCACCCTGAGCCCGCGCCCACCGCAGCACCGCGCTGGACGCCGCCCGGGCGTATCCCCGGCCGCGCGCCCGGGGCCGGGTGCAGACGGTGCTGATGGCGACGTCGGTGCCCGAGGGGAGCCCCGGCGAGGGGATCCCCTCGCGGATCACCCCGACGGCGCACGCGACCACCTCGCCATTCAGGTCGACGACGAACGCGCCCACCCGGGCGTCATCAATGTGCTCGGCGAACCAGTCCGCGGCCGCCTTCCGCCATTCGGGGTCCCCGGTCGCGCCCATGGCCTCGAACATCAGCCCGCGCAGTTCCACCAGGGCCTCCACGTCCCGGCCCTCGGCCCGGCGCAGGAGCATTGCAGATTCCCTATTCTCATTCACTTCGGCAGAGTAGCACGTTAATGTTTCCGAATCGTATCGGCGCCGCATTCCGAATCATCCCGCATTATGGGGAGGAATATCTACGGCACCCGATTGCCGCGGCTTTCCCGGATCGCGCCGGCGGCTCAGTCGATATTCGGACGGCGCCGCTGCGCCTTGATCTCCGAGCGCCTTCTCTTGGCCGCCAGGCGGCGCCGCCGGGATCCGCGAGTCGGCTTCGTCGCGCGTCGAGCCCGCGGCGGGACCAGTGACGCGCGCAGCAGCGCCGCCAGGCGTTCGCGCGCGGCCGCGCGGTTGCGGCGCTGGGAGCGGTGCTCGGCCGCCGCGACCGTCAGGACGGTGCCCGTCAGGCGCTCCCCCAGGTGCGCCAGGGCCCGCTCGCGCTGCTGCTCGTCGAGGGCGGTGGTGGTGGCCAGGTCCAGGCCGAGCTGCACGCGCGAGTCCGAGGTGTTCACGCCCTGACCGCCCGGACCGGAGGCGTGGGAGAAGCGCTCGATCAGCTCGACCGCCGGTACGCGCAGCCCCCGCGGGCAGCCGGGGCCGGGCGGGATGCGCAGATCGTCCATGGGGACAGTGTGCCGCCCGTCCGACGTCGGCGCCCGCCCCGGCAGTCCTGATAAGTTTATCAAGGCCGTCGAACCTCGATAAACTTATCATCATGAGGTCTCCGCTCGACTCGCCGTTCAGCCCGGGCTCCGACACCGTGCCCGAGGTGTGGGCCGGCCGCACCTCCCACCTCAGCGACTGGCGGGACGTCCTGCGCCCGCGCCGCGCCGCCGGCCTGCACGAGCGGGGCCGCACCATCCTCGGGGAGGCCGGCTCCGGCAAGTCCTCGCTCGTGCGCCGGATCGCGCGCGAGGCGTCCCAGTCGGGGGACTGGGCCACGCCCCAGCTGCGCATCCCCTCCGGCACCGACCCGCTCAAAAGGGTCGCCTCCGCGCTCCTGGACCTGTCGGCGGCGGCGGGCCTGGCCGCCGCCCGGGAGCAGCGCATCGGCGACCTCCTGCGCAGGGTCGAGACCGTCGCCGCCTCCGGCGTCTCGCTGTCCGTGCGCGCGCAGGACGGGCCCGAGCCGTACATCGCCCTGACCGACCTCCTCATCGAGATCGGCCGCGCGGCGATCCGGCGCGGGGACGTCGTGGTGGTCATCCACATCGACGAGGTGCAGAACATCGGCGACGAGAACGCCCGCTCGCAGCTGCTCATCGCCCTGGGGGACGCCCTGACCCACGAGGAGACCGTCGACGTCCCGGGCGGGCTGCGGATCGAGCGGGGCCTGCCGATCGCCGTGTACCTCACGGGCCTGCCCGAATTCGCGGACATGACCGGCGCCCGGAAGGGCGCCACGTTCGCCCGCCGATTCCGGACGACCACCCTCGACGCCATCGACGACGACGCCCTCATGAGCGCGCTCCAGCCCTTCGTCACCGAGGGCTGGCCGATCGCCGACGACGCCGGCGGCGTCGGGCGGGTGTACATGGAGCCCGCCGCGCAGCGCGCCATCGTCGAGCTCGCCCACGGGGAGCCGTTCCTCTTCCAACTCGCCGGGGAGCGCGCCTGGTACGCGGGAACCGACGACCTCATCACCGCCGAGCACGTCAGGACGGGGTGGCGCGACGCCGCCCCCGAGGCCGAGGCCCATGTGCAGCGCATCCTCGACCGGCTCCCGCCTCGCGAACGGCACTTCCTCGAGTCCATGGCGGCCCTTCCGCCCGAGGAGCGCACCCTGACGAACATCGCCCGCTCCATGGGCTATGAGAGGACGACCGACGCGGGGCCGACCGCGCAGCGCCTGGACCTCACCCGCGGAATCATCCGGCGCGGCAGGCCCTACGACTTCCACCACCGCGCCGTCGGCGCCTACCTCACGAGCGAGTGGCCCTGGTTGAACCGGGGATGAGCCCGCCGACGGCGTTCATGCGACGGGTTCCAACGGTTTGATGCGCTCGAGCCGGTCCCGCGGAGCCCGTCGCTCCAACCGCAGTTCGTAGTGCATTTGGAGATTCATCCAGAACTCGGCGGAAGTACCGAAGTACCTGGCGAGCCGGACTGCCATGCCGGCTGTGATCCCGCGCTTGCCGTGCACGATCTCGTTGATCCGGCGCGGCGGCACCCCGATGGCGGCGGCGAGGCGGCTCTGCGTGATCCCGAAGCCCTTGATGAAGTCCTCCATGAGGATCTCTCCCGGGTGGATCGGCTCGATGAGGTCAGCGTAAGTTAGATTTTTGGCTCGCTGTAAAACTTTTCACTACACTTGACCACGCCGTCGCAGGCCCATCATCCACCGATATGAGTATCGTTGATCAGCCTCGCCAGAGACTCGAAGTTATCCAGCGTTAGCTGCGACAACTTCTCAACTTTCGAAGGATCGCGAAGAAGGATCTCTGCGGGTCGCCAGTGATCGAACTTGCCATCCAGCTTCTCCAGTCGCAAGATGATACGATCGGGATGGCTCGGAAGATCGTCGATCTTATACTGCTTCTTAAATGCTTCATTATAGAGTTCAAGATAGTCCTTCGCCGCGAACAAATCCTCGATATCACTGTGCTTCTGCTCGAGCACTGAGCCCACGAATACCACTCGATCGCTAGCGATCTTGTTCGCCTTGATCGCCGCTTCAACCCTTCCGACACCCTCTGTGCCAGAGTCAAGAAGCACGGTCACGGACACCTTTTTACCCAGCAGCGAGACAAATGCAGGCACATTCGACGAACCACCTGCTGGCAGAATTCTCCAACACTTGTCAAGCCCTTCACGGCCCCGGTCTCGAAGATGCCTACTAATAATATCAAGATATGCGAGATCTGAAGGCCCTTCGACCAGCAGATTGCGCTCACCTATGAAGAGGTTCTGGGACAGGTCGTACCCCAATGCGGCTTGAAGTGGGAACGCACTATCCTCACCCACCTCTAGTGCATCTGACGACGTCACAGAACCGATATCGCCACCCTTATCTTCGACCACCCTGACGCGTGAAATCTGTTCGACCATAAATGGCGAATGAGTCGTATAGACAACCTGCCCGACTGGCGCGAGACGATCATTTATAAATTTCAGAAAATCACGCTGCGCTTTCGCGTGTAGCGTCAGTGCCGGTTCATCGAGCAGGATCACTACATCATCGCGGCCTTCGAACTCACTGAATGCCGCTAGGAACGAGAAGAACCACTGGTAGCCCGACGATCGGCGCGAGAAGTTATTCGTGAAGTCGTGTCTACGGTCTTCGACCCGAAAATTGAGATAGCGCGCGATCGAACTCCCGTACGAATCAGCATCTGACTCGACGTCCACCTTGATGCGCAACTCAGGATTCGTGCTCCAATACTCCGCCATCTCACGTGACAGATCGCTCGACACCGCTTCGAGCTCCGCCGTCCGCGACTCGAATTCCTTGTCTGACACTGCATCAATATCGGTGTCAGCCAGGCGGAGCAACGCACGAGCCGTCTGCTTCGACGAGGCGCCAGGCTGCTCATTATCCTGAACGCGAAGGGTAGCAATATCCACACGTCCCTCGAGGTTCTGGTATGACGCGAAGCGGAAGAACTTGGGCATCCGGTCCGTCATAACCTTCTGGACGATCACACTCAGATCCTCCTCTTCACCAATGAGGTCCTTGATCTTCGCAAGCACTGCGGCACCCCTATCGATCTCCTTCGAGGATTCGTCGGACATTGCCGGATCGATAATCGACCCAGACTCCACCGACAATGACTTCTTCAACGAGACAATCGTCTTGTGCTCACCTAGGAGCAAATCTGCATTGGGGTGACCGTCAAGCACGTTCCGAAGAAACCTATGCTCATCCACAGGAAGTCGCATCCACAGTTTGCCATTATAGCACCTCCCGACGGTCAGAATGTTCGCGGTTACCACACCCTCACCAAGGGCGGATCGTAGACACTCGCGATCATTTTCGTCTAACTCGAATGCCGCCTCGATTGGACTGATGTCTGAAAGATTCTCTTTGCGGCCATCGCGCTTCCACCGCCACCGCGGGTAGTCGTCCCGCTCGCTGAACAAATCCTCATAGACTGGGTTCAGTCTGTAGAGCGCGTCCAGCATCGCCGATTTACCTGACTCATTCATGCCAACGAGGGCCGTCACCTCAGGGTCCACCAACACGGTAGTTGAGTCCAGCACATTTTTATACCGGCGGACCCTGAACGATGTCAACTTCATCGCTTACCTCCAGACGTAATTCCTGTCCTGAACTCCACCACGTCGCCGTCGGCCATGACGTAGTCCTTGCCCTCCATGCGCACCCGGCCGTGGGCGCGGGCCTCGGCCACGCTCCCGTACTTCACGAGGTCGTCGTAGCTGACGATCTCGGCCTTGATGAAACCGCGCTCGAAGTCGGTGTGGATGACGCCGGCGGCCTGCGGGGCGGTCCACCCCTTGCGGATCGTCCAGGCCCGCGCCTCCTTCTCCCCCGCCGTCAGGTAGGTCTGGAGCCCGAGCGTGTCGAAGCCCACGCGCGCCAGCTTGTCCAGCCCCGACTCGTCCTGCCCGCTCTCGTGCAGCATCTCGGCGGCCTCGTCGGGCTCGAGCTCGACGAGCTCGGCCTCGAATTGCGCGTCGAGGAACACGGCCTCGGCCGGCGCCACGAGCTCGCGCAGCCGCGCCCGCCTCGCCTCGTCGCCCATTCCGGCGTCGTCCATGTTGAACACGTGGATGACGGGCTTGGCGGTCATGAGCTGGAAGGAGCGCAGCGCGCCGTCGTCGATCCCGGCCCTGGCGGCGGCGCCCGAGGCCACGGCGGCGGACAGCATGGTGCCCTCCTCCAGGATCTTCAGCGCCGCGCGCGCGGTGTCCAGCACCGCGGCGTCGGTCTTCCTGCCGCGCACCTCCTTCTCCAGGCGGGGGATCGCCTTCTCCAGGGTCTGGATATCGGCCAGCATGAGCTCGGTGGCGATGGTCTCGATGTCGTCGGCCGGCTCGATCCGCCCGTCCACGTGCACCACGTCGGGGTCGTCGAAGGCGCGCGTGACCATGCAGATAGCGTCGGCCTCGCGGATATTGGCCAGGAACTGGTTGCCCAGGCCCTCGCCCTCGCTGGCCCCGCGCACGATCCCGGCGATGTCGACGAAGGAGACGGTCGCGGGCACCACCTTGGCGCTGTGGAACATCTCGGCCA
>ERZ773022.2448-NODE-2448-length-11158-cov-5.061515_pt1 | contig 11158 bp, 17 predicted proteins | sample MGYA00580839_ERZ773022 | MGnify/ENA primary metagenome ERZ773022 (study PRJEB29015, sample SAMEA2738020) | human oral metagenome | biome: human oral; feature: human-associated habitat; material: dental | place: China | collected 2044 ... | reverse complement strand
TTCTATAAATATTTCCCAAGTATTAAGATCTTTTTTTATATTTTCTTTTTTATCAATATTTCTTAATATTCCTGTAATATTTCCCAATAACTTTCTTGATGCCTCTACTAACTTATAAACATCATTTGACATATTTCTTCCGAAATAATTTTTATATTCTATAATATTAAATGCATTACTATTTAATGTATATTTTTTTTCTTTAATCTTTATATCCTTTTTCATATTTTACTCCATTTTTACTATGCTTCTGGAAATTTAGGTTTATATATTTCATTAAAAAACTTATTATATGCCTCTTTTTTTTCATCAGAATATGGTAATGTTATTTTTATTGTATTATCTTCTCCTACTGGATATGCTATATATTTAATTTTTCTTGTATGAATTTTCTTTTCTCCATCCCCAGTTGTTTCTGTTTCAAAAGATGGCTTTGTTAATTTCACCTTATTTAATAAAAATCTTCTTGAGTGCTTATCTCCTTCTATTTGTCCTAAAACCGCAACAAGTGCTCCTTTATCTCTAGATCCTTCTATAATTGCACCATTTTCATCTTTTTTAGCTCCAAATACTGTTGTAAGAATTTCATCTGATAATTTAATTATTTCAATTTCACCTTCTTCTTCTCTTGTTGAACTATCTGCGTAATAAGTTGTATTATCTGCAGAAATACTTGTACTATCCTCTTTAGGTTCAAAACTGATTCTTTTAGCTCCTGGTACTGGAACAATTGGTCCATATTCTATTCCTGTTTCATCATCTTTAGTTATTTTTGCTAAATGTAAATTCTTTACACCAAACCATATTTTATTCTTATCCATTTTATCCTCCTTTTAGTTCAGTTATTGCAAAACTATACTTAACTATATAAATTCCTTCATCTTCATTTTCAAATTCTTCTGATTCCCATATTATATCTTTAAGTATGTATTCTTCTATTTTTGTTTCTTCATTTGTTTCTTTATATTTTTGAATCAAATATAAATTAATATCTCTTATTGACATGTATATTTTATTATCTGCAGATATATTATCTGTGTTTTCAATTTCAATAACTACATATACATCCTTATCAAGTTTATCTTTGTAAGTCCCGAAAGCAAATTCAAATTTATTTTCTTTTAATCTTTTTACGATATCTTCAACTTTAATAATATTCATATTATTTACCATTTAACCTTTTTTCAGCATTTTTTCTTAGTGTTTCTCTTAGTGCAAGCTCTACTTTTCTTATATGTGGTATAGCTTTTACTCTTCCTCTTCCACTCCTATCAACATGTCCAAATTCCAAAAGATGAGATATCTTATATTTTTTAGTTCCCAGATATGCTCTACCTAAAATAAACTTATCATTTATCTTTAATTTTTGTTTTTTCCAAGACTTTGAATATGGCATTAATCTATCTTTTTTAGGTCTTTTAGATTTTCTTATAGGTGAATATTTCTTTACATTTACACATCCTATATCTATAAGTTTTTCTGTCTCTTCTGCTATTATTTCTTTTGCTTCAATTCCTATTTCCTTAATTAATTTCATAAAGTCTCTTTCAAAATTTTTAGCTTCTGTTTCCATCTTTCAGCTTCCTTTGGCAAGTTAATTGTATTTCATCTATATTATATGAATCTGTTCTAATTATTGTATATCTTTCATTCATATACTCGAGTTCATCTTCATTATTATAATTAAATATACTTGTAATTATCTTTATTGTTGGTTTTAATCCTTGAAGATTTGCTTCATAAAATTCTTTCATACTAATACCTCTTATTCTTGATATAGGTATTGTAACTGCATTTTCTTTTTCTTTCTGTACTCCTATATTATCTGTTTCATAATCTTTTCTTATAAGTTTACATTCTACCGCATACATAATTAATTACCTTCTATCCTTTCTTTTGAAAGTGATAATTTGGCACATATCTTATCATATGCTTTCTCACTTCTTTCTTTTTCTTTGATTTCTACATTTCCAAAATTTGCTTTTACATATAAGACAATAGCATTACAATAAAGTTTACTATTTAAATCTTTTTTTATCTTTAATCTATTTAAATCCTCAATCCCTGCTTCAATTAACATTTTTATCTCTTCATCTTTTAAATTTGATGATTCAGCTATACTTAATGCTTGTTTCGCAAGTTTTAATGTTTCCTCATTCATAATGCTATATCCTTTCTATTTTATGCATTAGGTACTTTTATATATACAAATTTACCAGGAATTGGCGCACCTGCAAACATTCCTGCCGCTGTATAATCTACTACCCCTTTACTAAAATATCTTTCTTCTCCCATTTCAAAGTCTAATGAATTATTTAATATATAATCTTTAGCATTTCCTATTATAATATCATTTGCTTTTAAATATGGATCAATTTCAATTTGTTTTGTTGCTATTTGTTTTAATCCTAATGAATTAATTGGATTCACTTTAGGTCTCTTATTAGTATCTTCTGTAAAGAATAATTCATTTGCCATTTCTTCTGAAACATATACTTTTGAATTTTGTTTTCTATTCTTAGGAACTAAATTTAATCCTTTTTTTATAGCTAAATATATATCAGCTTCATTTTCTACTTTTAATGTAGCTTCTGGTATTATTCCTTTAAATTGATCTTTTCCTGAACCATATATTACACCATTTATAAGTTTATCTGTTAAATCTAATATTATTTCTTGTTTAATGTATGCAACAAATTCTTCTGGTGTTATATTAAGCATTTCCATTGTCATTGTAGCTGTTACTGCCAATCTTATAGGAATTAAATCCAAGAAATCAAAATTAATTTCATAACTTTCATTTTTATTTTTACCTTCTTTGTTTTCTTCTTCAAATTCTCCACCATTTGATTCTTTTTTATATGGATATCTAGCTATACCTTTTAAATTTTTCATTGGTATATCTTTTAATAATGGTGATTCATTTCTTACTTCTTCTAAAATGTCAACCATTATACTTGTAGGTATTAATACTCCAGCATTACTTTGTCCTACAGTTGATGAAGTTGCTGCTGTAAATGTCTTAGTAGTTGTTATTAATGATTCTAATGCTGCTCTTTCTTCACGAGTCATTTCATTTTCTCTTTGTAATACTTTTAATGCCCATGCTCTTTCTGTTACATTTTTATCATATCTTTTATTCATTTTTTGTTCTTCTCCTGCTGTATAAATTGGTTTTAAGCTTCTAATTTGTTCTTCTGTAAGTTTTGTTTCAGGTATTATTGCATCTCCTTCATCATTTCTTACTATTTCATCTAACTCATTCTGTAATTTATTTTCTTTTTCAACTATACTTCTTATTTCCTTATCATATTTTTCTACTTCTTCCTTAGTTTTCATTGTTTCTATATTGTTTCTTAATTCTTCTTTTTTAGCTTGTATATCTTTTAATTCTTTTCTTATTAAATCTTTATGCATTTTATTGCCTCCTTTTTATTTTTATCTATTTTATTTTTGTATACATTTCATATTAAAACCTTTTAGTATCCACCTTAAAGCTTTTTAATTTTCCAATAAATAATATAGTATCCCACATATATTATTTATTCTTGCCCAATAGTTCTCCCACCAAAGAGCAAGTACTATTTTAAACTAATAATAGTTTTAATCTTAATTTTTCTTTTTCTATCATTAATTTTTCTTCATCTCTTTTTTCTTTAAATTGCTTCGCACCTTCTAAACCTCTTGCTGATACTTCAGTATCTTCATAAAATGGTTCATCAACTATTGATACATCAAAAAGCTTATCTATTTCAGTAATATGTTGAATGCTTTCTTCATGTTCTGTATTTTCATTTAAAATTTCCCATTCTCTCCTTCTTACTGTAAATGCAAAACTCATTTTATCTAATAATCCCGCTTTTACTCTTTCATAAATATTTCTATTATCTGTTGTTTCTATTAATGTAGCTATTACTTTTAAACCTTTATCATCAACTTCTAAAATCAAACTTTTATTTCTAGTTCTTGCTAATATTGGATATTCATTACTATGGTTATACCTTAGACATACATCTGACATATCAGCATTATCAAAAGCTCCTTTTTCTATAACCTCTGTAAGCCATCCTCTATTCTGTACTTTATCAAATACTACAGCATATCCTTCTATAACCATTTCCTTTTTATTATTATCTTCATCATTATTTTCATTCAAATTTCTTACAATAATATCTGTAATATTAGTTCTATATTCTTTTTTATTTATATTATTCTTCTTTTGTTGTTCCTTGCTTTCCATTTTCTTTTACTCCTTTTTTTCCAAGTTGATAATCATTTGCTATTGTAGCATCTATACTGTTTAATGTTTGTAATATTCTTGAACCTTCGTTTTTATCTTCTAATGGATCATAATTTATAAGTTCTCTTATCTCATCCTTTGTAAATATCCCAAGACTTGCTGTTTCTTTTATAAGTTTTATCTTATTTTCAATACTCGAATAATGTATAAGATTTGAAGTAAATACTATTCTATTTCCTTCCAATATAGATTCTTTTTTAAATATTTTATTAGTAAATTCATTTGATAACATTATGCTAAGTGGTTCTATTACTGATCTATAAAAGGATGTCCATTGTTCTTCATTAAAGTTTGATTCTATTATCTTTGAATTTATCCCAAAATACTTATATATATCACCTTCTACTTTATCCATTTGTTCTTTATCTAGAATAATCGGTTTTAATTCTGTTTCTTTGAATTCTCCCCTTGCATCTGTTACAGCTATTCCGCCTTTACTTTTATTCGTTGTCATATCCATTATTGAATTTAAAAAGTTCTTTTTGTATTCTTCTTTATCTACATCATTAAACATACCATTTAATTTCAATATACCTTTTATACTATTTGATAATTGTATTCCATTTTTTATTCCTTGATTAGTTATTTCTTGAGTTTCTAGAATATCATTAAGTACTTTATTACTATTTCCAAGTAATCCCTTTCCATAATAAAATTTTCTAAGTATTATTAATTCTTGATATGGTAATAAATATTCATTAGAAGAATTTGAAAGTTGAAAACTTATATATAGAGCTCCTTTACTATCTTGTAATACTTGATAATTTTTCCCATCTACTGGATGAAATGCTTTAATTTTGCCTTCTTCTTTTTCTATATATATCATTGATAAATTCTCAACCAATAAATTTGATATTATTTTATATATAAAATCTACTCGATTCATATATTCATTTGGTCTATTATTCAATATATAGTTAATATCGCCATCAATTTGATCACTTCCGTTTTAAATGTTTTATATCTAATTTAGATACATGTGTTGCAATAGTATCTACTGCTTTTCTTGCTACTACATTGTCATATATTCCATTACCACTTATTGTAAATAATGACTTATATCCTATTTCACTTATTCTTTCTAAATTATTATTGTTATTAGACTTATTTTTATTTAATAATATCTTTTCTAAAACATTCTTAAAAAATCCCATATCATATATTTTCCTTATTCTATTTTCATTAAATTCTTATAATCTTCTAAATGATTCATTAATACAACATATGCATTAATTAGACTAACCGTACCATCAATTCTTTTTCTTCGATTTCTTCCTTTTATTGGTCTAATATTCTCATTTACATCTACTTGTATTTCTGTATTTGTTAAACACCATCTAAGAATCTGATTATTGTCATATATTACAGATTTTGTTTTAAAATCTGCTTCTAATATTTTCATTGGTCCGCTCATTGTTTTCGCTCCTTGTATTACTTTTTCAAGAGTAAATCCGTTTTTTTCCATTTCCTCTTTCCAGTAAGTAGCTCCCCATGGATCAAATCCAATGTATAACATCCCAAGTTTTAGTTCTTGTCTCATTTTTATAAACCAATCTGTTACATCACTATATCTTACACTTGCACTATTCTCGCTTAAAGTAAGCCATCCTCTTTCTACCCATTTATCATATGGTATCTCATCTTCTTTTATTCTTCTTTCAATACCAATCTCTGGTAAAAAGTATTGTTGTAATACATATTTTTTACCTTCTTTATATATTAATAGTGTTGCACATGTTAAATCGGTTGTACTTGATAAGTCAACTCCACCTATTGCATAACTATTTTTTAGTTTTTCTAAATCTATCTTTTCTGTATTGTATGTCATTTCAAAGCTTAACCATGACTTATTAGAAGTCATTCTCATATTAAAATCTTTACAATAAATATTAGGTAGTTTATTAGGATCATTCTTTGCTTCTTCTATTTTGTTATACAAGAAATCATATTTTTTAATTGTTCCTAGTCCTGGATTTGCTTTCAGCCAACATTCTTGTTCTTCTATATCCTTATAATCATCTAATTCATATATAAACATTAATGTTCTTGGACTCTTAATTTTTCCTGGTCTATCATATGTTTTAATAACCTTACTTAAGTTTTCATATTCCTGGTCAAATACACTTTCTCTAATTATTCCCATTGTAGAAACTTCAATAAATAATGGTTCTATTTCTGATGCCATACTATCATACATTACATCCATCATATTCATATCAAGCCAAGCATGTACTTCATCTGCAAGTATTACACTTGAATCTTTACCATCAAGTCTATTTGATGCATTTGGTAATGGCTTAAACTCTGATTTGTTTTTATCATAAAATACTCCATCATTATTGGTTCTAATAACTTTGCTTAATACTGGTGATATCTCTGATATAACTTTTGCTGTTTCCCAGCTTTCTCTTGCTTGCGCTGCTGTAGTTGCCACTGAAAAACATTTCTTTCTATATCCTTTTTCGCCTATCATTACATATAACACAATTAATGATGCTAAAGTTGACTTTCCATTTTTTCTTCCTAAAAATAGTACTAACTTTGTATATAATCTAGTTTTATCTTTTTTATCTACAAACCCAAATAAAGCTTGAATAATAGCTTTTTGAAAAAGCTCAAGTTTTACTGGTTTACCTGCATTAGGTCCTTTAGTCTGAACACAGAACATTTCAATCCATTTAATCGGTCTATTTGCTTTATTTAAATCAAATATATATTCTTTCTTTTCTATTTCATTTTTTATTTCATTTTCAATTTCTAATATAAATGGCTCTTCAATATCTCTAATTAATTTATTCATTACAGAATAAATCTTTGAATTACATCGTTTCGGATTAGCTCTTAGATATTCCCAATATTCGATAATATAATTATTATTATTCTTTATATTCATTATCAAAAGCTCCTAAAGGATCTTCTTCTTCCTCTTTAATATTACTAAGTAACGTGTTCATAATTCTCATAATACTTAAATAGTTTTTAGTTATAATATTATAACTTTTAAATTCTATACTATCTTTATAACCTGTTTGATCCTTACCGTTAATATATTGTTCTTTTACTCCGTATTCTAATATGTATTCTTCTAAATATTCAGATACCACTTTATTAAATGCTGCCATTTCTAATAAACCTTCATTAATATTTTGAATAGCATCTGGTAAACTTAAAATGTATTTTTTTAGTCTTTCTTTTTCTTTCTGTATTTCTTCCTTAGCTTTACTTTTATCTGCAATTAATGTTAATTTATCAATTTCTTTTTCCATTATTCTTCCACCTTTCTATCAAGCTTTAGAATAATAAATCACCATTTTCATCAAATCTATTTTTTCTTTTAAAATGTTCTTTATTATGGCAATCTTGACATAAAGCTTCCAAATTTTTAAAATTCATTGTTATATTTACATCATGTATATTATTTATATTTATATAAACCTTGTGATGTACTATTTTCGCTGTATTAATTACACCTTTCTTAGCACATCTTTCACAAAGATTATTCTGCATTGCTAAATATGTATCTCTTATCTTTCTCCATTTTGTAGATTGATAGAATTCTTTTACTTCTTTATGTTCTCTTTGCATATTAAGTATCTATTCTATTATTAATTCTATATATCCTGGTAATTTTTCAATTATTTCTTTAGCTCTATTTTCTGTTAATGACAATTTCTCATCTTCTGATACTACTCTTCCTAATTCATTATCCAAATATGGTTTTCTAACTATGTATTTTTTATAATCAGATTCTTTATTTTCAAACATAATACTGTCTTCTTCGTTTTTTTGTTTTTCTATTTCTTCTGTTTCATCATTTTTTTTATTAGAATCATCTATTTTTTCTACAGTATCTGTCTTATCTGACACTTCATTAGAATTATCATCTATTTTCTGTTGATTTTTTTTATTATTTGTTTTGCTACTTTCTTTCATAAATTGTTCTTTTAGCTCTCCTAATGTTTCTTCTAATTGAATTTTATCTGCTTGTAGCTTTTGTATTTCTTCATCTATTTTAGTCAATTCTAAATCTTCATCAATTTTTTTAATTTCTTCTTCTATTTTTCTAATTTCTTCTTCTAGCATATTAACCTCCTCTAATTCTAATACCTTGACAAGATTTGCACTTGTATCTTTTATTTTATAAATAGGTTTCTTTTACCTCACAAGGTTATATATAGGGGGTCGACAATGAACAATTTAGAAGACCCCCTTTTGTGGTGTGCCTTATATATGAATTAAAAATAACCGTGATATTTCTATCACGATTATAGTTTATCATTGTTTTTACTGTACTTTTCAATGTACTTTAATATAAAATTATTTACTTTTTTATAATAATTCTTCCAAATAGTCCTTTCTGATTTATTATATCTATATGCTACTTTTCTAACCGCTTGTGATGGCCTCAGCTCCATTATTAATATATAATATATTAAGTCACCTTGTATTGGTTTATCTTCTTGTAATAACTTAACATACTCTTTTAGAACTTCTTCTCCTTCTTTTATTTCCATTTCTAATTTTTCAATATATTCTGATATTGTTATTGTTTGATCATTGAAATATGTTATATTTCCCATACATAACAATTTATTATCTATCATTTCCTTCATTTTTTTTAATGAATCTTTTGAAAAATTTATATATCCTACTAACCATTTAACTTTTCTTTCCATATAATTTTCTCTTTTCTTTTGTATTTTTCTTAATTTGTAAAATATAATTCTGATATATATAACATATTTTCAATATCTCTCTCTAAAGCTTTATCCACAACATTTTTTGTAGGTCTTTCTATATATTTTATTGTTTCTCCTTTTTCACTATTTTCTATAGCAATTAATTGTTCTTCTTCTGTAGGTTCATCTATATATTTAATCACCTTTCCTGATATATTTAATCCTAGTCTTCTTTGTTCAGGCGTTGGATCTATTATATATTTAAAATTTTTGAAATCTTTCTTTAATGCTAATTCAATAATTTCATCACTTGGATCATCTAACAATTTAAATTCTGCCGCTTTTTCTGATTCACTTAATAATTGCTTCTTATTTTCTTCACTCAAAGAATTTATTATATATTCACCTTTTCCTTTCTTTATCATTAACTTCTTAAATAATTCACTTGGTTTTTCTATATAATCTGCTATCTCATAAAACCCACCGTCTAATATAATCATCTCTTTTGAAGCTTCTGACATATCACTATATCTAATATCAAATAATATTTTTTTATCATTTTCTATATTTTCTTCTTCAAATCTTGCCATTTGTTCACTTTTCATTTTTTTTAAATAATCTATAAATTCTTTTTTAGTCATTTGTATTTCCTTCCTTTTCATTTTATTTTTTATGTATATTTTTATCTTCCTTATTTTTTATCAATTTATGATATAGTCCTTATCTTTTTAACATTAATTCTGTATCTTTTTTTCTAAATCTTCTAACCTATTAAATGCTATAGCATTTTTGAATCTTTTTTCTCCTAATAAAATCCACTCTTTAATTTTATTTCCTGGTACAATATATCTACCATAAAAATACTCTTTTCTTTCATTTTCGTTACTATAATATTTTTTTATTATTCCATCTTTATAATGTATATTTACTACTTCATTACCTGTTATTACTGATACCTTTAAAAATTTTATTTTTTTGTTTCCAGTATCTATTAATGTTGGATTATCAAGATAATCATATATTTTAAACTTCATTTTTTTACCTCATTTTTTCTAATTATTCTATAAAAAAGGATTTTTGCTGTATCTGAATGTACTTAATGGATCAATTGGGTCTATGTAAAAATCCTGGTTTTTAGAGATTATTGTCTCCTCTTTATACTTCATTATTAATTTGTCTATCTCTTCCCATGACATCTTACTTAATTCTGAAATCTTAATGGTTTCTTCCTTTTCTTCTAGGTCATTTTCTATATATTTTAACACAGACATCACAATCGCCTTTGTACTCCTATTACTCCTTAATGCACTTGATATTATATTAGCACTTGGATTTTTCATATAATCAATATTTATAGCATCCTGATAAATAGCATCTGCTTGCATCTTTTCTGTTTGATTATACACATAATCAATATTATATCCTGACTTTTTTACTATTTTTAATTGTTCTTCTTCAGGTGCCATATATATTTTAAATTCTTCTGTATCTTCTATTTTTTCCCATTCTTCTTTTCCTCTTATTGCTATTACTGTTTCTTTAAATTCACTTAATTTCATCTCATATCTCCTTTAAAATATTCTTTCATCAAGCTTTCATATAATTCTTGTGTTTCTTTTAAACTCTTCTCTATTTCAAACTTCTGTTTATCTATTTGTTTATATATATTAGAAAATTCAATTTGCTCTTCCATACTTGGTTTTGGTATTTCAAAATTTATAAGTTTATTCTGATTTAAATGTTTTATTGTTGCTCCTGTTTTAGCTTTATTAACAAATTCTTTAAATATATGTCCCTTAAAAACATACATAATATATTCTTTATTAAAAATATTATTAGGTCTAACCACAAATATACCACTATTTAAAGTTGCTGGTTTTTCCAAATTCTTAACAACTGCTACTTTACCTATAGTTCCATCTTTCGTTATCAAAATATCATCATTATCTAAAATTATTTTTTTATCCATTTCATATCTTTCTTTACTAACATAAACACAATTAGAATAATCAATTTCATTATCTTTGAAATCTGTTCCTGTTATCAACATATATTCACCTGTTTTCATATGTTCTTTTTTAGTTAATGATTGCCATCCTATCCTTGCATTAATAGTACAACATTTTCCTAACTTAATACTATCTTTTAAATCACCAAACATCTCTACAAACTGAGATTT
>ERZ773022.2447-NODE-2447-length-11163-cov-7.433201_pt1 | contig 11163 bp, 6 predicted proteins | sample MGYA00580839_ERZ773022 | MGnify/ENA primary metagenome ERZ773022 (study PRJEB29015, sample SAMEA2738020) | human oral metagenome | biome: human oral; feature: human-associated habitat; material: dental | place: China | collected 2044 ... | reverse complement strand
GCACGCGCACACTGATCGGAGAATCTATAATCAACGGCTCGTCGTGGACGAAGCACAGCCCGCCGCCGCTGATGTCGATGAGCGCGACCTCGCGGAAATTTTTGAGACTGCCGTGATCGCCCGGCAGCTTCACCTCGATCGACATCGGGATGGGCACGCGGACGAAGTCGCGCAGCTGTATGCGCTCCGCGCTCTCGGGAATGTCGAGATACCAGATCGTATCCGGCAGCTGTGAGGCGGAGCGGTAGGGAACGGCGAAGTGGTAGACACAGCCCGCGCCCGTCAGATGGCATTGAAAGACCTGCCCAACCTCGGGTGTGTTGACGAATTTGCCGATGGGGATGTCGAGGCGCACGGCGAGTGCACCCACGGGATGTCCTGCCGTCTGCTCCTCCTCGCTGAGCTCGAGCGTACCGTAGTAGTCGATCTCAAGATCCTTTTCAATAATGTGGATGGCAGAATCGTGCCGCAGCAGTGCGGACAGCTTCTCCCCTTCAAGTGTCATAGCGTCAGATCCTTTCCGAACGTCCTATATTATCTAAGAATAACAAAGTGATGCGGCAAAGTCAATTTTCATACGGCACAGATAACTGCTTTGACTTTAGTATTTGTTCAAGCTATAATAACAATCGGTGGATTATACCATTCTATTAAGGAAAAGGGATCGGTGGACGCGATGGCGATGAAGATAGACAGCAGCATTTCCCGCAGCACGTCGATGGCGATGCCGCGTGCGGAGACAGAGGTGGGCGTGCGCGGCGCAGCGACCGATTTCAGCATGGAGCTGGCAGATCAGGAGTCGTCCATGTCACGCGAGGCGATGGATCGTCTGCTGGAACAGATCGACAAGCAGGGGGCACGCCTCTCGAAGTCGCCGACGTTTGACGAACTGCGCTCATATCGCTCGCTCATCCAGAACTTCATCGGCGAGGCGGTCGGCACGATGTACGAGCTGCGCACGCAGGCGGGATGGGATCGGCTCGGGCGGCAAAAGGTCTACACATCTGTGCGTAAGATCGACCGCAAACTTGAGGAGATGGCGGAGAAAATCCGCCTCGGACAGGCAGACCAGCTCGACATCATCGCGAGTCATGATGCCATCCGCGGACTGCTCGTCGACCTCTACATGTAATGGCACGTCCAAAGAAAAATGTCGCTGTGTCCGCACCTGTCGGCGATGAGACCGTGCGGGAGACATTTCCGCAGAACTGGGCGGACGTGCGCGGACATGCGGAGATCATCTCTCGGCTGCGTGCGCTTGCCGGCGCACAGCGTCTGCCCCATGCCCTCCTCTTTTGCGGGATGGAGGGCGTCGGCAAACGGCGCACGGCGCGTGTGCTCGCGCGGACACTGCTCTGCATGGGGGGCGGAGATGCGCCCTGCGGGTGCTGCGATGCCTGCCGCACGATGGCGGCGGGCGTGCATCCCGACTACTTCGAGGTCGTGCCCGAGGTACGTGGCAAAGGGGCAGCGATGATCCGCACGGAGGCCGTGCGCGACATCCTCATCGCTGCGTCGGGCGCGCCCGTTCAGGCGCAGCGGCGCATCATTCTCATCGACGGTGCGGAGACAATGAACGAGACGGCGGCGAACCGCCTCCTTAAGACCATCGAGGAGCCGACGGGCGAGGTGCTCTTTATCCTCGTGACGAGTGCCTATGACGCCATTCTGCCGACCATCCGCTCACGCGCAGTGCGCATCGCATTTGGTGCGCTGCCGCGCGCGGAGATTGCGACGGCACTCTTGGAATGCGGCACGGAGAATGCGGAGACCATCGCCGCGCTCGCGGACGGCAGTCTCGGTCGGGCATATGCGCTTGCGGCGGAGGGGCTTGCCCTGCGTGACGAGGCAATCACGCTCCTCACCCAGCTCAGAACGCTCAGCATCGAGGACATTTGGGCTCGCGCGGCGGAGATTGGTGCGCGTACGCACACCGAGCGCACGGAATGGATCGGCTTTTTGCAGATGGCACTGCGCGACCTTCTCGTCCTGCATGAGGACGGGGCGGCATCGGAACTCTACCATATCGACCGCCGTGCAGAACTCACCGCACTGCTCACGCAGCTGACACGCGTGGACATCTTTGCACTCATGGAGGCAACACGCCAGCTCACGCGCCGTTTCGCGGCGAATGTGAACCCTGCACTGCAGGTAGAGGCATTTTTGCTGCGGGCGAGGAAGTTGTTTGCGTAACGAAGCATTCGCAAGGGACATCAAACGTACGACGATACATATATATACACCTAGGAGGAAGTTTTGCAAACGATTGTAGGTGTCCGCTTCAAGTCGGCGGGCAAGATATATTCCTTTGGGCAGGGACAGCTGACCATCGCCGAGGGTGATTATGTCATCGTCGAGACCACGCGCGGCATGGAGTGCGGCAAGGTCGTCATTGCCCCACGCGAGGTGCCGGACGAATCCGTGCCGCCGAATCTGCGCGTCGTGCACCGCATCGCAGATTCCTCCGACCTCGCACGCATCGAGGAGAACCGTACGCGTGAGCGTGAGGCGAGAACCGTCTGCGAGGAGAAGATACGGGAACTCGGCCTCAAGATGAAGCTCGTCGATGTCGAGCTGACCTTTGATCTCTCCAAGATGCTCTTTTACTTCACGGCGGACGGGCGCGTCGACTTCCGTCAGCTCGTCCGTGAGCTGGCGGGCGTGTTCCGCACACGCATCGAGCTGCGCCAGATCGGCGTGCGCGACGAGGCGAAGATGATGGGCGGCATGGGCTGCTGCGGACGGCCACTGTGCTGCGCCACCTTCCTCGGTGACTTCGTACCCGTTTCCATCCGCATGGCAAAGGAACAGAACCTCTCGCTCAACCCGACGAAGATCTCCGGTATATGCGGGCGGCTCATGTGCTGCCTGAAGTACGAGAGTGAAGGCTACGGCTGCGGCGGTTGTATGCGCATGAAAAAAGAGGAGTACAACCCTGCGGTAAACGACCGCGTTCTTGCTGAGGACGGCGAGGGACGGGTCGTTTCCATCCATGAGCAGCGGCGCACGGCAACCATACTCATGGACGACGGCAAGACCGTTGTCGCCGCATGGGAGGATGTCGCGCGTGCTGAGGTCGTCGAGCAGGACGGATGCCCCAACCGCGCACCGCAGCGGCCGCATTTGCAGCGCAGGGAGCGTATGCCCCGCGAAGCCCATGACGGACGGGAGCGGCGGGAGCGTTCCGCACGGCAGCAGCATGTGCGTGCAGAGCATGCACCGCACGAGAGTCGAGAGAACCGTGCGGCGCAGGAACGATCTGCAAAGCCCCGCCGTCAAAACACAAAGCGGCGGCAGAACCGCCCGCGTCCGCCGCGCGACGAGGCGCCACATGAGTGAGCGGGTCGAACTGCGCCCCAACGAACGGGTCGATGATCTGTGCATGGGCGGACGGCAGATCATCCAGCGCACGGATGAATTCTGTTTCTCCATGGATGCCGTTCTGCTCGCGCATTTTCCACGGCTCACGGGGCGTGAACGCGTTCTCGATCTCGGTACGGGGACGGGGATCATCCCGCTCCTCATTGCAGATTTCGCGGCGCATATCACGGCGGTTGAGCTGAGCCCCGTGCAGACGGAGCTTGCCGCGCGAAATGTCCGGATGAACGGGCTTGGAGAGAAAATCACAGTGCGGGAGGGCGACTATCGCGACCCTTCCGCACTTTTTGTGTGCGCGGCATTCGACCTCGTCTTCAGCAATCCGCCCTATCGACCTGTCACAAGCGGCGCCGTCAGCATGGGCGCACGTGCGGCGGCGCGGCACGAGATTACAGCGACCCTCGCCGACACCATACGCGCGGCTTCGTATGCCCTGCGCCACAGCGGGCGGCTCGCCATGGTGCATCTGCCCGAGCGACTCGGCGAGATCGTCCTAGCCCTCCATGCGGAGCATCTTGCCGTCAAGCGTCTGCAGATGGTGCAGCCGCGTGCGGATCGTCCGCCGAATCTCATGCTCATCGAGGCGGTGAAGGGCGCATCGCCCGCAGGACTGCGGCACGAGCCGGCACTTATCGTGCGCGATGCGAAGGGGCGCTATACGGACGAGATTCGTGCAATCTACGGGCAGGCGATGTGAAGGCGTTCTTTGAACGGGAACGCCTCAAACTTAAGATTGACGTTTACAAACATCTATCATATAATAGATAAATGAGAAAATCCCCGTAGAGTAATGATTGCCTGTATGTCTGCGGGGGGGGACATTCATATAAAAATATGACACCCTTCGTGTAGCAGGTTCACTTTCGTGGAGGAGAGGAAAAATGCTCAAAGGAATGAAGGCAAAGCGGCAGCTCGCCGCATGCGTCGCACTCGCCGTCGGCGGTGCGTTTGTCTCTGCACCTGTGGCGCAGGCAGCGGAATCATCAGATGACAAGAGTACGTCGGTTGGGATGAATGATACGCGGCTCACCGGCGATGGAACGGCGGCGCATCCTTACGGAGATATCGTCGGTACAGACCTGCTGAAAGGCTCTGTAACGGGCAATCATCTCACCATTGGTGAACTGATCCAGCCGAGTCCGGGACTCCCCTATGTGAATGGCTCGATTACGGCGGGCGGCAAGGCGACAACAACCGCAGATGTGTCGGGCAATACGCTTACCATCAACAATATCAATCTTATTGGGAATGCCTACGCCGGCGAGGGAAAGGCAAGCGTATTCAACAACATCGTCGAGATGAACGGCGGCTCGGTGCAAGGGGAACTCCATGGCGGTCATGCAGAGAGCATGGTTCAGCAGACGGGGACGGACAAACCAATCGAAAATACTGTTCGCATGAGCGGCGGCACGGTGACAGGGGCGCTTTATGGTGCGTACTCCGTCACGGGTGGTGCGACGCACGGCAAGGTGGAGCTTACAAACGCGGGCGGCACCATATATGGCACGGTAAAGGCAGGTGCGGACGGCATCGCCATCGTGGGCGGCAGGGGCAAGGCCTCGGCGAATAATAATGATGTCGTTATCGAGCGCGGCAGAGTCGAGGGGAGGATCTACGGCGGATATGCCGAGAATATCTCTACCAACGGAGCAACGGCGGGCAACCGTGTCACCGTCGGTGACGTGAAGGGCGACTATACACCGAATCTCACGAAGGCAGAACTCTATGGCGGCAATGATACGGTTCACTACGGCAATAACATACTGACCGTCCGCACAAAGAATGTTGATGCAATCTCTGCGAAGAATTTTGACAAATATACGTTTGCACTGAATGCGGGCATTCATGCAGGTGCCACTATGCTCACGCTGACTGAGGATGGAAATGCGCTCGGGCGTAATGTCAGCCTCGCAGACTTCAAGGTTGATGCAACGGGTTGGAGCGGCAAGGGCGTCAATGCACAGAATCAGGACGTGAAGGGCTACTATGGCGAGGTCGGTACCGTTACGCTGATGAAGGATGGCAAAACACCAAACAATCCTACACTAAGCAACCGTGCCTCAAACCTCTATATTACGAACCCTTCTGCTCAGCCGACGGGGGTCAGCGGCGACTACGAGTATAAGATGTCGGTGAACTCTTATACGACACGAGATTATCCTCTTATACCGCAACACTCGACAGCATGGAATGAAGTTAATGCGACCTTCCACCGCTTCCAGAATGCCGATGCGACCTACAACAGCACTGCTGCTGTGAACGGTGCTATCTACGGAGGCTATTCCATCTGGGAGAAGCAGAACGTCCGTGACAACAATCTGAAAATCACGAACGCAGGAGGTACACTTCTGCCGAACGGAACATATCAGGGGACGCTTTCGGCATACGGCGGCAAGACAACCACAGGGGCAGATGCCATTAACAACCAGCTCAGCATGACGGGCGGCGTGATGGAGAACCTTTACGGTGGTCATGCGGAACACGAGGGCAGTGTCAAGGACAATGGGGTTGTCCTCACGGGTGGCACGGTAACGGGCGAAATCATCGGCGGACGTTCTGTAGGCGGCACGGGTGCTGTTCAAAGCAACAAGGTCATTGTGGAAAATGCTGTAGTTGGTGGACGTGTCACGGGCGGCTCGGGCAAAACGACTGTCGCGGACAACGAGGTCACCATCGGCGGGAATCTCATCACGAATACCGTTCACTCGGTCGTTGGCGGCGATGTCGTGGGCGCATACATCGATGGCGATGACAGTACCAGTCGTACGGCGAAGGGGAACAAGGTCACGATCACCGAGGGCGATATCCAGAAAATTGTCTACGGCGTCTACGGTGATTTCTGGGCATCAGGCAGCGCGCAGGATACCTATACGCCGACCGTCGAGAAAAACACAGTCACGATCAGCGGTGGCTCTGCAAAGGACATCCGCGGCGCATATCTGACGAGGATCGGTACGGCATCGGAGAACGAGGTCACGGTAACGGGGACGGCGAAGCTCGGCGATAAGATCTATGGTGCCTACACAGACGGTACTGCCCGTCTGGTGGGGAACAAGGTCACAATTCGTGCCGGCTCGGATGCCGTCGTCAACAATGTCTATGGAGCTCTCTCCAACGGTACATGGTCCGACGGCAAAGGCACGGACGGCGAGGTGACAGGCAACAAGGTCACGATTGAAAGCGGCGACGTTCGCAATGATGTTGTCGGTGGAGAGAGTACCTCATCGGCGTACAATGCTGCCACTGTTACGAAGAACGAGGTCACCATCACGGGCGGCGTCGTCCACGGCGATGTATACGGCGGCATTACGCATGTCAATAAACCCACGGGCGATGATAAACTGGAAAAATCGTCCGGTGGGAATATCGTCACCATCTCAGGCGGGCGCATCGGGGGGCTGAGAAAAGACGGCTCGACGGTGGATACGGCGATTTACGGCGGCTATGCACATGGAACGCATAACAGCGTTGAAAAAAACAATATCGTCAACCTCGGTTCGGCAGACGGGCAGTACAGCGCAGACCTTACGCATACGACCATCTACGGCGGCGCAACGACAGCAGACGGCAACACACTGAATGTCAAGGCGAAGGACATCACGGTTAAGGCGGTTTATAACTTCCAAAACTACAAGTTCTTCCTCACCGATCGAGTACAGGCGGGCGACACCATGCTCACGCTGACGGGGCAGGATGCTTCCGGCAAACTCTATACCGGGACGCAGAGCGTGAACTTTGCGAACTTCGGACTGGATCTGACACGGATGTCGAACCGGCAGATTGCGGGGCGGGTCACACTCATCGACGCTTCCAAGTCCAACGGGCTGTCGTTTACAAACTACGATCCGCAGGGTGCCTCGGCAGTGACGCAGACGAACGGGGACTATGAGTATTCCCTGCGTACGGATACGAATGAGGCGACAGGAAAGAAAGTCCTGCTCGACTACAACCGTTTCCAAAACGGCGATGTAAAATACGAAGCGACGGATGCAACAAAGGATCAGACAGAGTGGTTTGCCGGTCTCTCTTACGGCGGACAGACGACCAAGCACAACCGTCTGACCATCGATGGCACGCTGACTCGCAGCATTACTGCATACGGCGCTAAGACGCTTGGCAAGACGGGCGGATCGGGCGGCACAACCCCCAATGACGGGAATACCCTTGAGATCCGCTCCACGGGCACAAATCCCTTCTCTGTGACGGAGGGCTATGGCGGCTACATCGGGCGCAGCAATAATACTGACACAGTGCAGAACAACCGCGTCCTCATGGCAGGCGGTACGGCGGGGACGCTCTATGGCGGCTACTCTGCAGGTACGGGGGCAGTCACGGACAATACCGTTCAGATCACGGGCGGCAAGGTGACGGGCAACGTCTTTGCAGGCTGGTCTGCGGCTGCAGGTCAGGCGACGAAGAATACACTCATCCTCGGTGCGGACAACGGCAGCTACGACGCGACCATCGAGGGCGATATCTACGGTGCGAACGATACCGGCACGGGCACGGACAACACGCTCATTGTGCAGGCGGGCGACAGCTCGGACAACAAGAAACAGGTTGTGGTCAACAAGGTTCGCAATTTCGACACCTTCAAATTCGTCCTCCACAACAACACGCTCATCGGCAAGACAATGCTCCATATCAAGGGAGCGGGCGGTCTTGGCACAATCGTTAATTTTAAGAAGATCACGGTGGATGCTCAGAAGTTCAACATTGATCCAACGTGGATGGGTTCACATTCCCTCAGGCTCATTCAGAGTGCGGACGGGATGAACTTCTCGAACTACTCTGCGACGGATATCACAAAGACCTACTATCCGAACGATCCGTACGAAGCTTATCTGCATATCAACGGCAACGCGAGCACGACAACGGCTACGGGGACGGTCACAGGGCAGGATGTTCTGCTGACGGTCAACCGTCTGCGTGACGGTGATCGCCGCTATGACGGCACAGATGCCAAACTCGTGAGCGATGAGGTGTTCACAGGAATCTCTGCGATGGGCTATGATGTGGAGCGGAACAAGCTCCTCATCACGGGAACGCAGGCGGACGGCATCAAGACCTTTGCTGCGGCCGGTGTCACGACGGGCGAAAAGAAGGCGAACCTCACGAGCAACGCGCTCACCATCGATCGTGATGCTGCTCTGAGCATCCGTGATGTATACGGCGCCTATGCGAAGAACATTGCGAGCGACGGAGAGATGACGGACAACAGCGTCACCCTCCTGCACGGCAATCTCACGGGCAATATCTACGGCGCAAAGTCCGAGAGCAAGCTGAAGCTCTCATCCAACCGCGTTCAGGTGCTGAATGGTTCGGTCGTCGGCAATATCTACGGCGGCTATTCGGTCAGCGGTGACGTGGAAAAGAGCATTGTTGATCTCGGACGCGTTACCATCGGCAGCATTGCAAATAGCGGCAGCATGATCGGCGGCAATGTCTACGGCGGCTGGGGCAAGACGGCAAAGGACAACATTGTCACGCTGCGCGGTACGACCGTGAAGGGGCATGTCTACGGCGGCTGGCTTTCGACGGGATCGCCCGCGAACGACGGTCCCGCACCCCTTACGGACGGAAATACGCTGAATATCTATGATACGGGCACAACGGTGGGCTATTTCGATGGCTTCCAGAACCTCAACTTCTACCTCAGCCCGAAATCGGATATGCGTTTCTCGATGCTGACGCTGACCGATTTGTCGCATAAGGATATTCGGGGGATGACTCTTGGCATCGATATTGATGGGGACGGTGCACCGATTCATAACGGCGATATTGTCAGCCTCATCAAACTGCCCACGGATAAGAACCTCACGACGGATAACTTTGCCGGCAAGGCGTATAAGACGCAGAAAGGCGTTACACTGAACTATACGTTTGGTCTTGAGACACGCAATAGCGTCAACGCCTCGTCGGGCTATAAGAACGAGCTGATCGCACGCGTTAAGAGTGTGTCGGTTTCGCCTCAGGCGAAATCCCTCGTCGAGACGCAGTCGGCGGCTCTCGCCTTCCTCGCAAGCGGCTCCGACCTCATCGTCAATGTCGGTATTCCTGCGGCAGAGGCAGCGGCAGGACAGATTGCCGACATCGTGGACGCGCCGCTTGCGAACAGCAAGAACACCGACGCATCGAAGGCACCGCTTTCCATGCTCGGCAGCTATCAGCTCTTTGCCGCACAGAGCTACGGCAGCGCACGGATCAAGACAGGCTCGTACGTCGATGCGAAGGGCTGGAATCTCAACGTCGGCTTTGCACGTCGCAACGAGCTGTCGGACAGCTCGCTGACATTTGGCCCCTTCGTCGAGTACGGGCGCGGCTCGTATGACTCCTATCTGGATGATGGTACGCATGGCGACGGCAAGACAAGCTACCTCGGCTTCGGCGTCATGGCGAAGTCGGAGAATATGAGCGGCACCTACATTGAGGGAAGCCTCCGCGTCGGTAAGGCAAAGAGTGACTACAGCGGCACCGTCGAATCGCGCGGCACGGGCTATGATACCTCAAGCAATTACTTTGCGGGGCATCTTGGTATCGGTCAGAAGAGAGAGTTCCTGAGCGGCAACCAGTTTGAGACCTATGCAAAGTACTTCTATGCACATCAGGCGGGGATGAGCACGAAACTCTCGAGCGGTGAGACGTATGACTTCGGTGCGTCGAACTCGAGCCGCCTGCGCCTCGGCACGCGCTATACGATCAAAAACGGCTTCGATTCGGAACTCTACGCAGGACTTGCGTGGGAGTATGAATTTGACGGCAAGAGCACGGCGAGCTATCAGGGCTTTGGGCTGCCGGGTACGAGCCTCAAGGGAGGCACGACACTCTTCGAGCTTGGCTACCGCTTCGCTCCGGCGGACAGCACCGTCAGCTATGGTCTGAATCTCATGGGATACACAGGCAAGCGCAAGGGTGTTACGGGCGGATTCAACATCGCCTGGGCATTCTAAGAAAAATACAATGCAATAGAGCATAAAATAAGGCGGCTGCTGTACAAAGCTAAAAACTTCGTGCAGCAGCCGCTGTCTTTGTGTTAGATAAATCGCTGCAAGCGCCCCTTCCACCGCTTACGCGGTTCCCCTCCCCCGTGGCGTACGGGGGAGGCTTGGAGGTTAACCCTATTAGCTTCCCATCCCGGTTACCGTTTCCCCTCCGCCTTTGCCATGAATTTGTCCACGGCGACGGCAAAGCGCGTGTGTGTGCCCGTGCCGATCTCCTCGCGCTCGTCGTACGCCGTCACCTTGAGTGAGATTGCACGCCCGTCCACTGTCGTTACCTCGGCGATGGCACGGACAGTGAGTCCCGTCGGCGTTGCCGCACGATGTTTGATATGCAGCTCCGTGCCGACCGTTGTCCATCCCACGGGACACTCCTCTTGGCAGAGTTCCGCCGCTGCACGCTCCATCAGCGCCGCCATCGCGGGCGTTGCGTACACGGCGAGCGAGCCGCTGCCGATGGTTACCGCCGTATTCACGTCCGTTACCGTGTCCACTGCCTCATGGGTCATGCCGACGGCGATCTTGCTTGTAAAGTCCATGTAAATTCTCCTTTGTGTGTCAATCAATCCTCTCTCACCAGTGCCTTTCCCTATTATAAGCCCAGCGCGCATCACTGTCCAGAGGTGCTTCTTGGATCGCTCCCTGTTCTGTATACAGAATTATTTTCATTGGGCAGTTGCGTGTGTGGGAGAATCGTTCTATAATAAGGACGCCCACAGGGGCAGTATATAAAAGAGGTGATACGAGTGAGTGATACGTACAGTGTCGCCATCAGCTATGGCGACGT
>ERZ773022.2443-NODE-2443-length-11177-cov-6.967092_pt1 | contig 11177 bp, 8 predicted proteins | sample MGYA00580839_ERZ773022 | MGnify/ENA primary metagenome ERZ773022 (study PRJEB29015, sample SAMEA2738020) | human oral metagenome | biome: human oral; feature: human-associated habitat; material: dental | place: China | collected 2044 ... | reverse complement strand
GGGCTGGGACGTTTCACGTGAAACGTCCCAGCCCGAGAGCGAACGGGCGCGGGGCAGGGGGACTGGAGCCCGGACTGTTCCTCGAGGACGACGGCGCGAGTAGCGCAGGCGGCCGGCGTCGCGCTTTGTCTTCGCTCTGCCCTGGACCGCTGGGCCGGCCTCGGGTAGTGACACCTGGCAGGCCAGGGATCTCATTGCCCTGCTCGTATGGATGCTCGCGAGCCTGGCGATCTGCGCGGGCACTGTATCGTGGCGGTGGCGCCCGTTACGCGGCCTCCCGTGTGCGGTATGCGGGTACGGGGCTCGCATACCGTGCACAGAGCTCCATGCGGTTCCCGGAGGGCAGCATGCACCATCGCCAAGCCGGGGAAGTGACACCCGCCCTCGGGGTCAGCAGGCGTTTCGGTCTACCATGGGCGGCGGGCTCTTCCTGTACGAGGCTGGCTGACTGAGCACCACCAGTCCTGACAGCCTGATCCCGCCGCCCCCACTGCGTCTACAACGTCATAATGGCCCGCAAGGCCTAGTCCTTACTGATGATCGTGCTCTGCTCGGGGCAGGCACGGGCACGACTTTTACCGGACCAGCGCGTACTCCGCTCCCGCTCGCGAAGCTCCACGAATCGCAAAGGAAGCCCGCGAGCTGTACTGAGATCAGGGCCGGACATGGCCTGAATGTGCAGGTGGGGCTGCGTCGACTTCCCGGAGTCTCCACACGCCCCGATCCGGTCGCCGACCCTGACCCGGTCTCCCTGAGCGACGCTCAGCGATCCCAGCTTGAGGTGCATCAGGCCAACAAAATGCTCAGTGTCCCGGTCGCGAATGATCACGTGGTTACCCGTGATCGCCCCGATTCCCTGCCGGATGCGCCGGCCCTGCGTGAGGCTGTAGGGAATCAGGGCCAGCAACGAACGACGCGCGACATGGTCCGGCTCTCCGCCACGGGTCGCTATGACCTGTCCGTCGACCGGTGCCGACAGCGGGCTGCCGAACGCGTAGAACAGTTCCGGGGGTTCGACGCCGAAAATGGTCGCCAGCCCACAGGTGGGGGCGGTGCGGTCGCGCTCGTCGACCGCCATGAAGTCGAGAGCGTAAGTGGTGGCGAAGAGATCCGACCCATGGCTTGGGATCTGCCGCGAGGGACTCACCTCGGTCAGCCACGTACCGCCGAAGGGCAGGCGTGCGACGACGAAGCCGTCCGGGGTTTGTAGTGATGTGCGGGAGCTGGCCACTATCCATCCTTTTCAAGGCCGACGGCGGGGCCGGCCCTGTCCACGTGAATCACCCCGCGACCTCGCTCCAACAAGCGATGGGCCCGGCAGAAGCGGAGAGGCCCGGGGCTCCCATCGCGCTGCCTGTGCAGTGCGGGTTCGGCTGTGGACTTCTGTGCGCCGAACGCCATAGCGGCACGGTCGCTGAGCGCTCTGACGCCTTCATGTCACCTTCTTGGAGTTGTCGCCGATGTCTTGAGACGCTGCATCTCTCTCGAAATCTCACTGTGTGAGGGCGCCGAGCAGCACCACCGTTGGGTAATGAAATCTTTTACATGAGTCTCTCTGCGTTCAAGAGGAACACATCTGTCGTCACGGGCGCCCGCTCTGAGACAACGGCGAACCGCGTCATGGCCGGCCGGTCATGCCCGTGCTGCGCATAACCTCCTGTTCAAGGCCAACACCGGCACTCGTCGTGCTCGCCGACGTCCGGCGGACCGCTGCTGTCAGCCGGGGACCACCTCGGCGTTGTCCGTCTGGAGCGCGCTCGGGCGGATCCTCCGGAGCTGTACGGCCCGGCCACCAGCATCCCTCCACCAGATCAGTACCGCCCCGACGAGTCGCTCACCTCACTCAGCTGGTCATTATGTGCCCGCGCAGGCTCCGCCATATCGTTCGACACAGCAAACCTTCACCCCGCCCAATGCGGCATCGGAGGGGAGCCGGAGCCCGCTGCGCCTCACGTTCCCACACAGCGGATCGCGCTGAGACGATTCGCTAACTGGTTGCAAACGAACCGGTCGAGGCGTTTCACGTGAAACGGGGACCTGATAGCCCAGCCTCAGCGAGCACCTTCGAGGTATTGGCTATACACCCCATCTGTCGAGGCGTGAAAGCACCTCGGTGCTCGATGCATGCCGAGCCGTCCAAGAACAGGGTGCACTGTGCAGACGGTGCCCCCTGAGGCGGCGGGGTCTACAGCGGCGACCACCCGATCAGTCGTACCGGTTATTGGCATTGCCACGGGCACGGAGAAAGAGACATCCCTCGCCGCAGCCACCCGATCTTCTTCGTCCTAGTCCCCGAAGCCGAGGTGATGCCCACTGGGGAGGGGAGCGCGGCCGTGCCGCTCCACACCTCGCTGCACGAGTCTGCGCCACCACGTGCCACCATCGCCTCCAGGACCGCCCGTCATCCGTCGTCATGTCGATCCCATGCTCAGGACTGGTACATCCAGTCGGCAGCAGCCGTATCCCGATGACAGGGACAGCTACTCGTCCCTGTCACTGGCGTCCTTGCGAGAGCACCCCTTCGGCATGACCTGTCTGACCTCCGTCCTGGGCCCTTTTCGCACGGACCATCTCCAGTTCCGCTGATCTCTATGGCCTGGGATCATCCAGGCCCATACTCCGGCGCCAGATCAGCACCGGCCTCCCGTCGTGCGCTGGTGCCCCGCCTGTTCATGGTCGAGAGTCATGCGACGGCATACGGCCAAGTTCAGTCACCCGCATTCTCTATCCACCTCTGTATGACTGAATGGTCTGGGCTGTTCCCCGCGCAGGCCATTAGACCATCCGCCTTCGAGAGCTCCCACGTGAAGGCCGCCAGTGCCGTCGTCGATGGGCGGCTACCCTGTTTCACGTGAAACGTGCGGCAGCGTATGTATGAATGCCGCCCTGTTTCGGCCTGCCGACGATATGCGCTCCATGCAACTGCGGGCGATGGTGGACCGCGAGGGTGCCTGTCGGCTACCGCCCCGGGGCAGGACCCACCACACGCTCCAGGCGCCGGGCTCCTTGCCCTGGGCCTCCAGGTCCCTGCGGATCCGCGTGATAGCAGCGTCGGTGTCTGCGCCCCACCTGCGCACCGGCGTCCTGGGAGCCCTGGAGGCCGCTGCCAGGGCCCGCGCCTGTCCCTGCTCGTCAGCCACACGACGGACCCGGTAGCACGACGCCCTCGAAATCTCCCCACCCGCCAGCAGAACCCCGAGACGCTCTCACCACTGACACCAGGACTGAACCCGACAGTCTCCACACGCCGACCAGGCGACAGCCCATTCCCCATGCCACCACCGTCACCGACGCCACGACACCCGAGTGCCTCAAGTCTCCTGAGACACCACAGACGGCGACACCACGACATTGATCCAGCATGCACCAGGCCTTCAGGTCCTCGTCGCGATACCGCTGCGCCCGTTCGGTTTCACGTGAAACCGAACGTACCCGACGTAGGCTCCCGCACACTCTGGTCACCGGCTCCTGAGGAGGAATGCACAACGGAGTAGAGGCCGCGTCCTGAGCCGGGAACTGCAGACACCGAACCATACGCCCAGAAGACCGATGAATCGAACCGCTCCCATGCTACTCGATAGGACATACCCCTCAGCAGAGAGTTTCGACCGGCACCAGGATGTCCACCAGAGCTGTCACTATCGACCCGTTCCGCAGAAACACTGTCCGCCTCGGTGCGCCTTTCTGGGCCGGACAGCGCGCTATGTTTCACGTGAAACTCACCCCGCCCTGGGACCGGCGAAGCGTACATGACTAGTCGCCATGGAGTCCCGTGGCGACAGCCGTTCTTCTTCGACACCTGAGGCCGGTGATCTGTCCGAGGAGAGTCCGTCACTGCGCTGTTGAGCGCTCCCGCAAGCGCTCTCGGTCGCCCGTAGCGGGGGTGGGTGCTGGCGGCAGGCCACCGTATGAGTGGCACCTCCGACTCCTGTGAGAGGACGCGCGGCGGAAGCAGTATCGACGACTCTTCCGAATGCTCTGCGTTTCCTTTTCCGCAGGAGGTCGCTACAGCAGAGGCCCCTGTACCTGAGGCAATGCTGCCCACGCCATGCTCCCACGACCCGTTTAAAGCGCACCACGGGGTTCTTGTCGCTCCCCATGTGCGAGCAGGCAGCCCTCGACGCCGATGCCAGTCTGTCAGGGCGGCTCTTGGCGCAGCGGAATCCGCAACACGTGTACTGCGCCTGTCCTCGAGCAGGACGGCGGTCGACATATGTTCTCGCGCGTCTCGCTCAGTGTCAGGAAGCTAGCGGCAGCATTCCTCCCCTTCCTCCGCAGCTGTCCAGAAGGAGCGAATGAGAGGCCATCGTAGTCCAATCCTGTCAATCGTCCCGGTCCGCGCAGCACGCCACCTCGCACACGTCCGCGGCAGAGACTGAATCTGTTTCACGTGAAACACATGTCCTCAACCAGCTTCTTCTGGAGAAGAGCACGCCCCTCGTCGCCGGGGCGTGATCGGAATCCATCGCGATCAGCAGGCCATGTGCCTACGGGCGCCAACCGTATTCGATTGGTTCCACGACCATCATGTACGCCTCAACCCACTGCTTGCCGGACTCAGACCTGCGCAATACGCCAAGTGGTGTGCCCCTTGTCTGCCGGCTCTCCGCGCACTGGTCATCGAAGCGTTCCCAGCACTCCTCTACCGCCCGCCGGATCCGGTGGCCGACCGCCGCTCATCTTCCAGGGTAGCCCGCAGCCTTATGTGCCGAGCAGTTGCTCCGGACAAGACATGGTCTGAGCAGCCCCCTGCTTCTGCCTCGGCGGCTGTCGTCACTTCCATATCGCAGCAGTCATTCAACTCGACTCAGTTGCGCTGAGACTCACGTGACTCGAAGCTGCACTCGCGCCCGGGCCGTGTTTCACGTGAAACCTCTGCATTGCTTCCCCCAGGAAAACGACTCCTTCCTCGCGCCTTGGTCCTGTGCATTAGGACTCCGGACGCCCTGGAGTCACATGACTCGGGTCGCGAGATCTGGGGCGCCTTGTTGCCAAGTTGCGGCACAACTGGACCGTCCGAACGGCCATGATCCTGCCTTTCCGTCGCATATCGTGAATGCGGAACCATGGTGACGACCCCGCCTAGGACCCCATGCAGTCCACCCCTCTCACCGGCCTCCAGTTGCAGGGTGAGACATGCTCACAGGCAGGTCGCCGCCCGCAGCGACACCAACCGTTGCCGGAGCCTCTGAACATCTGCGGACCGCACGCGAACAATGGACCGTGTTTCACGTGAAACACCGATACCCGCGGACAACCTGCCATCACGCAGCCAACGGCAAGGGTGTCACGAGATTCCGCAGGACCTGCGGTCGCCCCTCTCCTCCGCGACCGACTGACTGACGACAAGACACAACGCATCTTCAGTCTCTCAGACTGTTCAGTCCGCCCGCACCGCCGAGTCGCGGAGTCGTGAGGTCGCCCCCACCCAAGGCCGCCCAGTGCCTCCTGGAGTCCGGACCACTCCCGCTCTAAGACCGCCGGACGTCTCAGAGGTGCGCAAGGGTCATATGCTCCCAACCGGCAGCGCAACCGGCCTCGAAGTCGATTGTCTGGCGTTCGACATGGAGGTCTGTGCTATTCAAATTCGCTCCCTGTCATTCAAGCAATGGCGCGCGCTGCGCGACGCACGAGACTCTACGTGTCCACAGCATCGAACACTGGTGGACACCGGTCCCGCTAACGGATTACTCCTACCGCTGTTGGTCCCTGTCGCGAACCACATGGGGAAGACATGCCCCCAGACCGGTCTCGGAGACCGGAGACGACGACCATGTTTCACGTGAAACCGCTGCATCGCCGCTCAATCGAAACCGATGACCCGATGCCTTACCATTACCATGCGCAAGGAGAGCAGCGGCTTCCAGCCCTGGTCGAGCCGATTCCCCGACCATCTCACAATGCACGGGGAACAGGCGCCACACCGCCGTCAGTCAACGCCCTATTGCCGACGTGGAACCAGGGCCACCCTCCTGTGACCGACAGTGCGACTGTCATCGTGTGCACGGACGGGCAGCCCTCCAGGCCAGCAAGAGCCATCGGACACTGCTTCCGACGCCCTCCGCAGGCGGGCCCCACGACCGGATGCGAGCCCACTGACGCATCTCTGCTCTCTCACCTCCGACAGACGGAAAACGCAGAGACATACTTCGGAGGACCCCCGGTAGTCCGGGTAGACCGAACCGCCTTCTCATCCCGGCAGGCCTCAGGCTGACTCTTCTAGAACTGCTGGACTGCTTTCACAGAGCCCATGCTCCGCATCGGCCCCAGCAGGAACAGTTCCACGCGGGTCGACTATGAACTCGACGGCGACCCCCGAGCAGCACCGACATGAGCGGGTCGCCACGACCCGGGGCTCGGCCGCCAGCCAGGGCCGCAGACCACTCTTCTTCCGCCGGCCACTGCGACCGAGCACGCTCATCAACAGCACCGCCACGGCCTGGCCTCGACGGCGCACCACATGGAGCTGCAACCGGCCGGGGCCAGGAGAGCAGCGTCGTGCCCGGGCGGCAGGCAAAGCTGCCCCCCAAGATCTGACGCAGTCCCGCACACGAGTCTCCCTGCTGCGAAAGCGGGCACAGGCCGCACAGCCAGTCCCAGCCGGACTGATGCGGCGCGGATTCGGGCGGACAGAACCCAGCGCCGGCGAGAAGGCGCAGACCACTCGAAATGAACCGAGCATATGCGCACGGGCATCCGCCCGTCGAATGTCCCACCGGAAAGCCGCTTCCCGCCCTCACAGCGCCACGCCGCGTCGCACGCCACGTGCACGCCAGGTGCATGCCACGTGCGCTGCACAGAAATGAGCATGCGTAACGGCTACTCCTCTACCGCTTATCGAGTGCGCTCCACCACGCCAACTTATGTGCTCAGCGCACACAACCGCACTGCACCCCCGGCCCACGTCCCCGATCGACACGACTCGCATCACCACGTCGTGCAGCCCCAGTGCAAGCATGAGGAGTGCACTCGCGAAAAGCCCACTCACGTGGAGCCCTCGCGGCACCGCGGCCCGACCGGCCGCGCTCAGTCCTCGTCCAGAGAGGTCCCCGGAGCGAGTGCGGTGACAATGCGCGCCAAATCGTCGTCACCGGCGAACTCGATTGTGATTCGCCCCTTCTTGGCCCCACGGGTCACCTTGACACGGGTGTCGAAAGCATCCGAGAGCCGCGTCGACAGGGCCGGAAGAGTCGCCGACCGCGTCCGAAGTGGCCTGGTACGCCGCGCATCGGGCTCGTCGTGCAGCGCCACGAGCTCCTCCGTCGCCCGCACCGAGAGCCCCTCGGCCACAATGCGCTGAGCCAGACGTTCCATGGCCGCAGCGTCGGGAAGCCCCAGCAGGGACCGGGCGTGCCCGGCGGACAGCACTCCGGCGGCGAGTCGTCGCTGCACAAGAGGCGGCAGCTTCATGAGACGCAGCGTATTCGAGATCTGCGAGCGTGAGCGCGCGATCCGCTGCGAGAGCTCCGCATGCGTGCAGTTGAAGTCCTCGAGAAGCTGCTGATAGGCGGCCGCCTCCTCCAACGGGTTGAGCTGAACGCGGTGCAGGTTCTCCAGAAGCGCGTCCCGCAGCAGCTCTTCATCTGCCGCGTAACGGACGACGGCGGGGATCGTCTCGAGCCCGGCCTCCTTGGCCGCCCGAAGGCGCCGCTCGCCCATGATCAGCTCGTAGCCGGCGTCGCCGTCACTGCCCTCGCGCCGGCGCACGACGATGGGCTGGAGCAGGCCGACCTCCTTGATCGAGGCGGCGAGCTCGGAGATGTCGTCCTCGTCGAAGACCTGCCGGGGCTGGTGCGGGTTGGCGGTGATCGCGTCCACAGGCAAGTCCGCGAAGGTCGCCCCCGGGACCGGAACGAGCGTCTGCTGCTCTCCGTCGTCGGCCTCGGCGGCCCCGTCGGCTGTCTTCGCGGCCTCCGGCTCCTTCTTCTCCACGACGGCGGAGGCGGCAGCCGTTCGAGACCCACCCGGGTGGGCCGCGGGCTCCTCGGCGGGCTCGCTCGCCGATGTTTCACGTGAAACTCCCCCGGCCGCACGGTTGCGCTTCGTCCTCGACGCGGTCCTCTTCTCCGCGCCGTCGGACTGCGAGCTCCCGGCCGTGGCCCGCCGCCCCGTCCCCCTCGACGTCGATCTTCTCGTTCTCCTTGGAGGCGCCAGGAGCGTCGCCGCGATATCGTCCGACGTGCGCCGAGCATCTCCGCCCCTGGACTCCTCGTTGGTCTCACCGCCTGTGGGCGTCGTGGCGCTCTCCGCGGAGGGCTCGTCCCGCGACTCGGGAAAGAAGACGTCCGTGGGACGCGCCGACGGCGTCTCCGTCTGCGTCTCAGGGATAAGGGCCTGAAGTCCCCGTCCAAGCCCGCGCCTCTTCTGCGCCATTGTCACGCCTCCTGTGCGTCGTCTGCGTCGTCTGCGTTATCCGTGTCATCTGCGTCATTGCGGCTGACTGCTGTTGAGCTCTCCCAGCCCGCCACCCCGCGCTGAGCGATCTCCTGCGCGAGCTGCTTGTAGGCCACCGCGCCCGAGCAGCGCGGGTCCCAGAAGACCACGGGTGCGCCGAAGGACGGGGCCTCCGCCACGCGCACCGACCGCGGGATGCGGGTGTGAAGCGCCGCGTTGGGGAAATAGGTCCGAACCTCTTCCTCAACGTCTCGAGCCAGGGTCGTGCGCTTGTCGAACATGGTCAGAGCAATCATGGACACGGTGAGCGCAGGATTGTGAATCCGCGCAATGCGGTCGACCGACCGTGTGAGCAGTGCCAGCCCCTCCAGGGCGTAGTACTCGGCCTGCATGGGAATAAGAACCTCCCCCGCCGCGACAAAGGCATTGATTGTCATCAGCCCCAGGCTCGGCGGGCAGTCGATGAGCACATAGTCCAGGCGGGGCAGGCCACCGGACTCCCGGCTCCTCAGGTACTCCTGCAGTGCGTGGTGCAGACGCGACTCGCGTTCCGGAGTGCTGATGAGCTCGATCTCGATCGCCGCCACGTCAATCGTCGCCGGGACGCACAGCAGGGTCTCTGAGAAGTGCGTCGCCACCACCACCTCGTCGATCCGAGTCCCATCGACAAGAACGTCATAGATGGACACCTGGTCATCATCGTGCGCCACGCCGAGCGCCGTCGACGCGTTGCCCTGGGAATCGGCATCGATCACCATCACGTGAAGTCCGGCCTCCGCCAGTGCCGCCGCAACATTGACCGTCGTCGAGGTCTTGCCGACCCCGCCCTTCTGATTGGCAATGGCGATAATACGAGTCTGATCCGGATGCGGGAAGCGCACTCCAGCGAACTCCTCCAGCGCCGAGTGGTCGGCACGCAGCTGCTCGAAGATAGACGATCCCGACAAAACTGTTCTCCTCGGACGACATCCCGGACCGTGTTCACGGCTCGGACGCCTCAGTCTACGTGAGCCGGACGACGTCGACGACGAGCCCCGCCGCATACGTCGCGCATCAACAGGGCCTCGTTGAATCGTGACCCCACATCGCGCCGCCGGGCCCATGGCTCAGTCGCCGTCCGGGACCCCCTCGCACCGGGACGCACCTCACCGTCTGGGACGACGCACCTCAACGATTCTCGTGACCTCCTCACCCGGCGTCACAACCTCGTGGATAATCGCCGGCTTCAACCTGGCCTTCTTCACGACGTACTTCGCGGCCTCAACCTCCGCCTCCGCCTTGGCTCCCTTGAGCGCCAGCAGCCTGCCCCCCTGTCGGAGCAGCGGCGCCGTCATCCGCACCAGCTTGGTCAGATTCGCGACGGCACGGGCGGTCACGGCGTCGAACCGGTCCCGGACCTCCTCGGCACGGGCCCGGCGCAGGGTGACATTGTCCAGATCGAGCTCACTGACAACGTATGTGAGCCAGTCGACTCGTCGCTCCATCGTTTCTATAAGTGTTACTTCTAGATCTGGCCGCAGAAGCGCCACCACGACTCCGGGAAGACCGGCACCGGACCCGATGTCGGCCACCGTCCCCCGAGCCGGCAGGAAGGGCACCAGCGCAGCAGAGTTGACAATGTGGCGCGTCCACAGCCGGGGCAGCTCCCGCGGCCCGACCAGCCCTCGCAGCTCGCCCTCGGCGACGAGCATCTCGGCGAAGCGTTCCGCGCCGGCAAAAGCGAGCCCGAACAGCTCGCGCATCTCCTCCGTGGGCCGCTCCACCTCGACTGCGCCCTCGACCGGGCTGCTGCTCTGCCGCCCGTCACTCACGTCCCGTTCCATCTCAGTCCTGCTCGGGCGTCTCGGTCCCGTCGTCGAAGGACGACTCCTCGTCGTCGGACTCGTCGACGTCCTCCTCGGCCGGCATGACGACGACATGGCGGTGCGGCTCGGTCCCCTCGGACTCGGAGAACAGGCCCTCGGCGGCGACGACGTCGTGGCAGACCTTGCGCTCGAAGGGGTTCATGGCCTCCAGCGACACGGTCTCACCGGTGGCCAGGACCCGCTTGACGGCCTCCTGCGCGATCTTCGTCAGCTCGTTGCGCCGTGCAGCGCGATAGCCGTTGATGTCGAGCATGAGACGCGAGCGGTTACCAGTGCGCGCCTGCACCGCCAGGCGGGTCAGCTCCTGGACGGCCTCGAGCACCTCGCCGTCGCGCCCCACCAGGTCGGCGAGCTCGCGCGCGTCGCCCTCCTCAGAGGCGACCACCGCAATGGAGGCGCGCCCATGATCGATGTCAATATCAATGTCTCCGCCGAGGTCAGCGATGTCAAGGAGCTCCTCAAGGTAGTCGGCGCCGACCTCGCCCTCCTCCTCGAGGCGCTTGACGGTGTTGGACGGGGCGGTGTTGTCGCTCATTGTGAGTCCGTTCTCCTCAAATCTCAGAGCCGCGGGTCAGCTCCGGCGCTTCCTGTTCTGGGCCTTGCGCCGCTGGGCGGCGCGCTTTCGCTCACGCGCGCGCTTCTCATACCGGCGGCGCGCGATCTCCTCATCCGTCAGGCCACCCGGCCTGCGGGACGACGAGCCGCCGGTGACGGCGTCGTCCTCATTGACCGCACTGACGCTCTCGCTCTTCCCCCCCGAGCCCGACGTCGCGCGTCCGGACCCCTTCTTCTGGCGGTCCTTGCGCACCGGCTGAACCCGCTGGCCGCCGACCTGGGCGGTTCCCTCCGCCTCGGCCTTGGCCCGCTCCTCCTCCTCGAGGGAGGGCAGGCCCTTGCGCGCGCGCTTGGCGTTCTCAC
>ERZ773022.2442-NODE-2442-length-11180-cov-8.839551_pt1 | contig 11180 bp, 10 predicted proteins | sample MGYA00580839_ERZ773022 | MGnify/ENA primary metagenome ERZ773022 (study PRJEB29015, sample SAMEA2738020) | human oral metagenome | biome: human oral; feature: human-associated habitat; material: dental | place: China | collected 2044 ... | reverse complement strand
ACTGGATGGACTGCGCCGTCCCGTACTTGTTGCCCATGATCTCCTTTGTGTTGAAGAAGTAAATGCGCTGATCCTTCGGCGCGTCGCCGCCGAACGTGAAACGCTTGCCGATGTTCTTCAGCACTGCTTTGAGATCATTCGCGAGATCGCCGCCGAAGACCGTCGGCTCGGTCGAGCTGTCGTAGGTGAACGCGCCGGGCTCAGCACAGATCTCGACGACCTTGCCCTGCTCGACGATGATCATGCACTGCCCCTCGTTGACCGCGATGACGGAGCCGTTCGTGATGATGTTGTCCGTCGCGCTCGTATTGGAGCTGCGGCCGCTGACGCGCTTCTGCCCCTTTGCAACGAGCGAATCCTTGTCAAGGCTGTCGCAGTAGAAATACTCTTTCCACTGGTCGGCGAGCACGCCGCCGACAGAGCCAACTGCTGCTTGGATGAGTCCCATGCTTCTTCCTCCTTTGGATGAATAAACGTGAGTGTTCTGAAAGTTCTCCTATATTGTAACACAATACAAAAAAAATGGATACTGTCATAAATGACAGGTCGAGCAAAAAAAATTAGAAAATGATACAAAAAGATACTGCACGAAGCCCGCAATACCTTCGTGCAGCACCTCTATTGACCGCTGTCCGTATAGCCCTTTTCCGTCGCCTCGACGGCAAGCCCGACGACACTCTTGTAGCCCGTCTTGGCGAGCATATTGCCGACGTGGAAGTTCACCGTGCGCTTCGTGATCCCAAGGGCATTGGCAATCTCCTCATAGCTCATATTGCTGCAGATGCAGCGCAGGATGTCGAGCTCTCGTTTGGTCAGCGGGGTTTCGGTGTCGCCGAAGGTAGAGTCGGTGCATACGTTCGGATAGATGTGTGCGCCCTCCATTGTCGCGCGGATACAGGCGGCGAACTCCTCGCCCGACGCCTCCTTGTAGATGAAGCTGTCCGCGCCCGCGTCCTTTGCGCGTGTGAGAAAGGCGACTTCCTGCATCCCCGTCATGAGGACAACGCGCAGCTGCGGGAAGCGCTCCTTGAGGTGGGCGCAGATCTGTATGCCGCTCGTGCGCCCCTCCATGCAGATATCCATGAGCACGAGGTCGGGTGCAAGACGCGCACACGCCTCCTCCGCCAGCTCCGAGAGAATACAGCTGCCGACCACCTCCATATCGTCGAGGGGCGCGAGAATCCGAACCAGTCCGTCGAGCAGGATCTTTTGGTCGTCCACGAGCAAAATCTTAATCATTGGCGCTTCTCCCCTATCCGTGCCTCAATTTCAAAATGCGGTGCCTGCGTGATCAGGAGGCGGCCGCCGAGCTCGTTCACGCGCCGCATCATGCCCGAAAGACCGCCGCCGAGGTGCAGCTCCCTGCAGCCGATGCCGTTGTCGCGGATGCGCAGCTGCCGCTCGCCGAGGGTGATCGTGACCGCGTTCGCACGTCCGTGGCACACCGCGTTGCTGAGTGCCTCGCGGATGATGGCGGCAAAGGCGCGGGCGCGGCGCAGATTGCGCGGCAGCTCACCCGTGCGGATGAGACGGATGCCAAGACGCGTGTAGGTATCTGTCATATCGGCGAGCAGGGTGGCGGGGTGCGGCTCCTGCGAGAGCGGCACCGCCTCCAAGAGGCTGTCGATGCGCACAATCGTGTCGAGTGCGTCTTTCGGCGCGGGGCTTGCGAGCAGCTGTTGGAGCATACTGATCCGCTGTCCGAGAACATCGTGCACGCGCGAGGTGATCTCCTGCAGCGTGCGGTGCCGCTCCGTCTCTTCGAGCGTTGCGAGCAGCTCCTTCTGCGCGTCGACCATGTCGGCGAGTGCCGCGTTCTTTGCCTCAAGTTCCTGCGAAACGGCATCAAACTCCGTGACACAGCCTGCCGTCAGCTGCCAGCCATCCAATCCACTGGTCAGATGCGTGCGCTGCACGAGCCACGTATCCCCTTGTGCAAAGCGGAAGAGAAAGGCATCCCTGCGTGCGTGCTTCTCCGCGACGGCGGGCGCGTCAAATGCCGTGAGTGCAGCCCAGAACTCCTCCGCGCTGCGGTACTGGCGCCCGAGGAGCCGCTCCATGAACTGCAGCATGGCGATGTTGACAAGTGCGGCGGCGTGCCCCGTACGTCCGAAGAGGATTCCCTCGGGCAGGAGATCCAGCCCCGCACGGATGGAGGCAATCGTCACATCATGCGTGCTGCGTGCCCGCATGGCGAGCAGCATGAGCCGTACGCCGAGCAGCGCGAGGATGAGAATGGCACTCAGCGGAAGGAAGGCATCCATCGGAGGCAGTGTGCACAGCCCCGCAAACGCGAGCAGAAGCCCGGGGAGCAGCCTGCGCTCGCAGGAGGAGGTGAGTCCAACGGTGAGCGCAAGCAGCCCCGCCGCATAACGCTGCGGCGCAAGCCAGCCGTCCGGCGACAGCTCCATGAGAAAGAGCTTCCAGCCGCCGCCGAGCAGCAGAACCACAAGGAGGCTGACGGCGAGTGCCGCCGCCTCGGGCAGCAGGTAGAGGATCCGGCGGCGCGGGAGACGTGCGGCGGCATAACAGAACACGGCACTCTGGGCGATGAGGACGAGACTCGCGAGGAGGACGAGCGCGACAATCTCCCCATAGCCGTATGCGGTCAGGCGTTCCATGGCGCAGCCCCCCGATCTCTCGCGTCTTTTGCCGCAGCGCTGCCGTCCCGTTCCTCCGCCCCTGCGGCGATGGGGAATACGGTCAGCATCAGGGCATAGCCGCGATCCTCTGTCATGACGGCGGCGTGTTCCTCCTGCCATGCCGCCGCCCACGGGGCGATCCACGGCGCGGGTTCGAGCAGAAAGGACACATGTTCCTCCGTGAAGCGGCAGAACACACTCTCCGTCCCCTCTGCAGCGGCGCACCGCAGGAGTTCTGCGAACGCGTCGAAGAGGGCGAGTGCCGCCTGTGCGCGCAGCGACTCCGGCTGCATCCACTCCACGCCGACGCGCAGACCCAGCGGACGCAGGTAGGTACAGATCTCCGAGACCGCCATCGCGAGCTCGTCCGTGCGGATGCGTCCGTCCTCCTGCCCCTTGAGAAAGAGCACGCAGCGCTTCTTGAGATAGGAGGAGAGCAGGTTCAGCCGACGGAGGAGCTGCGTGACCTCCCCCTTGTCCTCCGTCGCCATCAGCTGCTCGCGAAACCGGCGCAGGAGCGGGCGCTTGGCGGCAAGAATCGCCTCCAGTTCATCGGACAGCGCACGGCGGAGCGTCAGGGAGAGGAGGTTCTTTCGGATCCCGTGTTCCCTGCGCAGAAGCTCATGTGAGCGGTGCAGCGCATCGCGCGTAAGCGCGAGCCGCCGCTGCTGCTCGTGCAGGAGCGAGAGATCCTCCTGCCATAGAATGGCACCGCCGCGCAGCTCCATGCGCGCCGTATGCGTATCGCGTCCCTCTGCATCCCATCGTGCCGCCGAGGCAAAGACAATATCTCCTGCCGCATTCACCAGACGCATCGCGAGCTGTGCATTGGTAAAGAACGCCGCATGAAAGCGGTTCGACGGCATCAGCCCCGTGCGCAGACACAGCTCGCCCAACAGCAGGAAGAAGAGCGCCGTCACCGCCGTCAGCTCCGGCCACCGCACCCACGCCACATATTGATAGACGATGGAGTATGTGACAAAGCACGCGAACAGGAGAAAGGGAAGCGTCATTGCAGGGCGCAGCACCTGCTGCTGCTTTGCCTTTTCGAGGAGGAGAAGGAGCGCCGCGAAGATCTCGATGAACCAGATCGTCCAGTAGACGTATGTGCCCCACGCCAGATGCTCCGACCATTCCATCATCTCCGTGTCCCACGTGAAGTAGAAAAATTGATGATGCAGATCGTTGCAGAGAACGAGCACGGCGAGCAGCAGATTGATGCCGAAAACCGTCTTCAGCCACGGCGGCATCGTGCGCTCCAGCACGTCCTCATCCGAGCCCCACGCGATCCAGAGGAGCGCGACCGAGAGCCCCGCGCGGAACACGTAGAAGAGGTACCAGAGCATGCGCTCCAAGCTGCTGTCATGTACGAACGTGAGGATCTTTGCCATGCGCGTCAGCTCCCAGAGGAGCAGCATGGCGATGAGGAGGAGAACGGCGCGGCGCGCGCCGTGGTGACGGATGCGGCGGTGCAGACATGCGCCCCAGATGACCGTAAGCGGCAGCATCAGCACGAGAATGAGAAAACGCGCGTACTCCTCTGCAGGCGCGAGGTGAGGGCGCTCCATGATCTGTGCGTGATAGTGCGTATTCACCGCGCGGAGGACATGCGGGAAATCGGGCGGCATCGCGTGGACAGCTGTGCCAGACGGGGGGAGTGGCGGATACCCTGCGGCATCCAGCTCCTCAGGCAGCGTCTCTCGGAATGTGATGGGGCGGCGCGAGAGCAGACCCTTGGTCACGCTGCGCGTCCCCTCTGCGGGGACAACAATCTGCAGCGGTGCCCCGCGCCGGATCAGGTGTTCCGCCTCATGGTCAAAGAGAACGTAGACATCGTTCCTGTCCGCATTTGCCAGAATGCCCCACATCCTGCGGTGCGTCGCGTAAAAGCGCAGCCGCCCGTCCCGCCGCATCTGGGCAAGCCGTGCAAACGCCGTATCCGTATCGACAGAGAGTCCCCGTACGAGAGCCAGAAAGAAAATCTCGCGCTCCGGCGACCACTCGGGCAGTACGATCGTGACATCCTCCCTGAGATCCGCCCAGCGCCGCACGGGGGTGGGGGAGTCTGTATGTACGGCGAGCACAACCGTCGCTGTATAATGCGGGTACCAGTAGAGCTCCTCCGCCGCGCCGCGCAGGAACTGCTCCGCCTGAAAATCATAGACCTCGACCGCATCCGCGCGGCGATCCTGAAACAGTTCGAGCAGCCGCCGCGCGTATCCCTGCGCCTCCAGAGGCTCCACGGAGGCGCGGCGCAGAACATTCACATACGCCGTGCCGTAATTCTGATCGTATGCGACGGTGAGCGCGTCCGCCCGTGGGATATACAGGAGGAGTGCAAAGAGAGCAAACAGACCGGCGACGCAGAGGTGCAGCTGCCGCAGATGTCCCATTGCCTCACCTCCCGCAAATTATAGGAATCGCTGATAAAATGAAGTCCTGCAGATTGGCGTAGATTTTTTCGTCCGAACAAGGAGGCAAACCGGACGCATAGCCAAAGCTATGTGGAGGATTTGCCGACACAGTGCGGGCAAAAAAGATGCGCTAAGATGGTGCGGCTGAATTTATCAGTGCTTCCTATACTTCTATTGTATTATTTCGTCTGTCATACGTAAAAATCCTTGGGAAAAAAGTCCGATTAAAAGATAAAAATATGAATAGATATATGTTTTCTTGTGTATCGTAATCTTTCATGATAAAATGAGATAAAATCATGAATTGTTTCTGTCCATGCAATCAAAATGGAGGATATTGTGCGCCATCTTTATCTTCTTCCCCTTGCGCTTCTTTGCGCCCCCCTTTCCTGCGCCGCAACGGAGACGGAGACCGCTGCCGAAGAGAAAACCGCCGCGCGGGGCGAGACCGCAGACACCGCTCCCGATCCCGCAGCGGAGAAGCTGCCGCGCCTTGCTGTCTGGGGCGACTATCGCTGGCTCTACGGCAAGGCGCGCATGGAGCTGCCGTCCGCTGCGCAGCGGCGCGACGTATTCCTCTCTACGCGTCGCCTGCGCATTGCGCCGACGGTTCACGTTGGCGGCGGATGGAGCGTCAGCGGAATGCTTGAGGACATCCGCTACGACAAGGACACCATTGCGGGCGCACATCGGAGTGACCGGCATCTCTACCTCTCGCGCCTCTACGTCGAGCATGAGAACGGGCACGGAGTGCGCATTCACGCTGGTCGATTCATCTTCACCCCGATTGAGGGCAACGTCTTCGACAAGCGCGTCGAGGGCGTGCGTTGGCGTCATGGGGACAAGAGTGTCGGCATGACCTCCATCTTCTACGGGCGTACCGTTGCGCCGACGGGAAGCCAGCGGAAGCGCGGCGTCATCCTCGGCTACGAGCGGAACTGGACGAAGTGGATGGGCGGCGCATTCTACTACGATCTGCGCGCGGAATCCCCTGCCGTCACAATGGCAGAGGCGCGGAGAAATCCGCTCGCCATACAGAACGGCGTCGATCATCAGCGCGTCCTCGAACTCTTTGCGGGCTATCGGTTTGACCGATACCGCAGCCTTGCACTGGAGTATCTGCACGGGCGTGCACGCACCGATCTCGACCACCATGCGGATACGGGGCGTGGGCTTGTCGCAACACTCCGCCTCCGTCCCTCGCCCGATGTCGAGAAGGCGGGCGACTACGGCGCATGGATCGCGTACTATCACCAGCCGCGCGCGACCTTCCTCCATCACACGATGGACGGCGACCCTTCGTTCTTCGGACGCGCGGGCTTTCGCGGCTGGGGCGCGCGTGCCGACATCGTCCTCGCGCGCGGCGTTGCGCTCGCCGTCGAGGGGTACGACCTGCGCCCTGCCCGCTCCGCCACACCGCTCTTTATGGGGCGCACGTATGACGGCGCACGGCAGAGAGTCCTCGGAATGAGTTTGACGGCGTACTTTTGAAAAACAACAAAACAGGTCTTTGAAGCAAAATCTCGCTTTGAAGACCTGTTTTTTGTACGACGATGTCAGTTCATTGGATACGCTGCCGTAAAGAGGCGCGGTGCATCCTGCCGTGCAATCGTGAGGGTGAATGCACCCGCTGCGTAGGAGGCGAGCATGGAGTCCGGGTAGTAGATCACGAGACTCCCGTCCGCCGCCATGTACCAGCAGAACGACGAAAGCCCCTTCTCTGCCGGATGTTGTTCGAGAAGCACCTCCATGACACCGTGCGGGAAATCCCGCTCCACTGCTGCGGGATACTGCGTTTGGAATGCCGCTTCGAGTGCGGCGATCAGGAGCGTTCGGTTCGTGACGATCTCGTCGAGTGCGATCTGCCGTCCCGTTTTCCGATCAAAGGTATATGCATCGACATGGGCGATGGGATGTGCACCGCCCGCATAGGAGGAGCCCTCCATAAAGAATGAGATCATCTGGTCATCGACGCGCCCCCACTGCGAAATCGGCGTGATGTCGCTGTAATAGAAGGCGAGTTTTCCTCCCTCTGTACGCGCTTCCTCACTGTACGTGCGGATCGGGTTGTGCCATGCGCCCGTACCGATCTCCGCATTCCACGCATCGAATGCTTTTGCCAGCGGTGAGCTGTCATCATTCACAAGCCCAAGCTGAGGGTAGATGCTGCGGTAGACCTTGGTGTCGTCCTTGTCGTAGACCGTCAGGACATGATCCTCGACCGTGAGCCACGAGACAGGGGATTCCACGGAGCGTGACCAGTCCCGCGCCGCCCTGTCCTGCACTTCCTCCAGCGACTGCGGCGGCTGCGTGTGCTGCTCCGTCCGGTCATTCAGGTCACATTTTGCCGCCGCGAGAGGCGCACAGAGAAGGAGGGCGGACAGGAGGGCGGATAGAAACGTCTTGATGTGCATGGTCGTTCCTCCCTTCATGGGGTGATTTACTTCTCGTGCAGCCAGATGGAGCGGATACCGGGGCTGTGCTCGGCGCAGATGTAGAACGCGAGCTGTGCCGTCTCCCCGTCGTAGAAGTAGCCGCAGACGGGCGGCGCGTTGTTGCTGCACTTCGGCTTTGGCAGATAGCCGTAAGCCGCCTCGAGATCCTCTCGCGTGCTGTCCAGATGGATGCCGCGCGGCGTCTCGAAGCTCCGCGACTCCTCGGACGGCTTCACGTTGTACTCGTTTACATCGTTCACGCCAAGATGCACGCTGATGACGTGCCAGCCCCTGTCCGAGCTGCGGTACGTCACGCTGAGTGACGCGCCGTAGTCGATGACGTGCATGCCGACATCCTCGCCGTTCCACACGTCCACGCCGTCCGCGACGTGATTGCCTTTGCCGTAGAGCGCCTCGACCGCGGCACGCGTATCGCCGATACGGATGCCGCCGAGCGCCATATCCTCATCCGTGATTTCTGCCGCGCAGAGGGCGGCAGGGAGAAGAATGAGCGCGAGGATAGCGGCGCAGAGCAACGATTTGATCTTCATGGAAGACACTCCCCTCGTTTCTTACAGATCCATGCGGCAGAGCTTGTTCTGGAAGCTGTCGATGAAGTAGATGTGGTTCACGTCGTCGGTTGTGACGCAGGACGATCCGATATTCTTGTCATCCGTCGTTACCAGCTCGATGTCGCCGACGTATGTGCCATCCTTCTTTTGGAAAATGCGCATACAGCCGGGGAAGGTGTGAAGCGGCACCCCCTCCCGCCGAGTTTGTAGATCAGAGCGGCTTCCTTTGGCGCAGCGGGATCGCTGATAAAATGAAGTCTGTATCGGTGTTTCCCTAGGACTTACAGGTCGATGCGGTAGATCATTGGCTGATCCCCTCCGGCATCCGTGAAGTAGATGTGGTTTGCATCGTCCGCCGTCACGCCGCGGGGGTCAATCTTATGCTTTTCGAGCATCAGCTCGATGTCGCCGACATACTTGCCGTCCTTCTTGTTGAACAGGCGCAGATAGCCGCTGTAGAAGAAGACGACATAGTCTTTCGTCGCGATGGCGTGGCGCTCGCCCGCTTTGCGCTTTTCGGCACCGCTCGGGAGATCCGCGTTGCAGTCAAAGGTGCGGATTTTCTTGCCGTCCGGTCCGTACATGTGCAGCGGGAACGTCCATTTGTCGGAGCCGCCGTTTGTGGCCAGTGTTGAGATGTAGAAACCGTCCTTGTCCGCGCACACGAGGGACGCGTTGCTTTCCTTCGTGGCATCCTTCGCTTCGGAGAGCTTTCCAAACTCGTCCTTAGGCAGGACGACCTTCGGATCCTTCATGCCTTCCTTGGAGATCGCGCCGAACATCGTGTCGGAACTCGAGACGAAGTCACCGCATACATAGGCGTTCTTGTCACCGTAGATGGTGCAGATGGTACGAATTCCCTTCACGTCGAAGCTCGTTGCCGCCGTGCCGTCATAGCAGCCGATCTTTCCATTGGTGTCGAGGATGTAGTAGACGTTCGTGCCGTCCGAGGAGAGCGGCTCTTTTTTGATCTCGCCGAGATCCTCAACTCCGGTAATCGCGCCGTCTTTGAGACTCATCTTCTTGAGATGGTATTTCTCCTCCTTCTTCTCGAAGCTGATGCCGTAGATGGCGTCCTTTGTCACGGCGAGACTGCCGTGGGAGTCCACGAGTTGGGGGGTATCTGCCCCCTTGTACGCGTACATCGGCACTTCCTTGTCGCCGAGCTTCAGCTTCGTGACAGCCTCCTTCGGTGCAGCAGGGCCGTTGTCCGCCGACACTTCGTTGCCGGTGCATATGACGCCGCCGTCACCGCTGCCGCAGCCCGTGAAGACGGCGCCCGTAAAGATGGCGACGGCTGCCGCCATGATGAACGATTTCCATTTCTTCATGTAAACTCCTCCTTCATCATGATGTGAAAAGCACGATAATTTGGTTGATTCTATCTTAACATAGAAATGATGACTTGTGACCTGTCATTTGTGACAGGTTTTCAAAAAATTTGAAAAGTGTTTTCCAACCTATCATTTATGACGGTATGCTTTCCTCTACCTCTCGGTTATCATAAGAGAAATAAACTGCATGGTTTCATTTTGAGATTCTTCATCAGGATGTGCGGGCGGTGAAGGGAATCGGCTGCGCACGATGTGCTTGCTTTTTGGACAGGACAGCAAGCGGTGATGGGAACGAGAAAAGCGGCTGCTACACAAAGACAATTTTGACCTGACCCCCATGATGAACTCCCGCCGATAGCCGCCGGGGCGCACGAGCTCCTCGTCCTCGAATGTGTTGCTGCAGTAGCTGCACGTAAAGAAGTGCTGCGTTGACTCGCCCGTGAACTCCCCGCCGCAGAACGGACATACGAACGTCAGGCGGCAGACACCTGCGAATGCTGCCGTCGTCGTCTCGTCCCAGAGCGCGAGCTTGCCCGCGATACTGTTTTGGCGGTATTTTTGACTGAGAACCCGCTCATCGTGCGGGTCGACACCCATCATCACCTCGACGTGACCGAGCTTCATCGCTCCGTCAACGATCTGCACGGGCTTGTGACGGAACGTGATCGGCGATGTCCAAAAGACCTGCTCGTCTGTCCACGGAACCGACGTGCCGCAGAAGGCACAGACATACGCCGCCGCCTTTTGGTCGGAGTACATCGCCCCGCCGCAGCTGCGGCATTGTATCGCACGAACCTCCTCCGACATGAGATCACCTGCCTTTTGATGATAGGAATTTGGTATGCATCCTTTCACATATGGATGAAAAATGTGAGAATTCGATTGATTTCATCTTAGCATAAAGAGAAACGCTTGTGACCTGTCATAAATGACAGGTTCTTGGAAGATTTTTGAAATTTTTTTACTCGACCTGTTATTTATAACAGTACGGTTCCCTATCATTCTCGGATATAATAAGAGAAATGAACTGCGCAGTTTCATTTTCCGAGCTATCTGTGTTGATGTGAAAAGGAGATGATGTACGATGAAACGGGCGGCAAAGGTGATGGCGCTGGTCTTTACGCTGATGCTGGCAATGTCCTCTATGACATTTGCCATGTGGAGCGGAACGATCAGCCAGAGCGACTTCCAAAACCATGTGAAGGCGGGCAAGTTCGCGATCTTCGTCAAGGACGGCAGCTCGATCAAGATGTACGAGCCGAGCTCGCCGTCCTCTGCGGTCAGCGAGTTCAAGAGTGCGCTGCCGAGCGGCAGGCACACGGTCTACACGGGCAACATCGCTGTGCGGGACTACCTCGAGGAGTATGGCTACTACGACTACTACCATCAGGGTGTGGACATCGGTGGAGGAGCGCGTGCCTACGAGTTTACCGCGTGGGAGAAGATGTGAGTAAAGCCGTAAGCATGCGAGCGTAACGCGGGGCTGTACGTCGAAGCTGAAACGTTTCGACGTGCAGCCCTATCTTGATGTGGCGCGGCATGGGGCGAAAATTTTTGAAAAATGCACGACAATAAGCAGGAATACGATGAGGGGATAACGAAGCTCTACCAATCATAAATTTGCTTTGATAAGGGGGGGATGAGATGAAGAAGCTGCTGCTTTTGTGCATGGCGTTTGCACTGCTTGCACTTGCGGGCGGCTGCGGCGGGGAACGTGCCGATGAGGCGCACGGGGCGCAGCTCGTCTATGCCACAAAGGACTACGAGGAGATCAATGTACTGG
>ERZ773022.2439-NODE-2439-length-11191-cov-4.980603_pt1 | contig 11191 bp, 11 predicted proteins | sample MGYA00580839_ERZ773022 | MGnify/ENA primary metagenome ERZ773022 (study PRJEB29015, sample SAMEA2738020) | human oral metagenome | biome: human oral; feature: human-associated habitat; material: dental | place: China | collected 2044 ... | reverse complement strand
AGCAGTTTTACTATAAAATAAAAAATTAAAAAAGATAAAAATTAGAAAATATCTAAAATTTATCTTTTTTTATTTTTATGTTAAGAAAAAATTGTTTTTTATAAATTTAATTTTTATGTATTTTTATTTTTCATAAAAATTTTAATTATTTATTATTAAATTTTCCACATATTTTTTTATAATATTTTGTGCTTTCTTGCAAATTTCGTCATAACTGCCAGCTGGCTTAAATTTTTCTAGTACCGCAACTTCAATTTTTTTCGGTCTTGGAAATTTCATATATCTCGAATATGCGTTAAATGCGCCTTTTATCCCAAGGCACTGAATATCTACACCCATTTCTTTAGCTATGATTGCGAATACTTTTTTAAACTCGGCAACTTTACCATCTTTTGTCCTTGCACCTTCAGGGAAAATTAGCACACTTTTACCACTTTTTAAATGTCCAACAATCTCTTCCACGCTTTTTCTTATATTTTTGTTTATGTCAACTAAAATAACATTTCCATGGTTTACAAGAAGTTTCATAAAACCTTTTTTAAAATACCAGTCAATTGCTAAAAATAAAGTGTTATTTAATATTTTTCGTGGAAGCAGAGTTCCTAATACAACTGGATCAACAAAACTTTGATGGTTTGAGACAAAAATTTGAGGTTCTGCCGTAAGATTTTTTTTATTTATTTTTTTTGTCCTAAAATACAAATCAACTATTGGTTGAAGTGGTTTTAAAATTTTTGTAACCCAACGATTTTTATTGTCAACAATCGGTTTAGTTTCATCAATTATCTTTTTCCAGTCAACTTCATTATCTTCAATTTTTGTAGCTTTTTGGTTGATATATTCAGAAAGCAAAAGCAAATTAGGCATTTTAGAAAACTCATCTTCATCCAGTCTAATTCCAAAGTTACTTTCAATATATGCAAAAAATTCGACGATGTCAAGTGAATCCATTCCAATTTCAAGTTCCAGATTTTCTTGTGGCTGTGGAGCAATTCCCTTATTCTTTTTGACATATTCTTTTAAAATTCTGTAAATTTCGTTATCTGGCTCGATTACTTTTTCTTTTTTATCCGTTTCACCTTTTTCGTATAAGTCAGGCAACATAAATCTTCTTGTTTTTCCAACTCGAGTTTTTGGCAATTCATTTTCAAAAAGTTTATAATCCAGTATTTTTTCATAGTTATGAGCTTTTAAGTTGTAGTCTTCAACAATATTTTTTATGTAAGTTTTTGTGTTTGTAATATTTCTTTTTCTAAATTCCAATAAATCTGGAACAATTATTGCCGCAAGTTTATTTTTATGATTAAAAATTCCGATTTCCTTTATAAGTCCGTCACTTTTTTTTAGAACTCTATCTTCTAGGGTTTCAGGATCAATATTTTTACCATTCGATAAAACAATCATCGTATTTCGTCTTCCACGAATTGTAATAAATCCTTCGTCGTCAATTGTTGCCAAATCCCCTGTTTTAAACCATCCATCTTCAGTAATCACTTCTTTTGTTTTTTCCGGTTTATTGTAATAACCTTTCATCACAATTGGTCCTTTTACCATAAGCTCTTCATTTTCAATCTTTACTTCGACATTAAAAAGTTTTTTCCCAACAGTTCCAATTTTTCTCTCTTTTTTAGAATTTACTGCTATAACTGGCGAAGTTTCAGTAAGTCCGTAACCCTCCAAAGAATAAATTCCCAAAGTTTCGTAAAATCTTGAAATTTCAGGATCCATTTTTGCTCCACCAACGACGATGAAATCCAAATGTCCTCCAAATTTTTTGTGAACTTTTGCGAATACTTTTCGTTTTAATTTTATAGAATTTGAGTTTTTCATAATTTTGTAAATAGTTCTTGTTAAAAATTTTGCATTAATTTGCTCCATAACTCCATCATAAAATAATTTAAACACTCTTGGAACCCCAATTAGCGCTGTAACTCTATTTTTTTCAAGAGCTTCGAAAATCTCTTTACTTGCAATTTTTTCCACAAAAACGATGGAAGTCTGATATTTTAACATTAAAAGCACAGTCGCTGTAAGCGGCAAAATGTGGTGAAATGGAAGCAGCGCCAAAATTTGGTCACGGTAGTCAAAAATTCCTTTTTCATAAATTCCTTCCATTTCAGAATTTAAGTTATCAAATGAGAGCATAACTCCCTTGGGATTTCCAGTCGTTCCAGAAGTGTAGAGCATAGCAGCAGTTTCATTTCCAGTCGGATTATTTAACTCAAAATCTGAATTTCTTATAAAATTTAACTTTTCTTCTGAGATTTTAACTTTATCAACATTAATTATTTTTATTTTATCTTTAAATTCATATTGATTGACAGCATCAATTATATTTTTTTGAGTTTGATCAGAACACAAAATAATATCAGGATTTGCGTCATTTAACACATATAAAATTTCTTGAGGGTTGCTATTCGCATCAAGCGCAATTCCCGCCGAATTTTTATCCCAAATAGCCATAAATCCGTAAATCCACTCTGGACGATTTTCCATAATTATAAGTCCAAATCTGTCTTTTTCTAAATTTATTACATATTCTGAAAAATATTTAATATTATTTATAAGCTCAGTATAATTTATATGTCTATTTTTAAAATCGACTAAAGCAAGTCTATCCGTTCTTTGTAAAAACATATATATTCCTCCTCTTTATTTAGATAGGAAAATTATATCATATTTTGGATTGATACGCTATTTTTTTCTATTCTGTAATATCATTGTCGTGATAAAAATATTCAAAATAAAATAGAGCAATTCTATTTTGTAATAAAATTGCTCTTTTAAACTATTTATGGTTTTAGGTTAGGATGTTTCTTAAAATATTCTTCCCTCACTTTTTTGTAATTAGTAGGTGGTTTTCGATTGGGGTCAGGATATTTTGCCAAATCAAGAAAACTAAATCTTCTCATATTCATTGCATCTTTTTTTGTAGATTTTGTTCTAGTTGATGTTGTTTTTCTTTTTGTTTTTTTAGACCCTTTACTTGCTGAAAAGGCAAATAAAGATATTACGAGTGTTAATAATAGTATAATTTTTTTCATATATTTTTCCTTCTTTCTTTCTTTTTTTCTTTTAATTTAATAAGGTATATCCTTGTGAACTCATCGCAGCTTGAACTTCTCCAGCGTTATTATATTTTTCTGAAGAAAAAGAGTTAGATTTTATTTCTTCATAAGAAGTAATATTGTTATTTTTATCTAAAACTATGTTCCCAATTTCAACTGGTTCAAAAGATTCAGTGTTACCAAAAAATCCAGCAAATACATTTTGAATGAAATATTTAACTGATAAATTTCCATTTTCATCCTGTTTGTAATAAATTCCTGCTAAATTAGGATTGTCGGAAGAATTATCATCTTTTTGCAATTCAATTTTTCTCTGTGCAAGTTTTGTAATATAATTTTTCAAATCTTTTACTTGATTAGCATTTTTAGCATATTCAAGAAGTCCACTGACTTTTATTTTAAATTTACTGTTTTGAGGACGAATTTTTAATTTTTTTGCTACGTCTTTATTGTAAGAAACTTCAACATCTATTGTATCCCCATTTTGTATTCCTTCAGTTTTTGAAAAATTAAATGTAATTCCTCCTTCTTTTGCAAACTCTTCCTCTTTTTTAGGTTTTCCTGTATTGCTATTTGCAGTTTCTAGAGGAAATTCAGGATTTTGATAATTTGTTATTTTCCCACTTCCAGAAGCTCCGTCAATTCTAACCGTATAATATTTATTAAAGTCAAAATTTTGCAAAAATATAAAATTTGCACAGATGTAGTATAGTGCAATAATTCCTATTACAGCAATTCCAATAGTTGTATATTTTTTCTTTTTCTCAGGATCCATTGCATTTATTTTTTTAGCTCCGTTATTCCATTCTGATTTTATATCTTCAATTTCTACATTTTTTCCTTTAAAAATAACAAAATAATTAGTTACTACTGAACCTAGTGAAGTTATCAAAGTTAGTATTAAAACAAATTGTGTAAAACCTAAATTTGGTGCTGAACCTGTCGCTGCTCCAAACATACCTGACAAGGAAGTGAACGCTTTTATAACTTTATTTACAGCATATATTTCTAAAAGTCCTAATATTCCAAATCCGAAGATAAAGTAATAATTTAGATTCTTTAATTTTTCTATTTTATTTTCTTTTTTTGCTTTTAGATAAATTAAAACAGTAACTGCAATTACAGCGATTACTATTAAATTCAAAATGCCTTGCAATGTTTTTGCTGTTGAGATAAATCCCATTCCTTCTCCCAGTGTATTCATCCCACTGTTAAACAAATTGTCTAAAGAACTCGAATTAGCAGCTTCTGAGGCAAGTTTTTTTGCATTAAAATACAAAGTCAAACCTTTTATTCCAGCATAAAGAAGTATTACGGAAGCTATTGTTGACAACCAAAATATTATTTTTAAAAAAAGTTTACTATTTTCATTATCTTTTTGTAAAATATTATCTAAAAATCCTGGTTGTGAAACGTTTTCAGAATTATTATTTTCATTTGAGCTATTAATTATTTGACTTTGTTTATTATCTGTATTTTCCAAATTTTGAGCTACGTTATTATTAACATTAACGCCATTATCTTTTTGAAAAACAATAGGATAGTTTTTTAATAATGTAAGAGCAGAAAATACAATGCAGGCGATTAAAGCGACTAAACCTACAATTACAGCAAATTTTGAAAGAAATTCTGGCATCAAGCCTATCATAGATAGGAGTAATATAACAAGAATTACAATACCTGATATTGCTAGTCTAAAAGGATTTGCATAATTTGGAATATTCATTTTTTGAAAATTATTAGAATTTAATGCTTTAGAACGAATATTAAAGATTACAACTATATTTATTATACTTGCAATTCCAAAAATAGCTAAAAGAGTTATTAATAATTTCATTGAGTTAAATCCATCGACTGCTCCTCCAATCATTCCGCCAAATCCGCTTGTAAGTTGTCCCAATATTCCAATTATTTTTATAAGAACAATTGCTAATGTTACAAATATTACGGCACTTAACCAAAATAATAATTTTATTTCTCCAAATTCTATCAAATTATTGACGTTTTGGTTATTTGTTTTGTTTTCTATATTTTTATTATTATCCATTTTTCCTCCTGTTTTTAATTTAAACAAAATAACTTTACATTTTTTAGTATAAATTTAAAATAATTTATATGGATTACTTTTCATATTCTTTTATTATAAGAACAAATTTTTTCTCTTCTGGATTTAAAATTTCATCTGTATTATATCTTCCGTTGTACCAACTTTTTTTAGAAAAATAATCAGCATATTCACGACTTTTTGTGAATATATATCCCTTTTTTGCAAATAGCGTATTTCTTATATATCCTAATTTTTGTTTTGAAAAAGTCTTTAGTATGTCTTTGTTATTTTTGTGCATAACCTCGTCGTAAACTCTGTCCAATGTCGCCAAATCATCGTCATTTTGATTAGACTGTGCTGGTGAAGTAATTGGATTAGGATTAGTTGAATTTGCTGCATCTGTTGTATTTGGAGCAGCAGTTCCTGTATTTTGCTGTACTGGTTGTTCTGGAGCTGGAGTAGAAGGATTTGTGTTTTCTCCAGTAGCTGACATTATTCTTCTAAATAAAGTCATTCCATTTTCAAGCACCATATTAATTTCACTTAATTTTCTAACTCCAGACAATATTTCGCTTTTTTGTTTTTTGGAATCAAGTTTATATTGTGTTTCAGAAACTTCTCCAGTTGAGTTGTCAAAGCTATAGTAAATTTTATAAACTCCGCCATTTTCTTCAACTACTCCACTTACATATTTTTGATAATCTTCTTCTTTTACTTCCAAATCTTTCAAAGTTTTTCCATTTTTTTGAATTTCTCCATCCAGAGTTACAAAATCCATTGAATACGAGTTTTTATCATATTTTGTAGCAACTTTTACAATTTTTCGGTTATCGATAGAAGCAGGATCATCAGAATAATCTACAACAGTTGTTACATTATTTTCAGTTTGAGTAAGCTGCATAAGTTTTCCTTGCTCATAAACTTGCACTTTCTTCGTTCCAGTCAATTTATAATTTATTTCAGTTTCCCCTTGCAATTTTCCATTACTTACAAAGAAATATCCGCTTTTTTGTGGAAGATCAAATGTAATTTTTCCTGTAAAAATTGCTCCTTTATAATAGATAAAATCGTTGTCAACCCTAAAATCAGTTGAATTTAATGCAACCGTAGCTCCTTGTGGATTTTGCGGCTTTGTATAAGTAGCAGATTGATATCTAGTATCTTTTGCATTATTATCCTTATTTTGGTTTGAACAAGATGCCATAAATGCCAAAATAAGAATTACTATTGATAGTTTTTTCATATTTAAATATTTCCTTTCTTTAGCAGTTTGTGGACTGCTCATATTTATAATTTTTATTTGACAATCCCAAATTTTCTTTTCAAAATTCTATCAAAATTATTTAATTTCATCAGTAAATGGCAATTTTTTGTAGTCTGCCGCTTCAAAACCAAAATAGTTTTTTACAGTTTTCTCAAAAAATCCGACATTTTCAAAGCCAAGCTCAGATGATTTTGAGTAACCTGTTCCACGCATTTCTACAGTATAGTTTTTTTCAAAATTTAATTTTGTACCTGCATTAAAGTATGTTTTATGATTAGCCTTTAACTTTTTATTAAAAAATTTATATGGAGCTACATTATCGCTTCTTCCCCAAGTGTATCCAAGAGCTACATCATTGTATTCTTTTCCGTTAATATTACAAACTTTATAAAATCTAAAAAATTCTCCCGCTCCAGAACCGTGGTCTCCACCAATAGATGTAATTCCTGTGCAATAGCTTCCTTTTTTTGTTACGATTGTTTGTCCGAACGCAAAACTTCCTAGTAATAATCCGACTAATAATAATTTTTTCATTATTTTCACTTCCTTTTTTTAGTTATGTTTTTGTAAATTATTTTCTTTTAATTTAATAAAATATATTTTCTGATTTAAAAAATTTACTATTTAAATATTTCATTTCTCTATGTTTTTGGACTACTCATGATTATATTTTATAATCAAAATTTTTTATTTCTATTATCCATTCTTTCTTTAATTTGTTGTGCTTCTGAATCAGAAATAATTCTTTCACTTTTATTATGAACTCCGTATTGTTGTCTTTTATAAGCAGCCATATCAATATCATCTTGAACTTCTTGAATTCTATTTGATGCCATCCCCGCTACAAAGCCTGTAATACTTAGGAATTTGAATACTACGTAAGCCGCTACAACAAATAAAATTATTGGTATAGCAAACAATAATCCGAAAAATGCTAAAATTCCTATGCCAATTAGTTTTAAAAGTAAAAGTATGTATTGTTTTGTATCTGTAGCTTCTTCTATTCCTATGTTTTTTTCTGAAGTTAGATATCGTTTATTTAATACAGCAAAAATAATTGCATTAGCTACTGCATGTAAAGAGTATCCAATCATAAAAATAGTTGATTCATCTATATGAGCATAATTCAAAAAATTTAAAATGGTAAAAATACCTTGTAAAATAAGTATTACCAAAAGACTTATAACCATACTTCCGATAAGTCCTGCTACCCAGTAAATTACAGCATATGTAATCCATATTCTTCCTTTCGTTATTCCTTCATTAGCTTTTCGTCTTGCTGCTTTAAATATAATAAATATATGCAGCAATATTGCTGCGAAAAATATAGATTTCATTATTAATGAAGAGTCATTAATAACTGCTATAAAATGGTTCATATTTCTTATTTCCTTTCTTTTTTATTTTTTTTAGTAATTCCATTCATAATTCCCTTGTAAAATATGTGCTACATTTACATTTGGACCTACTAATGAAACATCAGAATTTTTTAGATTTTCTTTAGAAATAAGTTTTGAAATTTCATTATATGTTTTAACTGTTTCTTGTTCCAATTTATTTGGATCTAAGTTTTCTAATTCTTTTTGCATTTGTGCATATTCATCTACATGTTTTCTTTGTTCTTCAAATGTTTTATATGTAAGATTAAGTTTGTAAGTTTTTAAAATATCAAGTGGATACGTTGCTTTATCAGTTAATATCAAATTTTCTTTTCCTGATGCTCTTCTAGATTCTTCAAAACCTTCAAATTTTTCTTTTACATTTCCTTTATTAATTTCACAACCGATAGTAGCGTGTATTTGAAGAAATCTTTCATAATTTTCATCAAAGGAATCAGTATTTCCATGAGGACCACCTGCATGGCTATAATATTCTTTTAACATTTCATTTAATCCTTCTGGCGTAAGACATTTTGATTCATCTACTTTTACCTTTTTTCCACATGATACAGTAAACATAGCTAAAATGATAAATAAAGTTATAATTTTTTTCATATTTTTCACTTCCCTTTATAATATTTTATAATTTTTAATATACAGTATTTAATTTTAGAATTTTAAATTTTTTTAAATCGCAATCTCCTGCTATTTTTTCAAAAAAAATTGTAGTATTATTTTCATATATATTGAATTCCATTATAGGATAAACATATAAATCATAATTTGTCTGGTTACTGCAAAACCAAAAAGTTCCTTTTTCTGGATCAGTAAAAAAAACACCTACTTCACCTTTTTTATTCCAGTTAAAACTATTTTCTTTTGGTATTGGCAATTTTTCCATTCTTCTTTTTAATTCTCTCATTATCATTGAATTTTCAAGAGATAGACCTTTAAAAATATAGAAAATAACGACAGACCAAATTATAAGTCCTAGTATTAAATCATTCATTTCTTTTCCGTAAAAAATTTTTAAAAATAATGCTCTTATAACAAAAATTGCAATAAAAACATATTTTACCAAATAGCAGAGTTTTATGTAATTGTATTCTTTAGATTTCATATTAATCTCCTTCATTATTAGTTTAATAATTTTTTTTATAAAATATCAAAAGTTAAAACTTTTATAAAATACACGATAATAAAAAATATTTTATAAATTTCTTGAGCATTTTCTATTTAACGACAAGTTATTTTTTCAAGTAAAGCCTCGTTATTTTTAATAGTTTGCGATGTTTTCATATAAGTAAAAATTGAAATTATAGCAAAAATTGGACCAAATACAAAGGCGATTAGCCACTTTATTAATAAAAGTTTTCCTAAACCTTCATATGTAATGGGTACATACGGATTAGGCGAATTTTTCATTGCAAAAAGTCCTATTGGGAAAGTTCCCAAACCTATCCCAAGTATCATTGCTTCACCAGGATTGTCTTTTATTAGTCCAAAGAAAAAAATTGCTGCTAATACACCTCCTACTATATATCGTATTTTAAGTTTTGTAAGATATTTTTTCTGATATTCAATAACAGTACTAAAACAATCTGGACAATATATTTCTCCATCAATGTTAACTGAACAATCCGAACAAATTGCTTTACTGCAGTGTTTACACACGGCATGGGCATCTTTGTCATGATGATAAAAACATTTCATAGTATTTCCTCCTAGTAATATGTATTTTTTAATATTATCATGTATTTTATAAAAAATTTCAACTTTTAAGATTTTTATTTTTAATTTTGAAATTTTTTAGATAAATAATATTCCAAATTGGCATCTAAATATTCTTTAGCCGCATTAACTTTTTGCATATCGGCAGTTGTATCTTTTCCAGGATTTTTGTCTGGATGAAGTTCCTTTGCCTTTGTTCTATGTGCTTTTTTTATATTTTGAAGAGAAAGTTGTGAATTTGCTTCTAATCCAAGAATCTTAAGATTTTCTTCAAATTTTTCAATTATATCTTCTACGGAATGGTAAGCTCCATATCCTTGATTTTGCTGTTCTTGTCTTGCACGTTCATATTTTTCATATTCATTTTGACACCATTCATTAAACCAATTTTCATACTCCTGATATATTTTTTTATCTTCTTTCTCTTCATCAAAAAATTTTCCAAACATTTCTGGCAGTTTAAAATTTAATGTTTCTGAACAAAATGCAATTGCTAATAAAATAATCACAAAAATTGAAAATTGCCAAAAGAAGCTCCAGTTATGAATAAAAAAACTTACAAGAGCTGTTAATGCAAGTGGAATAAAAAGAAGGTATCCTAAAATACCACTGACATATGTTAAAAAAGTTAAAATTGCATTTGTGGAAAATTGAATGATTCTGATTTTCTGTCTATCCATATTTTTTTATTTCCTTTCTTAATAATTGATTAATTTTTTGATTTTTTTAAAAATTTATAAAATTGTTTATTTTTTGTAAATTTTAATTTTCTTTTCTTGGTTTAAAAATTTTTTTATTATTGTTTGTAACAAAAGGTTTCTTTTTAAAAATAATTAATTATTATTGTGAAGTAGCCAATCTAAATACATTCTTGTATTTTTTTCAGTTTTAGAATTAAGTCTTTTTGCATTTTTTGATTTTAATAAAGCGTTTAATTCATTTTCTGAAAGTATTTGAAAGTCGTTTCTTTCATATTTTTTACCTTTTCTAATTTCTGTTCCTGCGCTAATCACATAGTCAATTGTAATTTCATAAGAATCTGTAACTGGTGTATTTTGATTTTTTCGGCTGTTTACATAATATTTTTTCTCGATTCTATAATTTAATATTGGATATTTTTCTCTGTCATAAGATTTTACATTGTCGAACGGAGTATATGAAACTCTATATTTGTTTCCAACAGGTACTACGTTTATAAAATAGTTGAATTTTTTCCAATACGACTCATCTGTTCCTGGTACTTCACCATAAAACCAGTCTTTTTGATTTGAAATATAAATTTTAGTATCTGATGAGAAAAAGCTCTCTGCTTCTTTAGTTGTAATTTCTGAAAAAGCAAATGTTTCAAAAATAAGTACTAACATTAAAATAAATTTTTTCATATTTTTTAGCCTTCTTTCTTTTTTATAATTTTTTTATATCCAATAATTTCTAAGTAAGAAAACTGAGATTTCTCCCAGTTTTCATCATTTTAAAATAACTAAAAATCTGTCCCTAAATTTTTTATTCTATCCTTTTCTTAATTAATATCAAATTTTTGGATATACTTCTGTTATTATATACCATTTTTTTTTTTTGGTTATAAGCAGCTTATTTTATTTATATAACATTAATAAAATATTAAAACAATTTTTTCTTTTTTTTAGCAGAAGTGCTCATCGCCGCACCCCTGCACCCCGGCAAGGCTCAAGACATTTTTATG
>ERZ773022.2438-NODE-2438-length-11205-cov-7.671659_pt1 | contig 11205 bp, 10 predicted proteins | sample MGYA00580839_ERZ773022 | MGnify/ENA primary metagenome ERZ773022 (study PRJEB29015, sample SAMEA2738020) | human oral metagenome | biome: human oral; feature: human-associated habitat; material: dental | place: China | collected 2044 ... | reverse complement strand
CATCCGTACCCACAGGGATGCGCACGAACGTCCCGACCGTAATGAGCGCGATAAACAGCCCGCATAGGATTACTTCACGTAACTTCATAATCTTCAGATACCTCCATAAAAACTGACAGACTCATAGACTTGCTTTATCTTACTCGCTATTTTATTTATTGTCAACCAGAATATTCTATGTAGGTTTACTAAAGTTGTATATCGATTGTATATAAAAAAGACGGGACTGCTGCACGAAGCCGAAGCTTTGTGCATCAGTTCCATCGAGTCACTTTGCACACGAGCGGACGATCCCCTTACCGTTTCGTCACCTTCACACGATCCATCTCCGTGCCGTCGGACAGGAAACACGCGATCTCAAGCCGATCATCCCGGACCTCCATCGTGAGATAGTTATCCGTCTCCGGCTGCGGAAGCGTCACCTCATCAAAAGCATGGTCAACCCAAAGATTCGGATAGCGAACATTCCCCGCAACACCCGTGAGGATATAGAGCGGTCCCTTGCGGTTCTGCGTTTTCTCAAAACCGTAGATATGCCCACGATTGCGGTATGTATGCAGATGTGCCGTAAAGACAACATCAATGCTGAGTTCGTCAAAGACGGGCATCCATACGCGTCCGATCTCCTCATCAATGCCCTCACTGCGCTCGGGGCGTCCATGAATACGGTATCGCAGCACGTCCTTGTGCATGAGAACGATATTCCACTTACGCCGATGTGCCTTCAAGTCGCGGCGGATCCATGCCAGCTGTTCCTCGGTCAGACCGTCCTGAAAATCCCCGATTTCCTTTTGCTGAGTACAGAGGACGATATAGTGCACATTACCGTAATCAAAGGAATAGTAGTACCGCTCGAATTTTCTGCTCCCGTTGCGCGGCGTCTTAAAGTAGTTCAGGTATGCCGTCGGCAGACGCGTCTCCCATTGGCGGTCATAGGTCTCATGATTCCCCATGACGGGAGCTATCGGAATCACGCGCTCCATCTCATCCAACCCGGTGAAGAATGCTGTCCACTGCGCACGATCCTCGCCGTTGTCCACGAGGTCGCCAAGGCAGGCAAAAAACGCGGCATCTGTGTTGCGTGCCCACGCAAGATGTGCAAGCTGCTGCCAATCCGCATAGTCGCTCGACTGGCTGTCGGGAAAAAGAAGCATCTTATACGGTGCATCAGCAGCAGGGGTATAGAGTTCCTGCCAGCCCGTCGCCCCGTCATTCGCCTCAATGCGATAGCGATACTTCGTCCCCGGTACCAGCCTGTCGATCTCCGCCGTATACTGATACACCGTCACACCATCATCGGAAAACGCTGCATCGTTCACAGGGATGCGCCGGATTTCCTCCGAGTTCTCCGCCCGTATCTCGACCATCTGATCCATCCCGTCTGCATCGGTCTCCCACATGAGGACACGACTGCTCCCGGGATCCGAGGTGATGATCTGCCGCAGGCGTTCGATATAGAGAGTATTGGGAAAGGGATGCAGCCCCTTCCTGCGCAGCCACTCCATACCGGCAAGCTTCCAGAGCGCCGCACCGCCTGCAGCGGCTGTCCCCGCCGCTATCGCCGCCTTGATAAACGTACGGCGCGTAAACGTCTTTTTCCTTTCCATCAACTTCTTCCTCTCTCCTATATAAAGGAATCACTGATACATCTAAGGAATCACACGAGCCTTACCCGCGCTCCGCCTGCATATAGCAGGATGCGCGTTCTCCCGCCGTGAGCGCATGTCCGCCCGCTCGCAGGCGCAGATAGTGTGCCGCGTCCACACAGCTGATGCGTCCGCCGGGCAGATACGCGCCCGTGTCGCAGGCGATGATATTGTTCGGCAAAAAGAGCGGCACTGCTGCGCCGCCGCGCCGCAGCATCTGCGTCGGCGTATGTCCGACAACAACCAGCGTGCTGCCGTGATACCCCGCGAAAAACTTCTCACGAATCCAAAGCATATCCTCCCGGCAGTCCTCCGCCGCAGGATTCACACCCGCATGAACGAAGAGAATGTCCTCACCGGCATGCGATGTGCGGAAGGAAATCGGGCGTGACCGAACGAATGCCGTCAGCGATTCCGCCTCCGCCTTTGGCAGAGCGGCAAGCTGCTTCCTCGTGATCCTGCCGCCGTTCGCCAGCCAGAGATCGAAGTGCCCCATGATCGTGCGCCCCAGTCCATACGCATCAATATAGCTGAGCATCATCGCCTCGTGGTTGCCCATGAGTGCGTGGACATTGCGGTACTTCTCCACCTGCCGCTGCACGAACTGCAGGGCACGGACAGGCGCGGCGCCGCGGTCAATATAGTCGCCGAGAAAGACGAGCAGATCCCGCTCATCGTCAAACGCAATCTTCTTCCAGAGACGTTCGAGCCCGTCTGCCTCCCCGTGCACATCGCCGACAGCAAGAATCCGGCGAAACATCCGATCGCCCCCCTCCGCAATAAACATTTCTATTATATCGTAAGAACCCTGAAATCCGCATGAGAATATCCCGTATACAAAACGCTGTCTCCGCATAACATTGACAATCGTCCCATGGAGATATATGATAGTGCAGGATAAATTTGTTTATTTTCAGGCAGGAGGACGCACATGATAGAACGCTATACGCGGCCGGAAATGGGGCATCTCTGGTCAATTCAGAACGAGTGGCAGACCATTCTGAACGTCGAGATCGCTGCGTGTGAGGCAATGGCGGAACTGGGCGAGATCCCCGCCGCCGCCGTAGAGAACATCAAGGCAAAGGCGAAGTTTGACGTCGCGCGCATCAACGAGATCGAAAAGACCACCGACCACGACATCATTGCCTTTCTCACGAACCTCGAGGAGAATATCGGAGAGGACTCGAAATACATCCACAAGGGACTCACCTCGAGCGACGTGAAGGACACGGCATACTGCGTCATGATGCGCGACGCCGCCGCCATCATCCTCGACGATCTGCAGGAATTCCGCACCGTGCTCCGCCGCCGCGCGAACGAGTTCCGTCATACGCCGTGCATCGGACGTACACACGGCATCCACGCAGAGCCGATGACCTTTGGGCTGAAGCTTCTGCTCTGGAGTGCAGAGATCGAGCGCGACATCGAGCGTCTTACGCATGCCAAGAAAATCGTCTCCGTCGGCAAGCTCTCGGGCGCCGTCGGCACCTACTCCAACATCAACCCGCGCATCGAGGAACTGACGTGCAAAAAACTGGGGCTGACGCCCGTCCGTCTGGCGACACAGGTCATCCAGCGTGACCGCCACGCCGAGTTCGTCACGACACTCGCCATCATCGCGAGCACCTTGGAAAAGATCGCCACCGAGATACGCAACCTCCAGCGCACGGACATCCGTGAGGCAGAGGAGTTCTTCAAGGCGGGACAGAAGGGCTCGTCGGCGATGCCGCACAAGCGCAATCCGATCAACTGCGAGCGTGTCTCGGGCATGGCACGACTCGTGCGCGGCAACGCCGTCGCGGCGATGGAGGACATCACCCTCTGGCATGAGCGCGACATCTCGCATTCCTCCGTCGAGCGCGTCATCCTGCCCGACAGCACGATCAATGTGGACTACTGTCTGCACAAGCTGACCGGCATCGTGGACAAGCTCCTCGTCTACCCGGACGCCATGCTGCACAACATGAACCGCACGGGCGGTCTCATCTACAGTCAGCGCATCCTCACGGCACTCGTCAACAAGGGCATCCTGCGTCAGACTGCCTACGTCTGGGTGCAGCGCAACGCCATGAAGCGCTGGCTCGACAAGGAGGACTTCCGCACGAACGTCGAGAAGGACGCCGACATCTCCGCCCACCTCACAAAGGAGGAGATCGACGCCTGCTTCGACTATCAGTACTTCCTGCGGAACATCGATGACATCTTTGCACGATTTGATCTCTAAGGAGAAGAAATAAGGGGGACTCATTATGTCAACCATCGTTATTACGGGTACGCAGTGGGGCGACGAGGGCAAAGGGAAAATCGTCGACTACCTCGCGAGCAAGGCAGACACCGTCGTCCGCTATCAGGGCGGCTGCAACGCGGGACACACCGTCGTCGCGGCAGGCGAAGAGTATAAACTCCGCCTCCTGCCCTCAGGCATCCTCTACAAGGGCACGCACAACATCATCGCGAACGGCGTCGCCTTTGACCCCGAGGTCTGTCTGCAGGAGATGGACGCCATGGCGGCGCGCGGCATCGACACATCGAACATTCGCATCTCCGACCGTGCGCACGTCGTCATGCCCTACCACCGACTGATGGACGGCATCGGCGACGCCCAGCGCGGCGCAGACAAGATCGGCACCACAGGACGCGGCATCGGCCCCTGCTACATGGACCGTGACGACCGCATCGGCATCCGCGTCTGTGACCTCATGGACGGCGCAGAGTTTGCCAAGAAGCTTAAGAAAAACCTCGACAACAAGAACGCAGAGCTCGCCGCTGTCTACCACCACGAGCCCCTTGACTATGACGAGGTGCTGAAGGAGTACCAGGGCTACGCCGAGCGTCTGCGTCCGCTCGTCACCGACACCATCCCCCTCATCAACGAGGAGATCGCCGCGGGGCGCAAAATCCTCTTCGAGGGCGCACAGGCGACCATGCTGGACATCGACTACGGCACCTACCCCTACGTCACCGCCTCACACCCCATCTCGGGCGGCGTCACCATCGGCGCGGGGGTTGCGCCGAAGAAGATCGACAAGGTCGTCGGCGTCGTCAAGGCATACTGCACGCGCGTCGGCGAGGGTCCCTTCCCCACAGAGCAGCTGAATCCCATCGGAGAGAAACTGCGCGAGGCGGGGCATGAGTTCGGCACCGTCACGGGGCGTCCGCGCCGCACCGGATGGCTCGATGCCGTCGTCGTCCGCCATGCGGGGATGCTCTCGGGCATCGACTATATGGCGGTCACGCGTCTCGACATCCTTGACGGCTTTGACGAGATCAAGATCTGCACGGGCTACAAGTACAGGGGAGAGCTCCTCAAGGGCGTTCCCGCAAGCCTCAACGTCCTCGCCGAGGTCGAGCCGGTCTATGAGACCTTCCCGGGCTGGAAGACGGACATCTCCGGCATGCGCAGCTACGAGGAACTGCCTGATCGCGCGCGCAAGTACCTTGAGCGCATGGCAGAGGTCACAGGCATCGCCCTCGGCATCATCTCCGTCGGTCCCTCGCGCGAACAGACCATCGTCCTCGCCAAGGATCTGTTCTAAGGAAGCACTGATAAATTCAACACTACCATCTTGGCGCATCTTTTTTGCCCGCACTTCGGCGGAAAATCCTCCACAGAGCACCACTCTGCGTCCGGTTTTCCACCTTGTTCAGACGAAAAATCTACGCCAATCTGGCAGACTTCATTTTATCAGTGATTCCCTAAAATCCATAAAATTACGGCACGCTGTGCGTTTTGCACACAACGTGCCGTTTTTTTGTTTACCTCTTCTGCTCTGCCACCGCAAAGCCCGCCTCAACAAAAAACTTCCGATACGCCTCCGCCTTCTTCTCAAGCTTCATCGGATAGGCGCGCGAGGTGGACGGCAGGCGCGTGACGAGAAGGTCGCGCTCCCCGCAGCGTGCGGATACCGTCGCTCCCATCCTCACATCCTTTGCCTTGACCTCTGTCTCAAGCAGCGCGAATAGGATCTCCGTCGCCTTGCCGCCCGTCGTGCATATACGGCGGCACTGCGGGATTTTCTCCAAAATCTCGGGCAGCTCAACCGTCTCCACAACCTTCAGATAGGCATCGGAGGCATTCCCATGCGTACGAATGGCACGGCGCACGCCGGGGCACGAGCCAATGCCGCGCGCGGTGAGGAACGCCTTGATCTTCTCCGCGTCAAACGCCTTTTCCCCCACGCGCTGAAAGTGCATCGCATCGCCGAAGAACACCAGCCCGTAGACGCGCCACATATCGTTTTGGAAGTTCGGGTAGTGGAACTCCATCGCCCGTTTTTCGGCGGCGGGCGGAAACGAGCCCATCATGAGCACGGTTGTATTGGGCGGCAGAAACGGCGGAAACGGGCGGAGCTCGATTTCATGTTCATCCTTCATCGTTCACCTCACAGCAGTCCAAGCGCGTGCTGTACAATGAGCGATGTCCCCGCGACGGCAATCCAGCAGACCATGCCGAGCAGGAGCGGTCGTGTCCCATTTTTGAGGAGTGAGGGCAGATCTGTGTTCAGCCCGATTGCACTCATCGCAAGCACGATGGAGAACTTGCCGAGCATCCCAAGCCCATGCGAAACCTCGGCGGGGAGAATGCCTGTCGTGTTCACGATGCATGCGAGCACGAAGTAGAGCACGAACATCGGGAAGATGCGTTTCAGCGAAAAACCTGCACCGCTCTGCGCCGCACAGCGCATCATCAGCAGCGCGAAGAACAGGCAGACCGGCACGATCATCAGCGTGCGCGTCAGCTTCACGATGGTCGCGTACGCGCCCGCTTCGTGACTGTAGGCATAGCCCGCCGCGACCACGGACGACGTATCATTGACCGCCGTCCCTGCCCACATGCCGAATCCCGCGTCCGACATCCCCATCGTGTGACCGAGAAACGGGAAGATAAAGACCGCAAGCACGTTGAAGAAAAAAATCGTCGCAATCGAGATCACGACATCCCGATCCTTCGCCCCGATGACGGGTGCAACCGCCGCAATCGCAGAGCCGCCGCAGATCGCCGTCCCCGCGCCGACGAGCGCGGTCATATCGCGGTCAAGTCCCAGTATTTTCCCCATCAGGAACGCCGCGCCGAACGCCGCAAGCAGCGTGAAGATCATGACGTAGAGCGACTGCTCCCCGACCTCGACCACATGAAAGAGATTCATCTCAAAGCCGAGCAGGATGATCGCATACTGCAAAATCTTCTTGCCCGTGAATTTGATCCCGCTCTCGGTCGCCTGCGGCCGCCGTTTCTTTGCGAACAGCATGCCGAGCAGAATGCCGAACACGGGTCCGCCTACGATCGGGAAATAGAGCCCCAGGATATACGCAGGGATCGCAAAGAGCAAGGCATAGAGAATGCCGTCCATGTACTCGCGCTTCATACATCCACCTCTCTCAGGCAAAAAGCTCCGCCCACTCCTTCTCTCGGAAGCCCGTGAGCACGTGATCCTTCGTGATAAGGAGCGGGCGCTTTACGAGCATCCCGTCCGAGGCGAGCACTGCATACTGCTCCTCCTCCGTCATCGCGGGCAGCTTGTCCTTGAGCGCGAGCTCGCGATAGATCATGCCGCTCGTGTTGAAGAAACGCTTCAGCGGCAGCCCGCTCCGTTCGTGCCACACACGCAGTTCGTCTGCCGTCGGCTTCTCCGTCTTGATGTCACGCATCGGCGCATCGCAGCCGTGCGCACGCAGAAACTTCTCCGCCTTCTGACAGGTCGAGCACTTCGGATAGCCGATGAAAAGGATATCCTTCTCCATATATCATTCCTCCTCGTAAAATCAATGGAATTACTTTCTCCATTATAGCCCCTTCCAAAAATTTTTCAAACTTTTCTTTTTGACCTATTGACTTTTTGACTATTTGAGGTATAATAACAATCGAAAGGTGATTGAAAGCAAAAGCACCTTCCCAATCAAAAGCAAATGAATGGCATATCGAATACCAAACATCGCATATGCTGCAAACCTCTAAGGAGTTGATTACCATGTTTGGACTTGTACCTTTTGCCGGCCGTCGGAACCTCTCACAGCGTGACAGCGCGAATCCGTTCGCACTCTTGGACGCAATGCACGATTCCTTCTTCCGCGACGACTTCCCCGCCGCGAACTGGGGCGCGAGCTCGTTCAAGGTGGACGTGAAGGACAGCGGTGATCACTACGAGCTGACCGCCGATCTGCCGGGCATGACGAAGGAGGACATCGCCCTCCACTACGAGAACGGCTATCTCACGATCGCCGCCTCGCGCACGGAATCCAACGATGAAAAGGACGATGCGGGGAACTACATCCGCCGCGAGCGTCACACGGGCGAGGTCAGCCGCTCGTTCTACATCGACGGCATCGACGACGCGAACATCCACGCGGAGTTCAAGGACGGCGTGCTGCAGGTGAACCTGCCGAAGACGGCAGAGGCACCGGCGCGCAAGCAGATCGAGATTCACTGAGCGGGATAGCGCGTAAATTCCAACCATACAAAGCGGGGCAGCCGCCCGAGGTTGTTTGACCTCGGACAGCTGCCCCACTTTTTTTGCTGAAGTTTCTATGCTTTTGCGCGTATCGCTTCCTTCACCGCCGCCGCGATATGCGCGGCACGCAGTCCGTATGCCTCGAGCAGGACATTCGGATCGCCCGACGTGCCGAATCGGTCTTTGATGCCGACGTAGCGCATGACAACGGGATATTCCTCCGCGAGCACTTCCGCGACGGCAGAGCCGAGTCCGCCGATGATGTTGTGCTCCTCCGCCGTGACGACAGCGCCCGTCGCCCTTGCCGAGGCAACGAGCAGTGCGCGGTCGATCGGCTTGATCGACGGCATATTGACGACGCGGATGCGGATGCCCTCCTGCGCAAGCTCGCGCGCGGCGATCATTGCCTGTTCGACCATGATACCCGTCGCGACGACCGTACAGTCGCTACCGTCCGTAACGACCTCGCCCCTGCCGATGACGAATTCATAGTCCGGCGCATGGTAGTCCGCCGTGCCAATGCGGCTGATCCGCAGGTAGACGGGGCCTTCGTGCGCGATTGCCGCGCGCACCATCGCCTCGGTCTCCACCGCGTCGGAGGAGCACAGCACGGTCATGTTTGGCAGCGCGCGCATGACGGCGATGTCCTCGACCGCCTCATGCGACGCGCCGTCATAGCCGACGCTCACGCCCGCGTGCGTCCCCACGAGCTTGACGTTCAGCTTCGGATAGGCGACGCTGTTCCTGATCTGGTCGAGTGCCCTGCCCGCGAGGAAGACGGAGAAGGTCGCCGCAACGGGAATCATCCCACAGGAGGCAAGCCCCGCCGCTGTCCCGATCAAGTCCTGCTCGGCGATGCCGACGTCGATGAAGCGCTCGGGGCAAACATCACGGAACATCAGCGTCTTGGTCGCCGAACCGAGATCCGCATCGAGCACAACGAGGCGCTCATCCTCTGCCATGTCCTGCAGGACGCGCCCGAATACCTCTCGCATTGCCGTTCCCATTACGCCTCACCTCCCAGTTCACGCACAGCTTTTTCATACTCATCATCCGAGGGTACGCCGCTGTGCCATTTCGCCTGATTCTCCATGTAGGAGACACCCTTCCCCTTCACCGTATGCGCAACGATCACCGTCGGCACGCCCTTGGTCTTGCGCGCCACTGCAAACGCCTCACGGATGGCTACGATGTCATGCCCATCGATGCTGAGGACGTTCCATCCAAAGGAGGCAAAACGCGCACCGATGTCCGTCAGCCCCGCGACCTGCTCCACACCGCCGTTGATCTGCAGCCCGTTCGCGTCCACAATGGCGACGACATTATCGAGTTCATAGCGGCGCGCCGTCATCGCAGCCTCCCAGACCTGCCCCTCCTCGAGTTCCCCGTCGCCGAGCAGCACGTAGACGCGATAGTCTATCCCACGCAGCTTTGCAGCGAGTGCCATACCGTTGCCGATGGACAGCCCCTGCCCGAGCGAACCGGAGGACATATCCAGGCCGGGCGTGACCTTCATGTCGGGATGCCCCTGCAGGCGTGAACCGTGCTGACGCAGAGTCAGCAGTTCCTCCACAGGGAAGTATCCGCGCTCTGCAAGAGCGGCGTAGAGAGAGGCGCACGCATGCCCCTTCGAGAGGATGAAGCGATCCCGCTCCGCCCAGTTCGGCTCTTCGGGACGCACACGCATCTCGTCAAAGTAGAGGACGGCGAGCAGATCTGCAATCGAGAGGGCACCGCCCGCATGCCCCGTGCCGACCGCATGGATGGAGCGCAGTGTTGCGAGGCGAATTTTGCGCGCCGTGTCCTTCAGCTGTTCAATTTCCATAGTTCCCTCCTGAGATAAAGGGGCTATTGCAAGAAGCCGTTTTGACTTCTTACAACAACCCCTCTTTTTTTCGAATCAGATCAGCGCAGCAGATGAATGAGATTTCCGAGGATGATGCCGACCGCGCCGAAGTCCGCATCACTGAACGTCGTGTTCGCAAAGCCGAGATTGCCGAGAACTGGCATGAGGAAGACCGGCAGGAAGGTGATGAGCAGGCCCTGCGAGAACGCGCCCGCGATACAGCCACGCAGTCCGCCCGTCGCGTTGCCGAAGACGCCTGCCGTCGCACCGCAGAAGAAATGCGGCACAACGCCCGGCAGGATGATCGGCAGCCCCGGGAAGGAGCGATCCGCGAGCAGCAGCACCGCCATACCCACAACGCCGCCGACAAAGCTCGAGAGGAAGCCGATGAGCACGGCGTTCGGCGCGTAGGGGTAGACAACGGGGCAGTCGATTGCGGGCTTTGCATTCGGCACGAGCGTCGTTGCAATGCCCGTGAACGCGGGAACAATCTCTGCGAGGATGAGGCGGACACCGGCGAGAATGACGTAGACGCCGCCTGCAAACGTGATCGCCTGAATGAGCGAGAACACGAGGAAGTTCTGTCCGCCGCTCAACTCCGACTCCACATACTGCGGGCCGCAGGCAATGGCGACAATGAGAAAGAGAATGAGCATGACAAGTGAGACAGCAAGGGAGGAGTCACGCAGGAACGCGAGACTCTGCGGGAAGTTGATGTCCTCCGTCGAGCGCTCCTTGTTGCCGACGAGCGAGCCGACCCACGCTGAGAACACGTAGCCGAGCGTACTGAAATGTCCGAAACCGACATCGTCGCTGCCCGTGATCTTCTTCATCGTCGGATGCGCAATCGCGGGGAAGAATGCCATGACGAAGCCGAGCAGGATGGAGCCGATGGCGACGAGCGTCACGCCCTCAAAGCCGCCAACCGTGAGAATGATGCCGATCATGCACGCCATGTAGAGCGTGTGATGCCCCGTGAGAAAGATGAATTTCAGCGGCGTAAAGCGCGCAATGAGAATGTTTGCAACCATACCGAACGCCATGATGAGTGCCGTCTGCGTGCCGAATTCCTTCAGCGCCATGCCGACGATCGCCTCGTTATGGGGCACAACACCGTTGATGCCGAAGCCATACTGGAACATCGTGCCGAAATGCGTGAGCGCACCCACAGCGAGTCCTGCGCCGCCGCCGAGAATCAGGACGCCCATGATGGTCTTGATCGAGCCCTTCAGGATGTCCGCGAGGCCCTTTTTCTGCGCAATGA
>ERZ773022.2435-NODE-2435-length-11206-cov-10.935342_pt1 | contig 11206 bp, 5 predicted proteins | sample MGYA00580839_ERZ773022 | MGnify/ENA primary metagenome ERZ773022 (study PRJEB29015, sample SAMEA2738020) | human oral metagenome | biome: human oral; feature: human-associated habitat; material: dental | place: China | collected 2044 ... | reverse complement strand
GCTCGTCCTCGCGATCCTTTGCGAGGCGCGCGAGGTTGTCGAGACCCGTGCGCTTTTCGACCGCCTCCCATGCGCGGACAGCTGTCCTGCCGCAGGTGGTTGGGGACATCCCGAGCACCGCGTCAATCGCCTGACGCGCCTCGTAGATCGAGGGGCAGCCATAGGACACATAGTCCTTGTTCTGAATGATGCCGTTGCGCTGGCGGATCTCCTCGTAGTCCTCCGCCGAGTCCCACGTATTGCCGTGGCTCGCCGTCTTGCCGCCCGCGTTCGGGCCGAGCGCAATCCACTTCTCATAGAGCTTCGTGTAGTCAATCGTGTTCGAGGCGATGTTGGGCATCGTCTTGCCGGGGATCGGCTCGCACTCGCCCTTGCTCCAGTCACGCACCACGCCGTCCGGCTGTGCCAGCTCCGCCTCGCTGTCATGCCCGAGCGGAGTCGCGGCGATGTTCGTGTACGGCGTGAGCTTTGCTTCCTTTGCGACCTCAGACACCGCCTGTGCCAGCGTGCGGTAGATATCCCAGTCCGTCCGCGACTCCCAGAGCGGGTCGACCGCAGGCTGGAAGGGGTGGACAAACGGGTGCATATCCGTCGAGGAGAGGTCGGTTTTCTCGTACCACGTCGCCGTCGGCAGCACGATGTCCGAGTAAAGCGCGTTGCCCGCCATGCGGAAGTCGAGCGCAACGAGCAGATCGAGCTTGCCCTCAAGCGCACCGCCCGGCTTCTGCAGCTCCTCCTTCTCGCGCCACTTGACCTCCTGCGGGCGCGTTGCGCAGTCCTCCTCCTGGAAGATGCTGTTCTCCGTGCCGAGGAGATACTTGAGGAAGTAGTCGTTGCCCTTCGCGGACGAGCCGAGCAGGTTGCAGCGCCAGACAAAGAGGTTGCGCGGGAAGTTCTGGGGTGCATCGGGGTCCGCCCACGCGAAGTCGAGGCTGCCGTCCTTCAGACTCTTCACGACATACTGCTTGATGCCGTCCGCGCCCTCGTAGCCCGCCGACTTCGCGTCTGCGGCGATCTGGTTCGAGCCGCGGTTGAACGTCGGATAGGCGGGTGCCCAGCCGAGACGTGCCGCGAGCAGGGCGTAGTCTGCCGGATGCGTATAGCGCGCCGTCTCGTTTGCCGCCGCGAGCGCGTCCGTCTGGATCTCGTCGCTGCGCCACTGATCGGTCGCAAAATAGTAGAACGACGTGGAGTTCAGCATCTTCGGCGGAGCCTGCCAGTCGGAGCCCGACATGATGCGCGCCCAGCCCTCGTTCGGGCGGAGCTTCTCCTGCCCGACGTAGTGCGCCCAGCCGCCGCCGTTGCGTCCCTCGCAGCCCGTGAAGAGCAGGAGGTTGATGATCGTGCGGTAGACGATGTCGGCGTGGAACCAGTGGTTGATGCCGCCGCCCATGATGATCATCGTGCGCCCGTTCGTCTTGATCGCATTGTCCGCGATCTCGCGCGCCGTCTTGATGACGAGGTCGGGTGCGATGCCTGTGTACTTCTCCTGCCATGCGGGCGTATAGGGCGTATCGTCCTCGTAGGAGCCCGCACTCTCGCCGCCGATGCCGCGGTCAATCGCATAGTTCGCGAGCGTCAGATCGTAGACCGTCGTGACGAGCACCTCGCCGTCTGCGGTCTTGACGCTGCGTACGGGGAGCGCGCGCGTCAGCGTGCGCTTTTCGCGGTCGTTGCCGAAGTACGGCAGCTCGACCTCCACCGTCCCCGTCTTGTCGTCCCAGACGGAGAGACGCGGGCAGATCTCCGCGCCTGTGTCGCGGTTCTCCTCGCGGATGTTCCATTTCTCCTGATCGCTCCAGCGCTCGGCAAGCGTGCCGTTCGGGATGACGATCTCGCCCGTCACATCGTCCACCACATAGTAGCGGAACTCCGCGTGCTTCTCGTCGCGTCCCATGTCGCGCGAGGAGAGCATGCGCCCCGGGATATACGTGCCGTCCGCGCGCTTTTCGATGCGCACGAGGAACGGGAAGTCCGTGTATTTCCGCGTGTACTCGACGAAGAACGGGACGGTCTTGTCAACATAGTATTCCTTCAGGATGACGTGTCCCATCGCCATCGCGAGGGCAGAGTCACTGCCGACCTTCAGCGAAATCCACGTGTCCGCGAACATCGACGACTCGGCGTAGTCGGGCGCGATGGAGACGACCTTCGTCCCCTTGTAGCGCACCTCCGCCATAAAATGTGCGTCCGGCGTACGCGTCAGCGGCACATTCGAGCCCCATGTGATGAGGTAGCCCGCGTTGTACCAGTCGCTTGACTCGGGTACGTCCGTCTGCTCGCCCCAGATCTGCGGGCTCGCAGGCGGGAGGTCGGCGTACCAGTCGTAGAACGAGAGTCCTACGCCGCCCATCAGCTGCATGAAACGGATGCCCGCTGCATAGCTCAGCATCGACATCGCCGGGATAACGGAGAAGCCGAAGATTCGGTCGGAGCCGTAGGTATACGCCGTATAGAGCACGGAGGCGGCGATCAGCTCGCTGACCTCTTCCCAGTTGGAGCGCACAAAGCCGCCCATGCCGCGTGCCTCTTTGTACTTTTTCTGCTTCACGGGATCCGAGGCGATGCTCTTCCACGCCTCGTATGCATTCGCGTGCGACGCACGCGCCTCACGCCAGAGAGCCGCGAGCTCCCCGCGCAGGTACGGGAACTTCACGCGGTGCGGACTGTAGAGATACCAGGAGAACGTCGACCCACGCGGACAGCCGCGCGGCTCGAAGTCCGGCATGTCCGGCGCCGTCTCCGGGTAGTCCGTCGCCTGATTCTCCCACGCTACGATCCCGTTCTTGACGTGGACGTTCCAGCTGCACGAGCCCGTGCAGTTGACGCCATGCGTCGTGCGTACGGTCTTGTCAAATGACCAGCGATCACGGTACATGTTCTCCCATGTACGTCCGCCCTCGCGCGTCTCCTGATGACCATCCGCAGAAGTCGACGTAGGAATCAGATACTTGAATTTTTGAAAGATACTGCTCACGCCTTCACCCCTCCGCTGTTCTGTTTAGGAATCGCTGATAAAACAGACCCTAAGATGGCGGTTCTGAATTTATCAGTGCTTCCTTTACACAGAAAAAACACATTACATAGGTTCTCTTATGTTACTATAATCCTTGTCTCCAGAATGTGAGTTATATCACAGTTTTAGGCAAATTCCACAATCGAATGATATTCTCAATTCATATATGACGCATCCTGCGTGAGATTCTCATTATTGCTGCATGATCATACTAAAAATCTTCCGCTCATAAAAAAGGAGCACCGCACGAAGCCATTCGCCTCATGCGGTACTCCCGTGGATCGTTTCACTAAAATTTTGCCGCGTGCTTTGCGGCTTCCCTGCGTTCAAAAATCTTGTCCAGTACCGCTGCCTCCTGCTCACGCCATGGGCGATTTGGATCATCCACATGCATTTGCTTAAGGTCCTTAATCACTTCATCGCGCAGAAGATCAAACAGTGTACTCGACTGCACATCTCCCGCTGTTCGCTGCGACTGACGGCGCAGGAACGGATGGAAGGGGGAGAAGCCGAACATATCGGAGATGAGATTGTTCACCTGATAGCGTTCCTCGCGTGAAAGCCCCTTCATCGCGTTGACAAACGCGCGTTTTTCCTCAAACGAAGCATCCCGCGGCGGGTAGTAAAAGAGCGAACCGTCAGGATTCTTCTGACAGACAACAAGGCGTCCGCCGATACGCGGCTTCGCCATGGTGGAATAATCACGCAGATCATCGTTATAGAGAGCCGCAATGAGTGCCTCATCATCCGGTTCCGGATAATGCTCCGGATCAACAGACCACTTGCAAATATTCTCCACTGAGTTCCGCTTCGCGTCGGAATCGGATGTCGACAACGCCTCGCCGAGCATCGCGGCAAAAACTTCTCCATCAGCTGCCTTTTTCGACGGTTTGGCGGCGGATGAGTGGACGCGCGCCGCATCATCTGTTCCATGTACGCTCAAATATGCCATATCAAGCCTTCCTTTCTTTTCTTCTAACAATATTATCGTAAAAATCACCCCCCCTTAATCCAAAATCAATTTTTATTGATGATATCCATCATCTGCCATGACGCATTGACAACAAATGTTCTTCTTATTGTATGAATCCTTCAACTATACTATAATGTGAGATAAGTTATTGTATCTTTTCGATACGAAAGGCAGGGTTATGCAGGTACAGGTGAATGTAAAGCGCATTGGCAAGCGCAGGAATGCCATCGAGACACGCCCGTATGAGATCGGTGCGGTACACGATGTCGGCGAGCTGATCGATGCGTTTGTGACGGCGGAGGTCACGCGGTTCAACGCGCGTGCAGAAACGGGCGAGACGGCGCTCCGCTATCTGACGAGCGCGGAGATCGCGGATGCGAGCACGGTCGGCAAGGTCGGCTTTGGCGTGGACTATCGCGGGCAGGTGCAGAGTGCGGCGGCGGCGATTGCGAACGCACACCAGTGCTTCACCGACGGCATCTATCGGATTTTCGTGAACGGTGCGGAGCTAGAGGGGCCGCTCGACACGCCTGTCACGCTCCATGAAAACGATGAGATCACCTTTGTCCGCCTGACAATGCTCGCGGGACGTATGTGGTAAACGTAAGGAGAAATGTGCATGATCAGCTGCTATCTGAGCGATGAGGAAATGACCGCCTATCTGAAAAAACTGAAAGCAGGACGCAAGTCGCTCGATGCGCAGAACAAAGCCCTGCTCGATGCACTCTTTTTCTATCAGGATGAGGACGGCGATCCCGACTATGACTGGGATCGCATCGTGGAGAATTTTCAGCGCAGCAGCCGCGGCAAGGTCTGCACGGCGGAAGATGTCCTGCCGCCCGTGCTCTACCCCGCCTTTGACCTCATGATGGGGTGTGAGCTGCGCGCAGATCTGGCGGACATCGCGAGCAGTCTTGCCGACTACCCATATACAACGGGCTGTCATCGCCGCCTGATCCGCTCACGCGACTATCATCAACACGCCCCTCGCATCTGGGGGCTGGTCCAGCGGCTGATTCGCCAGCACATCTCCGGGCTGACCGTGCCGCAGCTCCTGCGCAGGGAGTACGATGTGGCGAAGTACGGCAGCAGCTTCCTCCCGTCCGTGCAGATTGCCGCGCGGCTCGACCGCGGGGATGCGGAGGTGCTCGCCATCACGCGCGATATGCTCCTCAGCGAGAACAATACGAACATCCTCACCTACGAGGCGCTCTGCGGCATCTTCCAATCACGCAGTGCAGAGCTTGTGGAACTCGTCGGAAAACTCCTGCTTGCGGGGAAGCTGCAAGAGGGGCTGCGGCAGGCGATCTGCGAGACGATGGACTGCGGGCGGCAGGAGCACTTCGCCTATATGATGGAGCTGATCGCAGAGCACGATCTTATCCGCTTCTCGTCCGTGCGCCGCGCGATTGCCACGACCATCGGCGTCAGCGGCACGTACGCCGACCGTGTGGACAAGAAGCAGCTCGCGCTGATGCTCCGCGTGCTGCAAAATCCGCAGGAGGCGGACGCACTCATCGACAGTGCGGACAATGTCGAGGCAATGGTCGGGCTGTGGAGCAAGGGAAGCCGGGATCTCACAGAACTGATCGCGGGTATGGAACATATGATAGAGGGAGGCAAGCCGCACTCCGTTCTGCTCGTCTCGTATTATCTGAACGTGATACAGGACGAAGCATATGCACGGCGCACAGCAAAACGCGTACTCGCGGGAATCACAAATGCCGTTCCCGATGCTGAGGACATGAAGTGCATTGCCTGCTATCTCCCCTTTGTGACGGCGGATTTCCGCATTTATTATGCCGCTGAATTTATGAAAACCTTCGACCCGTCTGCGTATTTCGCGAGCACGGAGGAGGCGGCCGCCTTCTTCGATCTCTGCGAACGCGCAATGGATCAGATGAAGCGCAAGGAGATCGAATACCGCCCGTGCATCTTCCCGTGGTACGGCGTGACGCTGAGGAAGGAATCGCTTGCAGGCGCAATGATCCTCGCCGCGCTCTGCGCAGACGGTACGCTGACGGATCGCGTCGCCCCCGTTCTCTCCGTCGCGTGGATCGGCGCGCAGGCAGCGGAAATTCTGCTTGCCGTGCCGAGAACAGCGGTGCAGGAAGCGGCCCTCGTCGATCTCCTCCGCACTGCCCCCGATACGGCAAAGGACATCCTCGCGAAAAACAAGCTCATTTCGCGTCATCATACAAACATCTCCGCCCTGCTGCGTCTGAAGAATCCACAAACGCGCCGCGCGGTGCTCGACCTCCTCTACACGCAGGAGGACGCTCCTCTGTACGCGACCATCGCGGAGCTGCTCGCACAGAAGGACGTGAACAAGCGCCTCGGCGGTCTCGACCTCCTCCTGCGCTGCAAGGCGGACGGGCGCATCGCACAGGAGGAGCTGCTCTCCCTCGCACATGGCATCCAAAAGCCCACCTCGGACGAGCAGGTGCTGGTCGACGAGCTGTCGAGCAGCACAGGTGCGGATGCACAGGAGCAGAAGCTGTACGATGCGGAATACACACCGGACTTCGCCATCGAAATCCACTATCCCGCGCAAAAGGGCGTCATTCGCGGCCTGATAAACCGTCTCACGGGCGCAAAAGAAAGTGCATCGGAGGGCGGCTACGATGCGGCGGCACATACCGTCCGCGTTGTCAACACGCTCACGCTTGCGGACATTTTTCCACGCTCGGATGAAGAGCTGCTCGCCATCATCGAAAAGCTAAGTGCACTCTACACCGAACACGAGGACTATGAATATCGACGGCGCAACTACGGCAGCGAGGAGACGACGCTCTCTGCGGGCTTCCACGAGGCGGCATCGGAGCCCGCAGACGGCATCGACGCGCCTCTTTGCCGCTATCCGCTCGCTGCCATCTGGGAGAATTTTTACGAAAAGGAAATCAAGGACTTCGCAACGCTCTATCAGCTGGCCATTGCACTTCGTATGCCACGTGCAGAGGACGCCCTCTTTACGGAGGCGCTTGACCGCATTACGGAGCGGGACTGGACGGCTCTCCCTGATGTCCTTGCCGCGAAAAAACTGAACTACTTCGGCGATGGCTATGGCGGTCAGACATCGGGGCGCGAGGTCATCCGCATCCTCTACGTGACGCACGCGCACAAGAATCAAGCGTTTGTCTTTGCGGCAGGGCTGCTTCTGATGAGCCGCGCCTATGAATGCTTTGACGAAAATCTCTTTCTAAAAGAGTATAAAAAGTGGCACATGAGAGAGACCCACCAGATCATGCACCACGATCCCCTGATGCAGACGGCTCTGGAGGGTGCACAGCTCTATCGGGATACGGCAGAGTTCACCCAGTCCTACGCGCTGCGTTACCGCATGATGGAGCGGATCGAAGCACATCTCCTGCGCATGAAGGAGGAGCCTGATGCAAAACTGACCCCGCTCATCGAGCATGCACAGGCGATCCTCCTCGGCATGGTGAAGAAGGACGCATTTTACAAGGCGCTCCTCGGCGTACCGACCGATCCGGCAGCCAAGGCTGCCAACGGACAAAATTATGTTGTGCGCGATCGCGTCCGCACACTCGAGTGGTATCGAAACGGAACGCTCCCCAATCCGCTCAATCCCGCCTGCAAGGCGCTCGAAACAGCGGATGTGCTCGCCTTTATCAAATCCGAGGGGCAGGCGGTCATTGACGCCATTGTATCAGCGGAGCTGCGGCGCGGCGACACTCCTGCACGCCACTCCACCGCCGTGGACAGCATCGCGCGTGTCGAGGGCATCCCTGTCTTCGTACACATCCTGCAGGCACTGGGCGCACTGAAGTTCGACCGCCGCAGATGGTACACGGGCTGGGATGGAGAGAAGACAACGACGCTCAGCCATCTGCTGCGCGTCTCCTACCCGCGCACAGGGGAAACAGCGGCAGACCTGAAGGCTGCGCTTATGGGGGCGGGCATCGCAGAAACGCGCCTGATTGAGGCCGCGATGTACGCACCGCAGTGGATTCCGCTCATCGAGGCGCACCTCGGCTGGCGCGGCATGGCGAGCGGCTGTTATTACTTCCAAGCGCATATGTGCGAAGTTCCTCGGGACATGGAGAGCATCATCGCCAAATACACACCGATCCCCATCGAGGACCTGCAGGAGGGCGCATTCGATATCGACTGGTTCCATGCGGCGTACAAGGAACTCGGCAAGGCGCATTTCGACGCACTCTATGAGGCGGCAAAGTACATCTCTGACGGTGCGAAGCACACGCGGGCGCGCAAGTTCGCCGACGCCGTGCGCGGTGTGATGAAGCTCGCCGACGTGGAGAAGGAAATCACGGCGAAGCGCAACAAGGACCTCGTTATGAGCTATGGTCTCATCCCCCTCAAGCGTGCACGCGAGAAGGACATGCTCGCACGCTACGCATTCCTGCAAAACTTCCGCAAGGAGAGCAAACAGTTCGGCGCACAGCGCCGCGCGAGCGAGGCGAAGGCGGTCGAGATCGCCCTCGCGAACCTCGCGCGTGCCTGCGGCTTTGCCGACGTGACGCGCCTCGTGTGGACGGCGGAGACAGGACTCATCCAGGAGCACGCCGCACACTTTGCGCCCAAGACGGTGGACGGTGTGGAGCTTTGGATTGACGTGGCAGAGGACGGCAGGGCAAGTGTCGTCTGTGCGAAGGACGGCAAGGCACTCAAGTCCATCCCCGCCAAACTGAAGAAGCACGCCTATGTCGCGGAACTGAAGAAAGCGGAGAAAAACCTGCGTGAGCAATATCGCCGCGCGAAGAAGATGCTCGAGGAGGCGATGGAGGACGGTACGCCGCTCTTCGCTTATGAAATCGCAAACATCATCGAGAATAATCCCGTGATTGCGCCGCTGCTGCAGACACTCGTTTTTGAGTTGGACACGGCACTCGGCTTTTACGAGGACGGTGTACTCGCTGCCCCCGACGGCACGCGCACAGCGGTCACGGCGGATGCAGAACTAAAGATCGCCCACGCGCTCGATCTCTATGAGAGCGGCACATGGGCGGCATATCAGAATTATCTTTTTGAAAACAAACTCAAGCAGCCATTCAAGCAGGTATTCCGTGAGCTCTATGTCAAGACGGCGGACGAACGCGGAAAGGAGACGAGCCTGCGCTATGCGGGGCACCAGATCCAGCCCGCGAAGACCGTCGCGCTGCTCAAAACGCGCCGTTGGGTCATCGACGGCACGGAGGGACTGCAGCGCGTCTACTACAAGGCGAACATCATCGCACGCATCTACGCGCTTGCCGACTGGTTCTCACCTGCCGACATCGAGGCGCCGACACTCGAATGGGTGGACTTCTTCGACCGTAAGACGTTCAAGAAGCTGCCGATCGACGATGTGCCCGACCTCATCTTCACCGAGGTCATGCGCGATGTCGATCTCGTCGTCTCCGTCGCGCACGTCGGCGGCGTTGACCCCGAGGCAAGCCACTCGACCATCGAGATGCGCCGCGCCATCGTGCAGTTCAATCTGCCGCTCTTTAAGCTCGACAACGTCCGTCTCGAGGGCACGCACGCGCATATCCACGGAACGCTCGGCGACTATACCGTCCACCTCGGCAGCGGCATCGTGCAGCAGAAGGCGGGCGCGATGATAAACGTCCTGCCCGTCCACAGTCAACACCGCGGACGCCTCTTCCTCCCGTTCCTCGACGAGGATCCGAAGACGGCGGAGATCCTGTCAAAGATCATCCTCTTTGCAGAGGACGGCAAGATCAAGGATCCGTTCATCCTGGAGCAGATCAGCCGCTGACAGTTTCTGTGGTGCGTGTGCTCGCGAAGACAGAGTTGCACAAGTGACCGTGTGCGCAGCAAAGAGAACCGCAATACATTCTCTCCACATCATTTCACACAAAAACCGCAGAAATCCGATCGGATATCACACCGACTCAGATTCCTGCGGTTTTCGCTTGCAGTTCTATGCAATTTTCCAGATCGATCCCCTCCGAAAGAGAAGAACTGAACTACGCCGATGCCGCTTCGGCATCGGTTGCAGGACGTATGCCCTGCAGCTCGACCACGTACGGGTCTCCGAACAGCTCACGCGTTGCGTCCACGTGGATATCCTCCTCCAACGTGCGCAGCGAACGTGCAAGCGCCTGGATGTCGACCTCGTACGCTTCACTGTCCATGCGGTGCAGCTGCCGAATCTGCTCACGATACGCGAGCCGCTGTGCGCGCATTCCCTCGATGAGCGCGTCATCCTTTGCAGGATAGATCGCCGCCGCACGCACCATCGCATTGATTGGGATCCGTTTTGCCGGATCGTCCAGCACCGATGCAAGTGATATGACTGCCATTACAGCCACCTCATTTCCTTATGAGTATTTTTGACTGCACGCCACTGCATGCAATCTGCAGTAAGACATTTCCCTTGTCTCACATTCATTATAGGAAAAAAGGAATGTCTTGAACATAGTTCTTTTTTCCTATTTTTTCGTTTTTTATCAAAAAATAACCTTTTTTTATCTTTATGATACAAAATTTATATGCAAATATTCTCCGTTATGCTATTGAATTTCATTCTCTCATATGCTATAGTATGTACAAGCTTTCGTTTGAGGCCATAACCTGAGGAAGGGATATGGTTTCCAGAGCTCTCCTAAAATATAATACACAGCAAAAACACCCCGCAGCTGCTCATTGCGGGGTGTTTTTGTATGCTGCTACGATGCGGCCCCCTCACGCGGGAGCTTGCAGTCGCGTCCCTTGATGTGGTCAAAGAGCCAGCGTGCGAGGAAGTCGAGGATGTTCAGCAAGTATTCCTGCTGGTTTTCGTCGACCTTCTCCAGGTCGATCTCGGAGACCTTCTTCATAAAGCGCAGGTGCAGGGCACGATGGCTGAACCGATGCGGGTCGCCCACGCTCTCCGCATACGCCTCTTCGCTCTCAAAATGCGTGCCGGCATAGGCGGCGAGTTCATCCAAGATCTCGACGATCTTGTCATACTTGTCATCCGCCGCGCTCTCCATCACGAGCTCATAGCACTCATTCGTGAGGTCAAAGAGCTTGCTGTGCTGCTCATCCACGGACGGAATGCCCGTCAGATAGTCGTCGGTAAACTCATACTTCATAGCTGATCCCGCTCGCTTTCCCTGTTTCGTCTGTTTCCCTATTGCGCCGCAGGGGCATCCTCCTCTTTTGGAATGCGGCAGTCCATGACCTTGATGTGACCATAGAGCCAGCGCGCGAGGAAGTCGAGGATGCCAAGCAGATACTCCTGCTGG
>ERZ773022.2431-NODE-2431-length-11214-cov-3.955372_pt1 | contig 11214 bp, 6 predicted proteins | sample MGYA00580839_ERZ773022 | MGnify/ENA primary metagenome ERZ773022 (study PRJEB29015, sample SAMEA2738020) | human oral metagenome | biome: human oral; feature: human-associated habitat; material: dental | place: China | collected 2044 ... | reverse complement strand
AGGTCCAGAACCTTGAGGTAGTCGGGGAAGATGGTGACGACGTCGATCCTCACCGGGCCTCCTCCGCCTGGCCGTATCCGGGGAACAACCCACCGGGCGGGTTCAGGGTCACGGTACCAGCCTCGGGGTCGATGGCCGGGACGAGCTCGGCCACGAAGGGCACGGCCACGTCATCGCCCTCGGGGGTGGTGACCACGAGTCGGTCCTGGGCGACTCCGGGCTCCAGGTCCGTGACCTCTCCCAGCGTCTCTCCGGAGACGCTGAGCGCTCGCAGCCCGACGAGCTCATGGCGGTACCAGGACTCATCGTCCGTCTCAGAGCTCGTGGCGTCGTCGGTCTCGACCAGAAGCCTCACACCTCGCAGGGCCTCGGCGGCCGTGCGATCACCCACCTGCACGAAGGCGGCGAACCAGCGGGAGCCGTCGAAGCGCAGGCGGCTGACCGTCAAAGGCCCTGCCTGGACCGGGTCGGTGGGGACGGTGGTTCCAGGCGCGAGGCGACCCTCGGGATCATCGGTGCGGACATCAAGGCGCACCTCGCCCTTGAGAGCGTGGGCAGGGCCGATGACGGCAAGGGTGAGCAGCACCTGTTCTCCTGGGATCGGGACGTGGAACGGCTAGTGAGGAATCTGGATGTCTGACGCCAACCTACCGCGCCCCGGTTGACGTTCCCATCGGGATGGGGAATGACGTCGGGCACCGACGGCGTGAGGTTGACCGCCTCAGTGGGGCTTCCTGTCCGGAATCGCCACCCGGTCGTCGGCGGCGAGATCAGGCGGGCGACCGAATGAGAACACGACGATGCCCGGCTCCCCCAAGGGAACCGGGCACTCGTATCGGCCGGTTGTGACCGATGCTGTCGGCCTGGCGGCCCTGCGTGCTCAGCGGCGGTCGGTGTCAACGACGTCGACGCGCACCGGCGCGTCTAGATGACCGTTATCATTACTGTTTTAAGAATGTCATTTGTTTAAGGAGTTATCTTATGAGAAAAGCTTTAATTGCAACTGTTTTAATTGGTACTTTAGGTGGCGGTGTATTTTTTAGTGGATGTGGAAGTAATCCAATGTCCAGTGCAGTATCTTCCGTAACTGAGTCAGCAGACTCAAAGAGTGCATCTTTGGCTCCTTATATTAAAGCAGTAAGCTGGTTTAATAATTGGTCTTTTACCTTTAATTATGCGACTGCTCCTGATTTAGCAGATATGAGAGCCGGTAAGCATCCATCTAATTTAAACCTTCCCAGTTATGACAGACTTCAGGAGGAGTTAAAAGAGGCTACAGGGGGAGGTTCCAGCTCTTTTGATAGTGTAGATAGTTCCACGAAAGAAGTTCTTGATATATTAGAAAAATTGGTACCTTTATCAGAAAAGATGCAAGCATATTATTCTTCTGCACAATATAAAGTGGATGGATATGCAGAATGGGATAAGTATGTACAAGAATATTTGCCGTTATATGACAAGTTTGATGCTGCATATGGAAAATTAGATCAAGCGACATCACAGGCAAGTTATCAGATTTCTGAAGAAAAAATACAGGCAGCTAAGGCTGCGGGACATGAAAATGAAGCTACTTTTAGAGAAATGTATTTAGTTGCTTCTGAAATTGTAGAAACTTTTGATAGAGGCGATAATGCTACTGTACAATCCAATTTGCAAAAACTTCAAACATTAAATAACAACTTTAATCCTAAGACAGATAATGATAATAGTGGAGATGTTAAATCATTTAAAGAAAGCATGAATAGCTTTATTGGTAATGTGCGCACTTATTTAAGTGGTGACAGAAAAGATTCAGAAGATATCATCAGAACTTATAATCGTATGATTGATGAAATGAATGATGTAAATCCTAATACTTTAGATTAATTTAATGAGATATCAAAAAGATTAATTACAAAGAAGAACTTTTTTATATAGATTAAAATAACTGCATATGGAAGCACCAAAGAATAAATTTGTCACTAATATTTGACAATTTACACTTATTATAGTAAAATTTTAATTTGCCACGATTCGTTTTAAAATATTATTATATAAGTGTGTATATAAGTGCGTGGAAAACGTTGCAAGGTTAGGAATGACCTTGCCTTTTTCCTATTGAGTGCGGATTGTGTATCGGTAAATTCGGGATAAAAAGAGTCGGATTTCCACTTTATTCCGATTAGGATTTAATGAAAGGGTGAGGCGTGGAATGTTCAGACCTGAACAAGCGGGTACGAGAAAAAGATATACCTATGCTAGAGCACAAGAAGTTTTGAAAATGCCGCATTTGCTCGACCTTCAAACTAAGTCATACGAATGGTTTCAGAAGGAAGGCTTAAAGGATGTTTTCAAAGATATTTCTCCAATCGAAGATGGTGCAAAGAAATGGTCTCTCTATTTAGGAGATTATTACTTCGGAGAAAAAAAGTATAGCATTGAAGAATGTAAGGCAAGAGATGCCACATACTCTGCCCCACTCCAAGTAATGGTTAGATTGGTTAATAAAGAAACCGGTGCTATTAAAGAACATGAATTGTTCATGGGTGATTTCCCTATTATGACAGATACCGGAACCTTTGTTATTAATGGTGCGGAACGTGTCATCGTATCACAACTTGTACGTTCTCCTGGCGTATATTTCAAACGTGAGCAGGATACTTACGGCAAGATGATTTACTCTGGGCAAATTATACCTAACCGTGGAGCTTGGATTGAATTAGAATCTGATACCAACGGAACGTTATCTGTTCGAATTGATCGTAATCGTAAAATGCCTGCCACAGTACTTGTGCGCGCATTAGGATTTTCGAGCAATGAAGAGATTTTAGAGCTTTTTTCTCATGATGTTCATATTGAAAAAACATTAGAAAAAGATCCGTCTCGTAGCACTGAAGAAGCACTTATTGAAATTTATAAAAAACTTCGTCCAGGTGAACCGGCTACTGTAGAAAGCGGTACTACTTTGCTTAATAATTTCTTCTATGATCCACATAGATATGATTTAGCTAAGGTAGGTCGTTACAAAGTAAACAAAAAACTTGGGTGGAAGAGTCGTCTTGAAGGACGTACCATTGAAAATCCGATTGTTAATACTGAAACCGGAGAAATCATTATTGAAGGAAATTCTGTTATCGATAATGAAGCCATTACTAAGATTGAAGAAAGTGGTGTATTTGCAGGGGAAGGTCCTGTCGTTGTTACGGTTTTAAAAGATGACGGAACACCTGTAAAAATTATTTGTAATAATAGTAATTTGGATGATAGTTTCCGTACTCTAACAAGAGAAGATATTATAGCTTTTATTGATTATAGCCTTACTATGATGCAGGGATTTGGTGAAGCAGATGATATCGACCACTTGGGAAATCGTCGTGTTCGTACAGTAGGTGAATTATTACAGAACCAATTTAGAATTGGCTTGTCTCGTATTGAACGTGTTGTCCGTGAACGAATGACTACACAGGATCAAGATAAAATGACCCCACAGGCACTTGTTAATATTCGTCCTGTTGTGGCCGCTATTAAAGAGTTCTTCGGTTCTTCCCAGTTGTCACAGTTTATGGATCAGACCAATCCGTTAGCGGAATTAACGCATAAGCGTCGTTTGTCTGCTTTAGGACCCGGCGGTTTATCTCGTGAACGTGCAGGATTTGAAGTTCGAGATGTACATTATTCCCATTACGGACGTATGTGCCCGGTAGAAACACCGGAAGGACCTAACATCGGATTGATTTCTTCCTTATCCAATTATGGGATTATAAATAAATATGGTTTAATTGAAACTCCATATCGTATTGTTGATCATAAAGATAATCATGTAACTAATGATTGTCGTTATGTTACTGCCGATGTAGAGGAAAATAAGACTATTGCACAGGCATCTGAACCTCTTGATGAAAAGGGAAGATTTGTTCACTCTAATGTAGCAAGTCGACGTGGACCTGATGTATTGGAAGCTTCACCATCTGAAGTAACTTTGATGGACGTATCTCCGAAGCAGGTGGTGTCTATCGGTACATCCTTGATTCCTTTTTTGGAACATGATGATACAAACCGTGCTTTGATGGGTGCAAACATGCAGCGTCAGGCAGTGCCTTTGCTGCGTCCGGAAGCGCCTCTCGTCGGTACAGGTATGGAATTTGTAGCAGCACAGGATTCCGGTGTATGTATTTTAGCTAAGCGTGCAGGTACAGTAACCCATGTGACCGGTCGTCAAATTACTGTTAAAGCGGATAATGGAGAAGTCGATGTATATCCGTTGATTAAGTTTATGCGTTCTAACCAGAGTACTTGTGTTAATCAAAGACCTATTGTGTACAGAGGAGATCGTGTAGAAGCGGGACAGACTTTAGCGGACGGTATGTCAGCGGATGGCGGTGAATTGGCATTAGGACACAATGTGTTGGTTGCTTTCGTGTCTTGGGAAGGATATAACCACGAAGATGCGGTTCTCATTTCAGAACGTCTTTGCAAGGACGACTTATACACCTCTATTCATATAGAAGAGTATGAATGTGATGCTCGTGACACTAAACTGGGTGACGAAGAGATTACTCGAGAATTACCTTCTGTGAGTGAAGATGCTATCAAGAATTTGGATGAAGACGGTATTATTTCTATCGGTGCAGATGTTCGTCCGGGAGATATTTTGGTAGGCAAGGTTACTCCGAAGGGAGAAACTGAATTAACTCCGGAAGAAAGATTACTCCGGGCTATTTTCGGCGATAAAGAAAGAGAAGTTAGAGATACTTCTCTGCGCGTACCACATGGTGAATTTGGTAAAGTTGTAGATGTTAAGGTGTTTACTCGTGAAAATGGGGATGAAATGGCACCTGGCGTAAATAAATTAGTTCGTGTGTATATTGCACAAAAACGTAAGATTCGTGAAGGCGATAAGATGGCAGGACGTCACGGTAACAAGTGTGTATGTTCCAGAATTCTTCCGGTAGAAGATATGCCATTTACACCGGATGGAAGACCTGTTGATTTAGTATTGAATCCATTAGGCGTTCCTTCTCGAATGAATATCGGGCAGATTTTGGAAATTCATTTGTCTTGGGCATGTCATATGCTTGGGGAAAGAATTGAAGAGGCAAAACATAATCCTGCCTTGGCAAAAGAGTTAGAAGCTATGCTTCGTGCAGATGGTTATGATTTTGATAAGTATGGAATGCCGGAACCGGATCAAGCCGGTATTCATATAGCAACACCGGTATTTGATGGTTGCCGTGATGATGAATTGTCTGCAACTCTTCGTCTTGCGGGACTTCCTGAAGATGCTAAAACCGATTTATATGATGGGCGTACCGGTGAAAAATTAGACGGACGAGTAACCATTGGCTGGAAGTATATGCTCAAGTTGCATCACTTAGTTGATGATAAGATTCATGCACGTTCTACAGGACCATATTCCTTGGTTACACAACAACCATTGGGCGGTAAGGCGCAGTTTGGTGGACAACGTTTCGGCGAAATGGAAGTTTGGGCACTGGAGGCGTATGGTGCTGCATATACTTTACAAGAAATGCTTACTATCAAATCTGATGATGTAGTAGGTCGTGTAAGGGCTTATGAAAAGATTGTTAAGGGAGAAAATATTCCGAGTCCGGGTGTACCGGAATCTTTCAAGGTGTTAATGAAAGAACTTCAATCCATTGGGTTAGATGTACGTATCTTAAATGAAAATGGAGAAGAAGTCGTGATGAAAGAATTGGATGAAGAAGAAATCGAATCTAATTTTATCGACCATCATTATCACAAAGAAAATAAAGAAAACAAAGAAGATAATAAGCAACTCATAGAAGGTGATGCTGCTGTGACAGAATCTCGTAAAGCCTTAGAATCCGGTATAGCAGGTACTGTGCAAGCGGTAACTAATGATGTAGCATCTTTTACTGAAACTGCAGAGGCGGAAGCATATGCTGTTGATGGGGATGCAGATACTTCTGTACTAATTACTGATGAACATGGCCAATTAAATGACCATGGTGAAGAATAAGCATTTCCGGAAAGGAGCGGTATCAATTGTTAGATGTAAATGAATTTGATTCCATGAAAATCGGCATCGCCTCCCCGGAGAAGATTCTGGAATGGTCTCATGGTGAAGTAACTAAGCCGGAAACTATTAATTACAGAACACTCAAAGCGGAGACGGATGGTCTGTTTTGTGAAAAGATTTTTGGACCGACTAAAGACTGGGAATGTAAGTGCGGTAAATATAAAAAAATGCGTTACAGAGGCACCGTTTGCGATAAATGCGGTGTAGAAGTAACCAGCTCTAAAGTGCGTCGTGAACGTATGGGACATATTGAATTGGCATGTCCTGTTTCTCACATTTGGTATTTTAAGGGAACTCCGTCTCGTATCGGGTTGATTCTCGATATTTCTCCACGTCAGTTGGAACGAGTATTGTATTTTGCTGCATATATTGTTCTTGATCCGGGTCAGACCAATTTGGTTACTCAGCAAGTTATGAGTGAGCAAGAATATCAACAGGCTATTCAAGAATATGGAGTAGGCTCTTTCAAAGCGGAAATGGGTGCGGAAGCAATTAAAAAATTGCTTCAAAACCTTGATCTTGAAAAGATGGAAACAGCTTTAAAAGAAGATATAGCAACCGGTAGCGGTCAGCGTAAAATTCGCAGCATTCGTCGTTTAGAAGAAGTAGAGGCATTCTTACATTCGGGTAATAAACCGGAATGGATGATTCTTTCCGTTCTTCCTGTTATTCCACCGGAACTTCGTCCGATGGTGCAATTGGACGGTGGACGTTTTGCGACCAGTGATTTGAATGACTTGTACCGTCGAGTTATTAATAGAAATAACCGTCTTAAGAGATTACTTGAATTAGGTGCTCCGGAAATTATCGTAAGAAATGAAAAGCGTATGCTTCAAGAAGCGGTAGACGCTGTCATTGATAATGGGCGTCGTGGGCGTGCCGTATCAGGACCAGGCAACCGTGCATTGAAGTCTTTGTCCGATATGCTTAAGGGGAAACAAGGACGTTTCCGCCAAAACTTATTAGGTAAGCGTGTTGATTACTCCGGTCGTTCTGTAATCGTAGTTGGACCGGAACTTAAGATGTATCAATGCGGTTTGCCGAAAGAAATGGCAATCGAATTGTTCAAACCGTTCATTATGCATGAACTGATTGCACGTGGATTGGCATCTAATTTAAAGGTGGCACGTAAGAAAGTAGATAAATTAGTTCCTGAAGTGTGGGATGTATTGGGGGATGTTATTAAAGAACATCCGGTACTTTTGAATCGTGCACCTACATTGCATAGATTAGGTATTCAAGCGTTTGAACCGGTTCTTTGGGATGGTCGTGCTATTAAATTACATCCGTTGGTTTGTCCGGGGTATAATGCAGACTTTGACGGTGACCAGATGGCATGTCATTTGCCACTTTCTGTAGAAGCACAAGCTGAAGCAAGAACTTTAATGCTTTCTATTAACAATATTTTATCCACTAAAGATGGAAAGCCGGTAGCTATTCCTTCTCAGGATATGATTTTAGGTGCATACTACCTTACTATTGTTGAAAAGAGCAAAGAAGAAGAAGATGCGATGGATACATCTAAGCTTCATTGCTTTACCAGTTATGATGAAGTAATGCTTGCTTATAATCTTAAGAGAGTCAAAATTCACGATTTCTTGAAAGTGTATATACCGGGACGTGGATATGTTGTATCTACACCGGGGCGTTTGATTTTTAATTTCGCTATTGCAGAACCTATGCGTTTCTTCTATAAACGTCCTGATGGGCAAGAAGCATTGGGAATTACTATCGGCAAGAAGCAGATGGGTAAGTTAGTCAATGATTGCTTTAAGAAATTAGGATTTAAAGCAACGGGTGACTTATTGGATAGCATTAAGACGCTGGGATTCCATTATGCACTTATTTCCGGTATTTCTATCGGTATTAATGACGTAGCTGTACCGCCGGAAAAAGATAAGATTTTGCAAGAGTCTGATAAGAAAGTAGCTAAAGTAAGAGAATACTTCCGTCGCGGTCTTATTACAAACTCAGAACGTTATAGATTAGTGGTTGATATTTGGTCCAAGGCTACGAATAGAGTTGGCGAAGCTATGAAACATAGCATGAAGAAATTCAATCCGCTTACTATGATGGCACAGTCCGGTGCCCGTGGTAATGATAATCAGATTCGTCAGTTGGCAGGTATGCGTGGTTTGATTGCGGATACTTCCGGTAAGACTGTAGAGTTGCCGGTTAAAGCAAACTTCCGAGAAGGGTTAACCGTATTAGATTACTTTACATCTTCTCACGGTGCTCGTAAGGGGCTTGCCGATACGGCACTTCGTACTGCGGATTCCGGTTATTTAACCAGACGTCTTGTTGACGTATCCCAGGATGTTATTATTCGTGAAGATGACTGTGATGTAAAAGTTTTAGACTTTGAAAGAGAAAAAGCCATCATTGCGGCAAGCGAATCTGTTAAGAAAACTATTATGGAATTGAAACCGGCCTTAATCGGTGCCATTCTTGAACAGGATATAATCGATACTCGTTCCGGTGATATTCTACTTGTGAGAGGGAAGACTCTTGACGCATCAGATATTACCGTGATGAATCGTCACTTAGTAACTTCTGTTACGGTTGTTCCACCTATGGATATGGAGACTTTAGAACCACAGGAACCGGTTACTTATGATTTAGGACAGAAGGAAGGCTATGAAGAATATAAGAATGTTATAAGCCATCGTATGCATGCACATTTTGTCGGAAAGACATTTGAAAATGATGTGGTAACACTTGATGGAGATATTCTTTATAGCAAGGGAACTGTAATTACTGATGAAATTGCAGATACTGTTATCAATAGTAATGTTCCGTTTATTCATGTTCGCATGGATGAATCGGAAGGTGTAGAGTTAAGCAAGATTGTAGAATCAGGCGGACTTATAGAATCCTTAGCAGATCGTATTAGCGGACGTTGTCCGGTAGAAGATATTCTTCATCCGGAAACAGGTGAAGTGATCGCTAAGAAGAATGAAGAGATTTCTGATGATCAAGCAGAAGAAATTGAAAAATTCTATGATAAGGTTAAAGTTCGTTCTATTCTTACCTGTCATTCTGCACATGGTGTTTGTGCTAAGTGTTATGGACGTAATTTGGCAACCGGACGTAAGGTGGAAATTGGTGAAGCAGTTGGTATTATTGCGGCACAATCTATCGGTGAACCGGGTACACAGCTTACTATGCGTACATTCCATACGGGTGGTGTAGCATCTTCTGAAGATATTACACAGGGGTTGCCACGTGTTGAAGAATTATTTGAAGCTCGTAGACCGAAAGGGAATGCTATAATTTCTGATATTGCAGGTACGGTATCCATTGAAGAGTCTGAAGAAAATAAGGGTGTATTCGTTATTACAGTTACTAATGAGGAAACTTCTGAGTCTTATAAGATTCCGTTTGGTAAACGTATTTCTGTAGTAGAAGGGCAAGTTATCGAAGCAGGTGCCCGACTTATCGAAGGTAATATTAATCCTCATGATATTCTTCGCGTACGTGGTGTACAGGCTACTCAGGGATATATTGTTAAAGAAGTACAGAAAGTATATCGTTCACAGGGCGTTGAAATCAATGATAAACATATTGAAATCATTGTGCATCAGATGCTTCGAAAGATTAAGATTAAAGATCCCGGAGATTCTCATTGGCTTCAAGGCGAAACGGTGGATATTGTCGCATTCCGTGCAGAAAATAGCCGCTTGAAAGAAGAAGGGAAGAGTGTAGCTGTAGGAGAAAATCTTTTACTGGGGACAACCAAAGCAGCCTTAGCAACAGACTCGTTCTTGTCAGCAGCTTCTTTCCAGGAGACTACTAGAGTTCTTACTGATGCAGCGATTAAGGGGAAGGTAGATCCTTTAATCGGGCTCAAAGAAAATGTTATTATAGGAAAATTAATTCCGGCAGGAACAGGTATTTCTCGTTACAGAAAAATGAATGTTGTTCATTCGGTAGAAGAGAATCACTTTGTAGATGTTGAATAATTTTTAATATAAAAAGTCACGAAATATAAAAGTTTCGTGACTTTTTTGTGTGAGCATGTAGTAGTTATTTATATTTTTTATTAATATATAAAAAATATTTTTATAATAGTGTTTAGTACAACAAGAGTTGCAATAGAAGTAAAGATAAGAATGATACGGTCTGCTTTGGTACATTTTGTTAAAAATTCTGGATAAGATGTATACATTAAAAAGAATTTAAACAACAAAGAAGCACCAAGTAAAAGACTTCCCATGTAAGCACCAAAGATGAAAGTTACAATAAACACAAGAGGGAGGAAAATAAGAAAGGCTATATCGCTCATCCCTTCTACTGTAAAAAAGGGATAAAATATATCTCTGTCTCCATCTCTCATTAATAATCCTCGCCAAACAGAATATGTTATAAAAGATTTTATCCCCCAAAGAATTATTCCAATAGCAATACTGCCAAGGAGCAATTCAAGGAGAGTTGAAAAATAAAAAGAAGAATTTGATATTTCTGTTTGTAATAAATATCCCATAAGAGCGAAAGAAACAGATCCAAGACAAACACTTCCAAGAGCAAGGAAAACATTGTTCCATCTTAGAAGACTATAATAAACTTCCAATCTGTCTGATTGGGATTTTTTTGTATTTTTAAGATTTTCTTTTGCTTTTTCTTTTAATTCTTCAACAAAAACGCTGGACATTATAAAATCACCGCCTTTACAGGTAAAATTATAACCTAGTTTATAAGTTTGATAAAAGAAAAGACCGCTTATTTGCAGTCTTTCATATAATCTTGAATTTCTTCTAGGGAATGAATCAGAAGATATTCCCCACCGTGTTTTTCGATTTCTTCTTGGAAAATTTTTTGATGAACGCTTTGCGTTCCAGAAGGTTTTTTGATTTCAATATAGATTGTTTTTCCATCTTTTATGGCAGTAAGGTCAGAAAATCCTTTTAGGCTTCCTAATCCTTGTTGATGTCGCATAACGAAATACCCGCTATATCTTAAAAAGTCGCGAACTTGCGTTTGTATATCGTTTTCAGAAATTCCTTTGTTGTTTTTTCTTTGCTTGAATTCTCTCATAAACCTTCGCCACTTCCTCCCGCGATTTTAACCGTGGGTTTCTGTGACTCACCTCCAATCTAAAACTTAAAAAGAAACAAACTTTAGCACCTATCTAAGCAGGTGCTACTCTCGGCGAACCGAGGTAAGTTGTCCGTAGC